>Ga0209420_1000422_pt1 | contig 22884 bp, 13 predicted proteins | sample BlaSpr_A8_OM1_O1_FD_187972 | JGI IMG/M metagenome (GOLD analysis project Ga0209420, IMG submission 187972) | Forest soil microbial communities from Thunder Bay, Ontario, Canada - Black Spruce, Ontario site 2_A8_OM1_O1 (SPAdes) (version 2) | ecosystem: Environmental > Terrestrial > Soil > Boreal...
TCGGAAACCCCGCTGGTGTGGTGACCGTACAGGGCGCGCCACGCTTCACGTGCCTCACACCCGGGTCGTCCGGCCAATCGTGCTTGCCGGCGCCCTGCGCGTCGTTGGGCGGCCCAACTTGCCTGTTCGGCCCTACGCCGTCGGGAACTTTCCCGGTTACCCCAAGCAATACGGCCTTTGCCATCAACTGGGGCCTCGACCAGACTTTAAAGACGCCTTACACGCATGTCTTCAATTTTTCACTCTCACGGCAAATCTCACCCCAGTCATCACTACAGGTTGCGTACGTTGGCAGTATCGCCCGGCGTCTGCCCATGCAGGTCGATCTGGCGATGCCCGCCGATCTAACGGATCCTTCGTCCAAGACGACGTATTTCCCGTCAGCCACGATCCTCTCGAAGGCCGCTGCAGCCGCCACCTACGTTAATTCAATCCAACCCGTGCCATTCTTCGAGAATATCTTTCCTGCTTGGGCTGGAAGCACCGTTCAGAGTGCTCTAGGTGCTACCAACCAATCCTCAAGCACCCCGAATGGCGACAACTGCGCCCCCCATAATGGCAGCCTCCCGACGAATCCGACGGCCACTCAAAATATCTACGAACTCTGGAACTGCTACCCGCACAACGAAACCTTCTCTTTATTCCTTATGGACCTGCCGGGCTCCATCACCGGAATGACCACCCCGAACAGCAAGAACGGGCCCTACAGCTTCTACCATGACCAGTTCGCGTCACTCTACGCGTGGCGCAACATCGGCACCTCCGACTACAACGCGCTGCAGGTGACCTACACCGTTCGTTGGGGAGCAAACCTGCAAGGGCAGTTTAATTACACGTTTTCGAAATCGCTCGATGAGGCATCGGCGGCTGAGCGTGTCGGTCCTTATGAAGGAACTGGGGGAACCGGCAACGACTTAAACGGTGGCGGCATTGTGATCAATTCTTGGGACCCGCTGTCTTTGCGCGGCCTCTCCGATTTCAACGCCTTCCACCAGATGAACGCCAACCTGGTCTATCGTCTCCCATTCGGCAAAGGTCAGAGGCTGGCGGGAAACGCGAATTCGGCGCTCAACGCCTTGATTGGCGGCTGGCACGTCTCCGGAATATTCCGCTGGACCAGCGGTTTCCCGATCACCATCGATAACGGGTTCACTTGGGCCACGAACTGGAACATCGAGGGTGATGCCGAGCCAAACGGGCCAGCTCCGGTGGCGTCTAACCCCAAGAATGTCATTGTCAATGGCGTGGGCGGTCCGGACATCTTCAAAGATCCGGCGGCGGCGGAAGCGGCTTTCCGTCCAGAGTGGCCCGGCGAATCAGGCGTCCGCAACAACGTGATTGGCGACGGCATGTTCGATATCGATACCGGAGTCAGCAAGGATTTCTCCCTAGGCGAGGGGAAGCGAGTGGAGTTCAGTTGGCAAGCGTTCAACGCAACCAACTCGGTGCGCTACGACGTGCGCGGGCCGGTGGGCAACTCCGCTCAACCCTCGCTCTCCTACGACGCGTCAGAATTCGGCAGATACCTTTCGACGCTAACCACACCCCGCTTCATGCAGTTTGCGCTGCGCTTCGTATTCTGAGCGTGTGGGTTGGGACGGGGTGTGGTTACGATGCAAGTGATCGAAGGAAGATATGGAGATGGTGCGCCCGGAGAGATTCGAACTCCCGACCTATTGCTCCGGAGGCAATCGCTCTATCCATCTGAGCTACGGGCGCCCGCGGTAATTTTAGTTTACATGGGACGGTTGAGAAGCATCAACGCGCGTTCTGCCGGCGTGCGGAAAACCAAGCCGCCAGCACTCAGGCGTGAACCCGCACAGCCCGTCCACAGTTGCGAAGACCGTCGCGCCCGTCCGAACTTTTGTTCTGAACCTTTGTTCCCAACCCTGAATGGTTAGTAGCGGCCTCGTCCAGCGCCGCCACCGCCGCGGCCGCCACGGTCCCCGCCACGATCGCCACCGCGGCCTCCGCGGTCGCGTCCGCCGCCTCCAGCGTGCTCGGTTTTGGGGCGGGCCTCATTCACGTTGAGCGTGCGTCCGCCGACCTGCGAGCCATTCAACGCAGTGATGGCCTTTTCTCCATCCTCGTTGCTGGCCATTTCCACAAAGCCGAATCCGCGCGAGCGTCCGGTATCGCGGTCGGTCATGATGCTGACCCGGTCCACCTGCCCGTGAGGCTCAAACATCTGCCGCAGTTCTTCTTCCGATGTGTTAAAGCTCAAATTTCCTACAAAGATATTCTTCACTGATCTGCCTCTGCATTGAGCTGTCGAAGTGCAAGCTCGATGCGGCGGACTGGCAGGTCGGGGACACCTTCCTGAAAATCGGAACCGGAGCTGGCGAACAGTCGAATGCGGCACGAAGTATAGCAGGTTTGTCAAATTGGCTGGTTAAATCAGCGTGTCAATTCGCGCAGGTCAAATCGAATTGAAAGATGGACCGGGCTAGCACCCATCCACCTGCCAAAATCCTTCGCGGTGATATCCCATCTGCAACAGCCGGTTCTTAGGGCCGTGCCGCTTGCCGCAATTCGGACAAATCAAATACCGGCTCCAAGCCGTCCCTTGCCGGTCGTAGTTTTCCGCGACGGCGAATGTGCGCCCGCAACTGCACGGCACCAGAAACAGCCGTAGCGGGGTGTTGCCTTTGGATTTTCCGGATTGACCGCTGGACTTCACCTTTCCTCTACGGTTGCCATCTGGCTTTTCTTGCGCTTATTGGCCTGCAGAACCTTCTTCCGCAAGCGCAGCGATTTTGGCGTAATCTCCACAAACTCGTCATCGGCAATGAATTCGATCGCCTGTTCCAGGTTCAAATTTCGGAACGGCACCAGGCGAATCGCTTCATCGGCTGTCGAAGCCCGCATGTTGGTGAGTTTCTTTTCCCGGACCGCGTTGACATCCAGATCATCATCTTTTGCGTTCTCACCGATGATCATTCCTTCATACAGCTCAACGCCGGGCGCCACGAAAAGCTCGCCGCGTTCCTGCAGTCCCCACAGTGCGTAGGCCGTCGAGGTGCCGGACCGGTCGGCAATCAACGCTCCCGTAAGCCGGTGCGGAATCTCCCCTTGCCACTCCGTATATCCGTCGAACAGAGAATTCATCACAATAGTTCCGCGTGTGTCGGTCAGCAATTGGCTGCGCAGGCCGATCAATCCGCGGCTGGGCACGCGAAACTCAATCCGCACCCGGCCGTAGCCGTGGTTGTGCATGTTGGCGACCTCGGCTTTGCGCGATCCGAGTTGCTCCATCACCACGCCCACGAACCCTTCCGGCACGTCGACCGTGAGATGCTCCACCGGCTCCATCAGCTTTCCGTCGATGCGCTTGGTGACGATCTCGGGCTTGCCGACCATCAGCTCATAACCCTCGCGCCGCATCATTTCAATGGTGATCGAGAGCTGCAGTTCGCCGCGCCCGAGCACTTTGAATGAGTCGGTGGTGCCCATCTCCTCTACTCGCAGGGAGACGTTGGTGAGGAGCTCCTTTGCCAACCGTTCCCTCAGATTTCGTGAAGTGACGTAGGTTCCTTCGCGTCCGGCGAATGGGGAATTGTTTACCGTGAACATCATCGCGATGGTCGGCTCATCGATCACGATCGGAGGCAGCGGCGCGGGATTCTCGGCATCCGTGATGGTCTCGCCGATGGTGATTCCTTCCACGCCGGCCACGGCAACAATGTCGCCCAACACGGTTTCGGTGATATCGGTTCGCTTCAGCCCGGAGAACGAGAACAGCTTCGTGATCTTGGTCTTGTGTAGTGAGCCATCCAGCTTGGCGATGGCCACGTCTTCGCCGGTGAACATGGTTCCGTTGAAGACGCGCGCAATGGCCAGACGCCCGAGATAATCGCTGTAGTCGAGATTGGCGACCAGAATCTGCAGCGGCCCCTTCGGATCACCTTGCGGCAGAGGAATCGTTTTCAGGATCGCATCAAAAAGCGGCCGCAGATCTTCCCCTCCGCCTTTGATGTCGGTTGACGCTGTTCCTTCTTTTGCATTCGTGTAGAGAACTGGAAAGTCGAGCTGATCTTCCTTGGCGTCAAGATCGATAAACAGGTCGTAGATTTCGTTGAGCACTTCCTGCGGTCGCGCATCGGGCCGGTCGATCTTATTAATCACCACTATGGGCGGCAGCTTGGCTTCGAGAGCTTTGCTCAATACATAGCGCGTCTGCGGCAGCGGACCTTCGCTCGCATCGACCAGCAGCATCACTCCGTCAACCATTTTCAGCGCGCGTTCCACCTCGCCGCCAAAGTCGCTGTGGCCGGGCGTATCCACAATGTTGATCTTCACGTCGTGATAGAAGATAGCCGTGTTTTTGGCCAGAATGGTGATGCCGCGCTCACGCTCCAGTTCGTTCGAATCCATTACGCGTTCGACGTGGTGCTCGTTGGAACGAAAAGTGCCGCTCTGTTGCAGCATGGCGTCAACCAGCGTCGTCTTGCCATGGTCGACGTGCGCGATGATGGCGATATTGCGAATGCTCAAACTCAAAGTATGGTTGTCCTTATATTAGTGGATCGGGCCGATCGGAGCATCCCCCAGCCGGCCGGATACTCACACCTATAACTTTACTATGTGTGGAGGGTTCTCAGGAGATTACATGGTCGCTGATTTAATTTCGCGCTGATTCCTACAGAAAACGCCGTTGTGATCGAAGTACCAAAGCGACAATAGCGGCTATAACCAGGATGAGCAGGAACGCCAACCAGATGATCCAGTCACCTTTAACCATCGCAGTAATCACAAGAAGGAACAGCACAGTGTAGAGTTGCATCTGGCGTCCCTGCAGCCAAGGTGGTAGCCGGCGTTGTTTGCTCAAGAATCCTTCTCTCTTTGCCATACGGATTGCCTAATTTTTGGGCTCGGTACCGATTGCAATCAACCCGCCACAGCCTTCTCCTTCGGCATCGGTTTTCCCGCTAGCCGCGCTTCCACTTCCTTCACGGCGCGCTGCGCTGCCAGGATGCCTCCATTGGTAGTCGATTCCGGCCCCTGGGCGTCCGTATTCGCGAAGAAGATGCGATCCATCGGATGCCGCACCAGCGGCTGAACCTGCGTATATAATCCGGGCGTCGACATATACAAAGGATGTCCCCGGCGGTAGATGTGCACCTCGATGGGATCGACATTGAAATCGGGCATCAGCTTCTGGAAGTCGCTCAACACGTTGGCGGCGATCTTGCCCGCCCCGGCCTCGGTCAAGAGATGGCTGCGATCCTCTTCTTTCATCGGCGTATAGCAGCTGAGGATATTGAACTTCTGCTGATATCCCGGTTGCTTCTGAATCACCCAGTCGGCGACAACGAAATCAGTAAAGGAATTGCCGGGGCACCAGGTGTCGTAGCCGTGACTGAACACAGGCTTGTCGAAAACAAGATTCACCACGGGATATGGAATATAGCGAATCTCCTGCATGGCATCGCTCTGCTTGTCGGGCAGTCCGGCGACCACGCGCCGCGTGATGAACTTCGGCGTCGCCATAATCACAGCCTTGGCGGCAACCGTCTTCAATTCGCCGCCCAGCATGTACGTCACCTGCACGTCTTCTTTCTCCGAGACCACCGCGACGATTGTTGCGCCGGTCTGCATGCGGTCCTGGTATTTCGGCTGTAGAATGTCGGCTAGTTTTTTCGTGATCGCCCCCAGACCTCCGGGCCAGGTATAGCGATCGTCCGCCCGGCTCTCTTCAGCCATCTCTTGCAACGCTTCAATGGCCACCACTGCGGCCGTGTCTTCGCTGGTTGCGCCCCAGTTGGAAGGCCCATAGGCATCCCACCACTGCGTCAGCTCTTCCGGATATCCTTTCAGGAAATCGGCAAATGGCTTGTCGTAAAGTGCTTTGCCGCTCTTCTGCACATCAATGGCGAGCATTTCTTTCTTGAATTTCTTGAAGCTCTCACGCACCGATGCGGAATAGGGCAGCTTGTCGAGGCCGTCGCCCCATGTGTCTGGTACCAACACACCTTGAATGATGCTGGCATCAGGGCTATTAACCGGCAGCAGCGGCAGTCCAATTTCTTGGGCGAAGCTGTAGGCGTACTCGTCCTTCGCCAAAAACGCCGATCCGGTGGCGTAAGTGCTGCCCTCATACTCCATGGCATACGCATTCCCGCCCCAGTGCGGTTCTTTTTCCAGCAGGAGAAAATCGCGGTGCTGCAAACGATAAGCCGCCGTCAATCCGCTCACCCCGCCGCCGACGATCACCACATCATGCCGCGCCGAAGCCGGAGGCCGCTTGAAGCTGCTGCTGCCTTTGTCGCGCACCTGGTGGCAAATCCGGTTGTCTTCGCCGTCCACCTCCGCGGCGTGACTCTTCTGCGAGTCCGCCGTCTGCGCCGCCACCAGCGAACGATCAATCGGACAGGCCGCCGTCACCGCCCCCGCAACCACAAACTTGATGAAGTCTCTGCGATTCGCACTCACCTTGTTTCTCCCTCCCCCGCGCTTTCGCTGCGCAACCGCAAGCGGTACCAGAACACAATCGCCACCAGCGAAAACACAAAGATGATGGTGGACGCCGCGTTGATCTCCGGTGTGATGCCCCGCCGCAGCCGTCCCCAGATTTCCAAAGGCAGCGTGTTGTCGCGCCCGATCAGGAAGAAGCTGACTGCGATCTCGTCCATCGAAAGCGTGAAGATCAGCAGCGCCGCGCCGATAATCGGCAGCTTCAGGTTAGGCACCGTGATGCGCCAGAATGTTTGCCAGTAGTTCGCACCCAGGTCGAGAGACGCCTCTTCCTGCGCCCGGTCAAGCTTCTGCAGGCCTGCGAACACTTCAGTGGTCGCCACGGAGATCAACGCCGTGCCGTGTCCCAAAACGATTGTCAGCAGGCTGAGCTTCGTTCCCGTCACGTTAGAAAGCATGAGCAGGGACAGCCCCGTAATTATTCCCGGCAGAATCAGGGGCAGGAGCACCAATCGCCGGAACAACGCTTTCCCCGGAAACTGCGAGCGCTCGAGCGCGAGAGCTGCCGGTACTCCGAAAGTCAGCGAGATCGCCATCGCCGCCAACGCGACTTCCAGGCTGTTGAGCACCGAATCCCAGATCGGACCGTCGGCGAAAAGTATGCGATACCAGTCGAGCGTCAGATGGTGCGGCGGAAATCCGCCCACGCCCTCGCCGTTGAGCGAATAAAGGATGAGGACGGCAATCGGCAAATACAGAAATGCGAATACGGCAACAGCATGCCCGAGCAACCAGCGTGAGCCTGAGTCGAATCTCGTTTCGCTCACGAGAAGCTCCATTTCTTTTCCAGGCGCTCGGAGAAAACCAGCAGGGTCACGACCAGCAAAAGCATGCAGAACGAAATCGCCGCGCCCAGCGGCCAGTTGTATGCTGCGCCGAACAGGCTAACCACGATGTTCGAAATCATGATGCCGCTCGGCCCGCCCAGCAGCAGAGGAGCAAGAAAATCTCCCAGGCTAAGCACAAAAGCAAATGTCGCTCCCGCTACCACGCCCGGAATCGAGAGCGGGAGAATCACCTTCCAGAACGTTTGCCCCGGAGTTGCCCCCAGGTCATGCGACGCTTCCACAAGATTCCGCGGAATGTGTTCGAGCGCCGCGTAAATCGGAAGAAACGCAAACGGTGTGTAGATGTGAGTGAGCGTCAGCACCACGGCAAACGGACTGTACAACAGGAACTCCAGCGGGTGCTTCGTTAGATGCACGTACTGCAGCAGAGTGTTCAGCACGCCGTCCGAGCCCAGGATCGTCTTCCACGCATAGGCCCGCACTAGGTAACTGACCCACAGCGGAATGATCACCAACTGATAAAACAGATCTTTTTTCTTCCCTGCATAGAAAGAAAGAAAATATGCCAGCGGATACCCCAGCAGCAAAGAGAAGATCGTCACCCGCGCGGCGATCCACATCGAACGCAGCAGCGTCTGCCAGTAAACGCTGACTCGCAGCAATTGTCCGTAGTTGGCGAGGGTCCACGAATGCACAATGGTCTGCGACGCCGATACCGACCAGAAGCTGTAACAGAACATCAGCAAATACGGAATCAGGAGAAACGCTGTCACCCACAACAGGGGAGGCAGAGTCACCGCCGCTTTGTATGCTCGCGAGAACATCAGATTCTTTCCGGAGACTCGCGCACCAGAACTGCATCCCTGGCAGAGAACTCCAGTTCGACATCATGCAACGCGCCGCCGCTGCCTGCAGTCCGCACCACCAGCGCCATCCCATCGCCGCATTCCACGCGGATCAACTCCGTTGCACCATGAAACGCCTGATGACGCACTTTCCCGCGAACCCGCACGTGCCCACCCGTCGCCGACTTCTCCGAAGCCAGGTGGATGTTCTCTGGTCGCAGCGAGAACAGGGCAGGTCCGTCCGGAAGGCTCACAGGCCAGCTCAATGAACCGCAGCGCACCGTTCCTCCGCGCACTTCGCCCTTCAGCAGATTCGTGTGTCCGATAAACTGCGCTGCATACGCGGTGGCCGGGCGTCCATAAATCTCGCGAGGCGTCGCCACCTGCTCGAGTTCACCCGAGCGCAGCAGCGCGATCCGGTCCGACATCACCATCGCTTCTTCCTGGTCGTGGGTTACGAAGATGAACGAAATGCCGACCTCGCGCTGCAGCGATTTCAATTCAACCTGCATCTGCCGCCGCAGATTCGCATCCAGCGCGGAAAGCGGCTCATCCAGCAACAAGAGTCGCGGACGGTTCACCAGCGCCCGGGCCAATGCAATCCGCTGCTGCTGTCCTCCGCTGATTTTCGAGGGCTTCGATTTCGCGTGCACCGACATCTTTACTTTTTCCAGCGCCTCCGACACGCGTGATGCAATCTCTGCCTCGGGTCTGTTCGCCACGCGCAGTCCGTAAGCCACGTTCTGTTCCACGGTCAAGTGCGGAAACAACGCATAGTGTTGAAAGACAGTGTTCACACGGCGCCGGTACGGTGGCTGGAGGTCCAATCGCTCCTCGCCCATCCACACCTCGCCCGCGCTCGCAGTCTCAAAGCCAGCAATAATCCGCAGCAGCGTAGTCTTGCCCGACCCGCTTTCCCCGAGGATCGTGAGAAATTCCCCTTGCGCGACATCCAGAGAAATGTCCCGCAACACGATGTTCTTCCCGAACTGCTTGGCCACGTTGCGAATGCTGAGCAGCGTGAGAGGCGCAGTCTGACCGCTCGATTTCGCGTCTGTGTTTGCTGCTGTCGTGATCGAAGACATTGGATCGGGACCGTTCTTAATCAGTGTTTCGAGCTTCTACTGCGCTGCCTTCACTTCGTTCCAGATCTCGTTGTACTTGGCGCGACGCGGCACATTCTGCCAGAAATAAAGCCGCTTCTGGTAGTTGTCGACATCGTCGAGATGCAGGCTCTTCACTTCCTCCGGCGTCATCAACTGCGCTGCCTGCGGATTCGCCGGAGTGTATCCCGTCACGTCCGTCACCTTCTTCTGCGTCTGCGCTTCAATCATGTACTCGAGAAACTCATAGGCCAGATCCTTGTTCTCGCTGCCCGCCGTGATCATCAGGTGATCAATCCAGCCGGTTGTGTTTTCCTTCGGAATCGTCTCGCCCACCGGGAAGTTGATCTTGCGCAGCTGATTGGTCATCAACGGCCATCCCATGGCCGCGACCACTTCGTGATTTTGAAAAAGATTGGTCAACTCCCCGCCCGTCGACCACATCTTGCGGACATTCGGTTTCAATTCGAGCAATTTCTTCTTGACTGCCTCAAGTTGTTCATCGGTCAAGTTGTAAAGCTGCGACGGATCGGGCTTGTCGTATCCCAGAACCTGCGCTGCCATGTAGACCGTCGACAAATCGTCCCACACTGAAATCTTTCCCTTGTATTGCGGATCCCAAAGCACGTTCCAACTCTCCGGAGGCTGCATGAAAACCGTGGTGTCGTAGATCAGCGGGTCCGGACCCCACATGAATGGAACTCCATACACCTGGCCCTTCACCCGCACCAGCGGCAAGGAAGTGAGCTGCGGAGAGAGTTGTCCATAGCTTGGAATTTTCGTCAAATCCAAAGGAGCCGCGAGTTCCGCCGTTGCGATCGAGGTCGCCACATCGCTCGAAGGCGAGATCACGTCATAATTTCCCGCGCTGCCGCCGCGCAGCTTGGCCACCAGTTCGTCGCTCGATCCCATATAAGACGCGGACACTTTGCAATGATGCTGTTCTTCAAAAGCCTTGACGAACGAGGGATCGGCGTAGCCCTCCCACACCAGCAGATTCAAAGTGGGTGTTTTCTTCGCGCAAGAAGGAGTGAACAGCAGCACCATCAGCAGTGATAAGAGGATGGCCGAATGTCGCACCTTCATAGTGCCTCCATCAAAACGTCGGCGGCGTGTTCACCCACAGCACCCAGGTTTCCGCCCGCCCAGGATTCTTCCAGTGATGCGGCGTCGCACTTTCAAAATAAAAGCTGTCGCCCTTCTTGAGCCGGTATTCTTTTTTCTCCAGCGTGATCGCCAGTTCTCCGCGCAACACGTAGAGGAACTCTTCACCCTCGTGCGTGTAGGAATCGCCGCTGCCGGCTTCCGGCGCCACCCGAAACAGGTGCGGCTCCATGACGGCGGTATTCCCCCAGGCCAATAACTCCATACGCACGCCGGGACCGGCTTCCAGCACCTTTCTTTGTTCAGGCTGTACTTGCCGGCTGCTCGCTCCGGTGGCATCAAAAAAATCGAGGATGTTGGTCTTATAAAATCGCGCCAGCTTGCGCAGCGTCCCCACCGACCCGCTCATCTGCGAACGCTCCAGCGCACTCAGGAACCCCACCGAGATCCCAACGGCCCGCGCCACCTGCGCCAGCGACAGACGCCGCTTGGCGCGCAACTGCCGCAAGTGTGCGCCCACCGCGCCGGCGCTTCCGTCCGCCGCCGGGCTCACCCGCCGTTCCCGCCGCAGCAGCTCAACAATCGCCGCCGCGTTCAACCCGCGCACCTTCCGCAAAAATCGCGCCCGCTTCAGCAGCTTGACGTCGTCCGGCGTATACAGCCGGTACTTGCTCTCGGTGCGCCGCGGACGCGTGAGCCCCAGGCTCTCCCATGACCGGATCGCCGACGGCGACACTCCCACCCGCCGCGCCACATCCCCGATCTTCAAATAACTTTCCGAGTTGACTGAATTCATAGCCTGCGGGCCGGTCGATAAGATTTTTCTATGAGCGACAGCGCTTTTTTTATCCTTGACAGTACGCCTGCCCCTTCTCTAACCTTGCGGGATTATAGCAAGGTTGTGGCAGGACACAAGCTGTAGCTTTCAAAGAAGAAAACTTCTTTTTTCAGAATGCCTGGAGGTTCCATGCCGTCGCTGCGAGCCCGCTGGACCACGATGTGTCTGAAAACGGTTTGCCTAACCACAATCTGTCTGTTGCTCCCTGCGCTGGTCTCCGCACAAGGCGCGAGTGGCCGCATCCTGGGCCGCGTCGCCGATCCCAGCGGGGCCGTCCTCTCCGCCGCCAAGATCACTCTCACCAACGAAGCCACCGGCATCAGCCGCGACGCCAATACTAATGAGAGTGGCGACTACAGTTTCGTTGATGTCGCTCCCGGCACTTATACCGTTCAGTTTGAACTAACCGGCTTTAAGAAAAATGTTCAGAAAGGCGTCATCGTCGACGTCAATCAGGTCGTCACGCTCAACTCCACCCTGCAGATCGGTGGGTCTCAGGAGACTGTCGAAGTAACTTCGGAAGCTCCTCAGGTCGATACCACCAGCACCCAGCTCGGCGCGGTGATCAATGACCGCTCGGTGAATGAACTTCCCCTGAACACCCGCGACACCTTTCAGTTCCTGCAACTGCAGCCCGGTGTGCAGTCCCCGATTGGTTCGAGCGGCAGCTTGTTCGCCGGATCGAGTGATGCCGGATCCGTTTCAGTCAACGGCGGCCGCACCCGCGCCAATAACTTCAACGTCAACGGCGGCGATGCCAACGATCAGTTCGTGAACACCCCCACCATCGAACCCGTTCCCGACGCCGTCGAAGAGTTTCGCGTCATCACGAATACCTTCGACGCCGAATACGGCCGCAACTCCGGTTCCGTCGTAAACGTAATCACCAAGTCCGGAGGCAACGCCTTTCACGGCGACCTCTACGAATATTTCCGCAATACGATTCTGGATTCACGCGGCTATCCTGATACCACCAAGCCGCAACTCAATCAGAACCAGTTCGGCGGCACCTTCGGCGGCCCCATCAAGAAAGACCGCACATTTTTCTTTCTCTCTTACGAGGCACGCCGGATTCGCGACGGTGTGCCAGGGCAGCTACTCAATGTACCTTCCACCGGGGAGTTCGGAGGAGACTTCTCTGATACGGGCGGTTTCGGCGGGGGGATCAGCGATCAGTTCGTAGCTGATGTCTTGAATGGCCGCACCGGCTGCACGAACGCGATTCTCGCAGTCCCCACTGCGGTAACACCGGTGGCGGGCGCGGCTTGGGGCGGCCCTGGAGGCGTCTTCCCGAACGGTGTGATTCCAAGCGCTTGCCAGGATCCAGTAGCTGCCAATTTGCTCCAGAAGTTCGTTCCCGCAGCCAACATCGGTACCAGTCAAAATCAGGTCGTTCCCGTAGGCACGATCAACGCCGATCAGTTTACGTTCCGCCTCGATCACAAAATCAATGACCATCAAAACTTCACCGCGTATTACTACTTCAATGACAACCGCGAACTCGATCCCTACGACACCTTCGAGGCAGCAGGCGCCAATACGACCGGTTTCGGAAACGAAAATAATCTTCGCTACCAGCAGTGGAACTTCACCCATACCTGGACCGTTAACAACGCAATCGTGAATGAAGCCCATTTCACCTACATGCGCGAAGGCCAGCTCGGGTACATCAAGCCCCAGACTACGGGCTCTCTCACCTCCACCTGCACCGGGGCGGCTGCGACTTTCTGCTTTACTGGAATTTCCGACTCCACGGCCATCACCAGTGAGTTTGGCACTGCCGCCAATCTTGGTATCACTCCGGGACTGCCTTCAACCCTGACCGGCGTTCCCTACGTCAACATTTCGGGTGGCGCGTCCTTCGGTAATAACTTCGAAGGATTCCTGCCGCAAGTGGGAAATAGTTTTCAATGGTCCGACGGCCTGACATGGGTAAAGGGCAACCATACCTTCAAGTTCGGCGTGGACGTTCGCCGCGGCCGCTTCGATCAGTTTTACTACTTCGATGTGAACGGCGAATACACGTTCGACAACAGTGGTCCCAACGGAATTATTCCCGGCGACGGCGATCAGTACGCCGAGTTCCTGCTGGGATTGGCCGATGACTACACCCAAGGCTCCGGCCAGCGCGAAGACGTTCGTAGTTTTGCAGCCTATCCGTTCGCCCAGGACAGTTGGAAGATCAAGCCTAACCTCACCCTGAATTACGGCCTCCGTTGGGAATACAGTCCTCCAATGACCGACATCAGTGGTCACGTGGAGACCTTCCGGCCAGGACAGAATTCGACAGTCTACCCCTGTGGAATCACCAACAGCACGACTTACTGGCAGAACCTGGGCGTGGCGAATCCCACCTGCGCCAACACCGGCGCCGAGCCCACTGGCCTGGTGGTCCCCGGCGATCCGGGCGTTCCCGCCGCAATGACTTCAACCTATTACAAGTCCTTTGCCCCGCGCATAGGCCTGGCGTACAGCCCCGGCCGCGACGGAAAAACTAGCATCCGCGCCGGTTGGGGTCTCTTCTATAACCCGATCGAAGAACTGGTTCTGGCTCAGTTCGGCGCCGAGCCTCCTTTCGGAGGCAGTTCCTCGCTCTCCGATGTCTTTTTCAATACTCCGTTTGTGAATCAAGACGAATTCACGGCTCCGAACCCTTTTGGCGGTATCATCACGCCCACTAAAGGCGCGCCCACCGATCTGTCCCTGTTTCGTCCCATTCTTCTTTACGGCGAATTCGAGCCCCACCTGCGTTCGCAGTACACCACGCAGTACAACCTGACGTTCCAGCGCGAACTGAGCAACAGCACCATGTTCCAGATTGGCTACGTTGGATCTCAGGGACACCGCCTGCTGGCTACCCACGACATCAATCCCTCCAACCCGCAGACCTGTCTGGACATGTTCAATATTTCCCGGTATTACGCGAATCAGCCGCAAACGCCCGCCAATCAAGCCCTCGCGGCAGCCTATGGCTGCGGCCCGACAGCCGAAGACGAGGACTGGGTTCTGCCTGCCAACAGCATTCCCGCAGGCTACACGCTTCATATGCCTTACGGATCCGTTGCACAATACGGTTCGGGAAACCCAGCGTTGAACCTGGTCGGTCTGCGTCCGTACTCCTCGCCCAACTGCAATCCAACGGGAGCGCCATTTACTCCAGGCACGGGCTGCCCGGTCGACGGGACCCCAGTCTTCACCGACATTTTCGCTGAAGACACCATCGCCAACTCCAACTACAACGCGCTGGAGATGATGGTCCAGAAGCGCTTCTCTGGCGGCCTGCAATTCCAGGCTGCCTACACCTTCAGCAAATCGATCGACGATGGTTCCACTTTCGAAGAAACGCTCGATCCCTTCAACTACCGCGCCAGCCGCGGTCTCTCGCTGTTCAATTCCAAGCAGCGCTTCGTAGTCAGCTACGATTGGGAACTGCCCGTTCGTAAGTACTCGGGATTCGCCGGCAGAATTCTGGATGACTGGGAGGTATCCGGCATAACCCAGTTCCAGAGCGGGTTCCCCATCCGTCTCAATACCGAGGACGATACCGAGCTGATTAACAGCTTGTTCTTCCTGGGTACCGAGGCTCCCAGCTTGAACGGCCCGCTGCAAATTCTGAATCCCAAGACAAATGGCGGCTTCTACCTCAACTACAACCAGTTCTCTGATCCACCGCTTGGCCAATTTAACAACGGCACTCAACGTACCTTGTGCTGCGGGCCCGGACTCATCGATTGGGACTTCTCAGTGCACAAAAAGATCGCGCTTAGCGAGACCAAGTACTTCCAGTTCCGGGCCGAGATATTCAACGTATTCAACCGGACCAATTTCTCGAACCCCGACGGCGGCTATTCCGACGGCGCGACATCATTCGGCTTGATCACGTCGGCCGGAGATCCCCGGCTCTTGCAGTTTGCTTTGAAGTTCTTTTTCTAGCTTTAGGTATTAAAATAAGAAATACACCCGGGACGGCCCGCCGTCCCGGCATTCTAATGGCCCGCAGCTCACCAGGAAACCGCCGGCCTGAGTTCCCCGGAGAAATTCGATGTATCCCGATCTGCAGAAGGAGCTCGCAACTTTCGAGCGCCGAACGCCCAAGTCCGCCGCAGCCCACCAGAAGAATCTCAAACGCATTCCGCTGGGCGTGGCCAGCAACTATCGCCATTACGATCCCTGGCCCATCTTCGTGAAAGAAGCCAGCGGCAGCAAGTTCCGCGACCTCGATGGCAACGAATACATCGACCACAACCTCACCTTCGGCGCGCTCATGGCCGGCCACTGCCATCCCGCCGTCATGAAAGCCGTCGAAAAACGTCTCTCCACCGGCACCATGTTCGGCATGCCGCACGACATGGAATGGGAACTGGCCGAAGAAATCTGCGACCGCTTTCCCGTTGAGATGGTCCGCTTCGGCAACAGCGGCACCGAAGCCACCATGCACACCATCCGCCTCGCCCGCGCCGCAACCGGCCGCGACAAGATCATAAAGTTTGAGGGCGCCTATCACGGACTGCATGACTCCGCTCTGGTCAGCGTAAAGCCTCACGCTCCCGACTTCGGTGATATCGACAATCCGATATCCGTCCCCGGCGGGCTCGGCGTGCCGAAGTCCGCCGTCGCAAACGTGCTCATCTCCACCTTCAACGACCTCGCCACCGTCGAGCGCCGCTTCAAAGAAAATCCCGGCGAGATCGCAGCGATTATTCTCGAGCCCATCCTCATGAACGTCGGCCTCTGCATGCCGGAACCTGGCTTCCTGCAAGGCCTCCGCGAGATCGCCACGAAAAATGGCGCGCTCCTGATCTTCGACGAAGTGAAAACCGGCGCCAAGCTCGGCTGGGGCGGCGCCAGCGAATACTTCAACGTTCATCCCGACATGATGTGCCTCGCCAAATCGATTGGCGGGGGCCTGCCGCTGGCCGCGTTCGGTGCCAGCAAGTCCGTGATGGATCTAATCTCGCAACACAAAGTCTTCCACGGCGGCACCTACAACACGAATCCGGTATCGATGGCAGCCGGCCTAGCGACTTTCCGCGAAGTCCTGACCCGCGACAACTACGCTCACGTCGACAAGCTCGGCAAAAAGCTGGCTGCCGGTTATCGTAAGACCATCGCGAAAGTCGGTCTGCAGGCCTACATCGCGCAAGCCGGAGCCAACGGCGCGCTGATGTTCTATCCCAAGGAAATTCGCAACTATCGCGACTGGGCCACCATCGATATCGATCTCTGGCGTCACTACTGGTTCGCTATGGTCAACCGCGGCGTGATGCCGCAACCTTATTGGTGGGACGAGCAGTGGACCATTTCCGTCCAGCACACCGAGGCCGACATCGATAAGCACCTCGCTGCCTTCGACGACATAGCGTCATCGCTTGCGAAAGCGCAACAGGAACGAATCGGCCAACCAGCCCTGGCTGCGCACTAGAGAGTGCAGAAGAGAATGCAGAAGAGAATACAGAAGAAAGCGCAGAAAAAAGTGCAGAAAAAAACCTTGTCATTCCGAACCGGGCGCAAAGCCCGGTGAGGAACCTGCTGTTCTGGTTTTGCTTGTCCACCACCGCCCAACCCGCAACTCAGCCTCACCTCATCCGCGCCCTCGGACGCCGCGATCTCGTCCTCCTATTCGTAGTCGCCGTCTTCAACTTAAACGTAGTCCCCTCCATCGCAGCCAACGGCGGCGTCACCATCTGGCTCTGGATCATCTCCCTTCTTCTTTTCTTCTTTCCGCAAGGCATCGCCGTCATCGAGCTAGCCCACCGCTATCCCGGCGAAGGCGGAGTCTATCTCTGGGCCAAAGAAGTCTTCGGCAACTTTCACGGATTCCTCTCCGGCTGGTGTTACTGGACCAACAACATGCTCTACGTGCCGACGATCATGCTCTACTTCGTCGGCGTCTCTGTTTTTATCCTGGGTCCAAGCCACGCAGGTCTTGCCGATAGCAAATCTTTTGCGCTCATCATGTCGCTTGCGTTGCTGACCCTGCTCACCCTGCTCAATATTCTCGGCCTCGGCATTGGAAAGTGGATCAACAACCTCGGCGCCATCGGCACTTTCATCGCCGCTGCAGTCCTGATCGGCTTGGGCATATTGATCTACTCGCGCTTTGGCACCTCTATCACCGCCGCCGACTTCAAAATTCCTGCCAACCCGCGCTTCGTCCTCAATTCCTTCGGCGTAATCTGCTTCGGTCTGATCGGCCTCGAACTCGCCTCCGTCATGGGCGATGAAATCCGCGACCCGGCCCGTACTCTTCCCGGAGCCGTTGCCTGGGGCGGCCTGATCGCAGGGACGCTCTATGTCGCCGTCACTCTGACGCTGTTGATCTCAGTCGGCAAGAGCGTCAACGTGCTGCAGGGCATAGTGCAAGCGGTCAACGCAATGGCCGGCCGCGTCGGTGTCAACTGGATTTCCGTGCCCTTCGCCGTCATGCTCAGTCTGGCCATCGCCGGCATCGGTTCAGCCTGGATCGGCGGCTGCGCCCGCATCCCCTTCGTCGCCGGCCTCGATTCCTACATGCCTTCCTGGCTCGGAAACATTCATCCCCGCTTTGCCACGCCCTACGCCGCTTTAATCGTTCAGGGCATGGTCTCCGCGGTGCTAGTGATCTTGAATCTCGCCGGCGCGGGTGTTCAGGAAACGTTCCAGAAACTTCTGTCCCTCGCCGTTGTGCTGAATCTCGTCCCCTTCGTCTACATGTTCGCAGCGCTGGTGAAATTCGCAGTAAAGGAGCCGGTCCCACGCGGCCACTACGGCCGCACCACGCTGTTCGTAGCCGGGACGAGCGGAGTCTTAACCACGATCCTCGGCATAGCGCTCGTATTTTTCCCGGCCCAGCAGATCACGTCGCTATTCTGGTATGAGGTCTGGATGGTAGGTGGCACCCTGTTATTCGGGCCGGGCCTCGCCGCCTTTTTCTTTTTCGTGTACGGCCGCCTCAAGACGCGGCGCTCAGAGATCGGGAAGGGCACGACTTTGGTCGTGCCGTTAGGCGAGTAATAGGAGAGTTAACCGAGTATTAAGAGATCGGGAAGGGCACGACTTCAGTCGTGCCGTTAGAACGGGATTTTTGGGGCTTTAGCCCCTGATGTACGCAGGAGGTCGAAACCAAAATGCCAGGCGGAATCACAACCGAAGTTCCCAAAGACGTTCGCACCTACCAGATGTACATCAACGGCGAATGGGTCGCGAGCAAATCCGCGAAAACCTTTCCGGTATATGATCCCTCCACCGAAGAAATAATCGCGCAAGTCCCCGACGCCGGCCCCGACGACGTCAACCGCGCCGTAGCCGCGGCCAAAGCCGCGTTCGAAGAAGGTCCATGGGCAACCACCACCGCGCAGGAGCGTGGCCGCGTTCTCTTCCGCCTCTCCGAAAAGATCCGCGCCAACCTCCCCGCGCTCGCCGAACTCGAATGCCGCAATACCGGCAAGCCCATCGTAGAAGCTGAGTTCGACATCAACGACGCTGCCACCTGCTTCGAATACTACGGCGGCCTTGCCACCAAGGTAGTCGGCTACGTAAACCCCGTTCCCGACAACGCAATGTCCCTTTCGCTCAAGGAGCCAGTCGGCGTCGCCGGACAAATCATTCCCTGGAACTATCCGCTCCTCATGGCTGCGTGGAAACTGGCTCCAGCCATAGCCGCAGGCTGCACCTGCGTCCTCAAGCCGGCCGAGCAAACTCCGCTAACCGCGCTCGAATTCGCCAACTACTTCAGCGACTCCGGCCTGCCTCCGGGCGTGGTCAACATCATCACCGGCTTCGGCGAAACCTGCGGCGCACCCCTAGTCCAGCATCCCGACGTCAACAAGATCGCTTTCACCGGCAGCGCCGCCGTTGGCAAAATCATCGTGAAACAGGCCGCCGACACGGTAAAGCGCGTCACTCTCGAACTCGGCGGCAAGTCACCCAACATTTTCTTCGCCGACGCCGATTTCGAAGCCGCCATCGATGGCGCTCTCTTCGGCGTCTTCATCAATCAAGGCGAAGTCTGCTCCGCCGGCAGCCGCATCCTGGTTCAGAAGTCGATCTACAAGAACTTCGTTGAGGCCATGACAGAGAAAGCCAAGAAGATCAAACTCGGCCCTCCGCTAGATCGCGAAACCAAGATGGGCCCGTTGGTCAGCAAAGAACAATACGACCGCGTCAACTTCTACATCGAGATCGGCAAGAAAGAAGCCAAGCTGACTTCCGGCGGCGGACGCCCCGAAAAGATGGGAAAAGGCTACTACGTTCAACCCACAATCTTCTCCGACGTCACCAACTCCGCCCGCATCGCCCGCGAAGAAATCTTTGGCCCAGTCGCTGCCGTGATTCCATTCGACGACGAGAAAGACGCGCTGAAGATCGCCAACGATTCACCGTACGGATTAGCCGCCGCGGTCTGGACGAGAGACATCTTCAAAGCCCTGCGCGCCGTAAAAGCTCTACGCGCAGGCATCGTCTGGGTAAATCACATGCAACCAACCTACGTTGAAGCTCCGTGGGGCGGCTACAAACAATCCGGCTTCGGCCGTGAACTGGGCCCCTGGGGCATCGAAGAATACCTAGAAACCAAGCAGGTCTACATCAACCTGAACGAGACCCCAATAGGCTGGTACTAAGAAATGAAGAGGCGGTCTCAAGAGTCTTGTCATCCTGAGCGAGGATTGATCTTCGCGCCCAAGCGCGAAGATCAACCGCAGTCGAAGGACCCCTGTATTCAGTGTCGCGCCACTGCCGCTGCAGGGAATTCTCCCGAGAAACTGATATGAGTACAATTCGCATCAACACACTAATCCCGGGGCCGAAGTCGAAAGCTCTCTCCGCCCGCCGCGCCCAAGCCGTGCCCCGCGGGCTTTCCCACGGCACGCCCATTTACGTAGCGAAGGCAGAGGACGCATGGCTGGAAGATGTAGACGGCAACCGCTACATCGACTTCGCCGGAGGCATCGGCTGCGCCAACGCCGGCCATCGCCAGCAACCCGTAGTCGAGGCCATCCGCGCCCAGCTCGATAAATACCTCCACACCTGCGTTCAGGTCACGCCCTATGAAGGCTACATCCGCCTCGCCGAGCGTATGAACGAAGTCACACCGGGAAAATTTCCCAAGAAAACTCTCTTCGTCAACAGCGGCGCCGAAGCAGTAGAGAACGCCGTCAAGATCGCCCGCGCCTACACTAAGCGTCCCGCGATCATCGCCTTCGAAGACGCCTTCCACGGCCGTACCATGATGACGCTCGCCCTCACCAGCAAGACGCATCCCTACAAGGCTGGATTTGCCCCCTTCCCCGGCGAGGTTTATCGCATCCCGTTCGCCTACTGTTATCGCTGCTCGTACAACTTGAAGTACCCGTCGTGCGATCTCTACTGCGCGCGCCATCTGGAAGATACTTTCAAGCGCGTAGTCGCCAACGAAGAAGTTGCTGCGGTAATTGCCGAACCAGTTCTGGGCGAAGGCGGATTCGTCGCGCCTCCGCCAGACTATTTCAAGGTTCTCATCGAGCTCTGCCACAAGCACGGCGTGCTCTTCATTGCAGATGAAGTTCAGTCTGGCTTCGGACGCACCGGCGCGCTCTTCGCCAGCGAACGTTTCGGCATCGAACCAGACATTCTAGTCACCGCGAAGTCGCTAGGCGGAGGTCTGCCGCTTGCCGCGATCACCGGCCGCGCCGAAATCATGGATGCGCCCGGTCCAGGCGGACTCGGCGGCACTTTCGCAGGCAACCCGCTTTCCTGCGCCGCCGCGCTCGCCACGCTCGATTTATTCGAAAACACAAACTTGCGAACTCGCGCCAATGAACTCGGAGACCGCTTCCAGCGCCGTGCCCGCGAATGGCAGCGTCGCTGGTCAATCGTCGGCGACGTTCGTGGTCTCGGTGGCATGCAAGCCATCGAACTGGTGAAGTCGCAGGAAACGAAAACTCCAGCCGCGGACGAAACCAAACAGATCACGCAATATTGCTACGAGCACGGCCTCATCACTATCACAGCCGGCTCGTATTCCAACGTGATCCGAGTCCTGGTCCCCCTTGTTGCCACGAACGAACAAATGGACGAGGGTCTCGATGTCCTAGAATCCGCGCTGGCAGCAGTATGCGAGAGGAAAGGCGCCGTCGTACAACTTGTGTGACTGGAGAATGTCATCCTGAGCGAGGATTGATCTTCGCGCCCAATCGCGAAGATCAACCGCAGTCGAAGGATGCCAGCAACGTGTGTATCATTGTTGCTGTTGCGGGGAGTTCTCCCGATGCCGCGAGGGCGTCGGTTTCGCAATAAGACTCTTCGCGATAGCAGAGGCAATATCATGACATCAGTTGCAGCACCCCCTGCAATCCGGCTCACGAACTTCGTCAACGGCTGCTGGACTGATTCCTCCGCCACCGAATGGCGCGACGTAGTCAATCCCGCGACCGGAGAGACCCTGGCCCAGGTTCCGCTGGCCGAAGCCTCCGAAGCCAATCAGGTCGTCGAAGCTGCGGCTGCAGCCTTCCCCGAATGGCGCGGCACCCCGCCCGAAGACCGCATCCAGCCGCTGTTCAAGCTGAAGATGCTGCTCGAGGACCACATCGACGACATCGCCCGAATCATCACCCAGGAAAACGGCAAGACTGTCACCGAAGCGAAAGCCGAAATGCGCCGCGGTATCGAGAACGTCGAAGTCGCCTGCGGCATTCCGATGATGATGCAAGGCTACAACCTCGAAGACGTCGCCCGCGGCATCGACGAGATGATGATCCGCCAGCCGCTCGGCGTCGTTGCAGCCATCACACCCTTTAACTTTCCGGGCATGATTCCGTTCTGGTATTTGCCCTATGCTATTGCCACCGGCAACACCTTCATCCTCAAGCCCAGCGAGCGCGTCCCGCTCACCATGCGCTACGTTTACGAGCTCCTCGAAAAGACCGGCCTGCCCAAAGGTGTAGTGAATCTGGTCAACGGCGGGAAGTCCACCGTCGATGCGCTGCTCGACCATCCCAAGATTCGCGCCATCAGCTTCGTGGGATCGACCCCGGTTGCGAAATACGTGTACGCGCGCGCCGCCACCAACGGCAAGCGCGCGCAGTGCCAGGGCGGAGCCAAGAATCACGTCATCGTTCTTCCCGACGCCGACATGCCCATGGCCACGCAGATCATCAGCGACAGCGCCTTCGGATGCGCCGGCCAGCGCTGTCTTGCGGTCTCGGTTGCGGTAACAATCGGCGAAGCGCAGAAGACATTCCGCGATTCCATTGCCGAAGCGGCTTCGAAACTCAAAGTCGGCAACGGCCTCGACGAAGGTGTGCAGATGGGTCCGGTGATCACGCCCCAGAGCAAAGAGCGTGTCGAATCGCTCATCGGACTCGGCGAGAAGCAAGGCGCCAAAATCCTGCTCGATGGCCGCAACTCTAAGATCTCGAAATACGAATCGGGCAACTTCGTGAAGCCCACCATCCTCGACGATGTTCCGGCGGCGAGCGATCTGGCCGACACAGAAATCTTTGGCCCCGTGCTCAGTCTCGTTCACGCCGACGGCATGGATGATGCCCTCGCGTTTCTCGAGCGTAGTGCCTACGGCAATCAGGCGTCGCTGTTCACGTCGAGCGGGTCGGCTGCGCGCCGCTTCCGCTACGAAGCGCCCGCGGGAAATATCGGCATCAACATTGGAGTTGCCGCGCCCATGGCCTACTTCCCCTTCAGCGGATGGAAGAACAGCTTCTTCGGCGATCTCCACGGCCAGGGCCGCGACGCCATCGAGTTCTACACCGACAAGAAAG
>Ga0209420_1000423_pt1 | contig 22871 bp, 25 predicted proteins | sample BlaSpr_A8_OM1_O1_FD_187972 | JGI IMG/M metagenome (GOLD analysis project Ga0209420, IMG submission 187972) | Forest soil microbial communities from Thunder Bay, Ontario, Canada - Black Spruce, Ontario site 2_A8_OM1_O1 (SPAdes) (version 2) | ecosystem: Environmental > Terrestrial > Soil > Boreal...
TTTTGATCCCTGGTTCTAGAGTGGCCTAATTCTTGGCTAAGGGAGATCGTTTTTATTACAAACCTTCTCTGCTCGAGGAAGTTGAGGAGAGCTCTGACCTTGCTTAATAAGCTGGGGCGTTGCAGCCCATGGCCGCAAGTGTTCCACCTGCGACCGCGTAAAATCCTAGTAGGAACAGACTGCGACTAGTATGACACTACCGACAATTGGCGTTGCCTGTTTTGTTTTGATAGCGTTTACCAGTACCACCAGGGCCGAGACCACAAGTAGTGAATACCGGATTAGCGAGCTGACCAAGTGCTTTGCACTAGGCATCATGCTTTTAGATTACCACAGAGCGGCTATCAATAAACATAAGAGCTTTGGACGGGGCGATGGGTTTCGCGCCTTGATACACACCTATAGATGACGGATGAAGCGCTCGAGATGCCACGAGCAATACCTCTCGCTGATCCTGCCAGCTACGCAAGCAACTCCTCTAATGCGTCTTCTGACAGCATTTTGGTACCAAGCTTGCGGGCTTTGGTGAGTTTGGAGGCGCCGGGGTCGCTGCCGACGATGAGGTAGGTGGTGTCTTTGCCGACCGAGTTTTGCTCTTTGGCGCCAAGGGCGATGAGGCGGGCGGCTACTTCGTCGCGGGTGCCCATTTCGAGCGTGCCGGTGATGACGAACTTGACGCCGGATAGGGGCCCTCGGGTAGGGTGGTAGGTTTGCGGGGCAATGCCGAGCTTTTCAAACTTGCCGAGCAGCTCCTGGGTTTCTTCGGAGGCGAAGAAGGCGAGCACGCTTTCGGCAACGACGTGACCGACGCCGTCGATGGCATCGAGGTCTTCAAGCGTTGCCCGGGTAAGGGCTTCGAGTGAGCCAAAGGCTTCGGCGAGGTCCACGGCGGTTTGTTCACCGATGTGGCGGATGCCGAGGGCGTAGATAAAGCGCGGGAGCTCCGGGGATTTGGCGGCCTGGATGGCGTTTATGAGTTTGCCGGCTGAGATGTCGGCGAAACGGTCTAATTTAAGCAAGTCATCTTTAGTGAGCTTATAGAGATCAGCCGGGTCTTCGACGAGGCCGGCATCAACAAGGGCAACGACGTTTTTTTCGCCTAAGGTGTCGATATCGAGGGCGGCTTTACTGGCATAATGCTCGACGGCTTTTTTGAGCAGGAGCGGAGCGGTGGCGCCTTTGACGCGGTAGACCACTTCCCCTTCCGGGCGTTCAAATTCGAGCTCGGGGTACTGGCGGGCGAGTTCGGCTTCCATGTTGAAGGGTTTCGAGTTTCTGGGCCGGAGTTTGGTCAGAGATTGAAGCACCTTGGGAATAATGTCGCCGGCCTTGTAGATGACGACGGTGTCGCCTACGCGCACATCAAGGCGGGTGATTTCGTCCTGGTTGTGGAGGCTGGCGTGCTGCACCGTGGTGCCGGCGACCACAACCGGATCAAAGGTGGCGATGGGGGTGGCGGCGCCGGTGCGGCCGATCGAGATCACAATATCTTTTACGATGGTGGTGGCTTCTTCGGCCGGGTATTTGTAAGCCACGGCGCCTCTCGGAGCCTTGCCGACAATGCCGAGTCCTGTAAAGACGGCGCGGTCATTAACCTTGATCACGCTGCCGTCAGTGTTAAACGGCAGAGTGGCGCGCTTCTCCTCCCAGGTGTCGATAAAATTCATGAGCGCATCGAGCGTATCAAAGACGGCGGCGTGCTGGTTGGCGGCGAGACCCAGCCGGCGGATGGCATCGTAGGCGTACGAGTTCGTGGGCACTTCTTCGGATACGTCGCGCAGGAGATCGTAGCCGCGAAAACTAAGCGGCCGGGCCGCCACCAGCGCCGGGTCGAGCTGGCGGATGGTGCCGGCGGCGGTATTGCGCGGGTTGGCAAACAGCGGCAGGCCGAGCTCAGCCTGCCTTTTATTGAGCGCTTCGAAGTCTTTTTTGAGCATCACGATCTCGCCACGGATTTCGGTGCGGCCGGTGAGGAATTGTTCGAAGTCCTGGGCGCGGCGCAGGCGCAAGGGCACGGATTCAATGGTGCGAACGTTCATGGTGACGTCCTCCCCCACCTGGCCGTCGCCGCGGGTAACGGCCCGGGTGAGGGCACCGTCCTGATAGATGAGCGCGCAGGCGAGACCGTCCATTTTGGTGTCGGCAAACAGCTCGGTGGTAGCGCCCGGTGTGAGCTTGTTAATGCGATCGGCCCAAGCCTCAACTTCCTCGCGGCTGAACACGTCGTTGAGCGAGATCATGGGCACGGAGTGGCGGACCTTTTTGAACTTTTCACTGGCTTTACCGGCTACACGCTGGGTCGGGGAATCGGGTGTGATGAGATCGGGATATTGTTCCTCGAGCTGGGAGAGTTCGTGCTTGAGCTGATCGGCGGCGGCTTCGGGCAAGATGGACTCATCGAGCACGTGATAGTGGTAGCGGTAATCATTGATCTGGTCGCGTAGTTTTTCGATGCGCTCGGCGGCTTCGGGTTTGGTCATAGCTTAATTATACCTTGGCGGGGCTAACCTCGGGAGGGGCGCTAACATGGATACCGCTCGCCATAGAGCTGGCGAGCGGTATCCATCCTCATGATCTGTCTCATGTTTCAGGTAAAGGTTAACAACTGTCGGGGACTGAGTAGGCCCCCAGGTTGTAACCCGTCGTATTGTCGGTTACATCCGAGGGGATCAGGGAGTTGAACGATCCACCCGATGCAATGATGGTGAGGTGATCACCATTATGGACGAACTGGTTGAAGATGCAGCCGTCGTCGCCGTCGTTTGACAAGACAACGTTCGGTGCACCGTTGTAGTCGCCGCTGTCGGGCGCCAACGAGGCTTGCCAGACATTGCCAACGCTGAACTGGTGACCGTAGCTGGTGACCGTGACTATGCCACTGATCGTGGGTGGCGTCCAGGCCTGGCCACGGGCGCAACCAGCTAGGGAAATGGTGAACAGCAAGGCAGCAAGCAAGCCCAACCAAATCGGTTTATTGCGCGGGCTCGTGGACACAGGGCTCTCCCTTCGATGTGAGACGTGCGCGATTGATCGCGGTACCCACGGGGGCGTTCGCATTGATCAGGACATGATCGTGATCGTAAACTGCTCCGGATCTGCCAGCAGAAGCTTTATTCCCTCTGACAGGGGGGTGCGCTTGAGTGTGACGAGGAGCTGAGCATGCCAGGCATCGTCCGGACGGTTCACGATTGGTGAAAACGGTGTGCCGTCGTACGTACCGGGCGGCAGCGGGGGTGCTTTGAACTGTCCTACGGGCGCCGTGGCGTTCAAGCTGACACTCCAGCCCAGATGCGCAATACTTGTGAGCTGAGTTTGTACCCTGAAGAGCGCTGTCCTCAGCGTCCTCGCGGTAGGTGTCAGTCCAGCCTCACCTGAGCCTGAAGGCGGTCGGCGGTCCGGAGCATTCGCCGGGTCCTCTTTGAACGCCAGGAGCGCGGCTCGCCACTCTTCCATAGCTGCTTCAAGGGTCGCAGCTGTTACCTCATGCATAGTTTCCTCACAGTGGGCTGCGGAGTGATTTGGAACTTTATTGTTATAGCCTATTTGCTATATTATTGCAACTTGAGAGGTTACCGGCTTGACAAACTTAAACGGCAGCCGGGGCATCCGACTGCTTTTCGTTGGGTACAGGTGCGATTTTTGGCTCTTTAGCGTCGCGTTCGCCTGATTCGCCTTCAGTTTCGGGCTCGGCGGCTTCGGCTGGTTTTTTGTCGCCGGAGTCGGTTTCAGCGGCCGCATCAGGCGGAGGAACAGGGGCGGCGGCTTCGAGCTGGCGATAAAGTTCCAGGGTGTAGAGGTCGAACAGCGGCAGGGCGATAAGCGTTTCCAGAATTTCAAACAGGGCCACGGCAAAGATTTTGGCCTTCAGCGCGGAGAGCAGCACGGTAACGACTGTGGCCGGGATTGAGGTTACGGTCAGGAATACAATGAGCAGGACCAGGCGTCCGGCCACGGCCCAGAAGTGTTTGCGCGTGAGCCGCCAGCTGCGGTGCAGCGCGGCAAACGGCCGCAAGCCGTCGCGTACCACACTGATGGGCGCCAGTCCAAACCGCACCAGCATAACGAGTGTGGGCGAAGCCAGCAGCAGCGCCACCAACCCCACCAGGAGCTCAACCGCGGAGAACGGGTTAATACCCTGGACGTAGAGGCTGGCACCGTAGAGCGCGAGGCCGAGCGCCAGTGGCACCAGCATGAGCACGAGCAGTACGCTCACCAGCACATAGCGGATCAGTGCGACGTTGCCGTCGTAGTAAGATTCGGCCAAGGTGGACTCTAATCCGCCCTCGCGCCGGCGAATTACCGCCCACAGCAGGGCGACGTTCATAACGATGGCGGCCATGGAGCTGTAGTCGCTGAAGAAGGTGTTGGAAGCGAGCGAGCCCACCATGGCGAGCAGGTCGCTGGGCACCGCAACCAGCAGCAGGATTTTAGCGTAGAGGCGCCAATCAACGACAAACGCCCGCAGACTGATGCGATACAGCTTCCAGCCCGAATTGAGCTTTGGTGAGGGGGTGCGGGCAGGGCGCGGCGTGCCGGATTTTGCCGCGCGTTTGGGTAATTTAAGTTTTTTCACTTTCACTAGGCGTGATCCTCCATGCCACGAAGGCGGCGGATACGTTCTTTGATGGGCGGATGGGTATCAAACAGGCCGGCCAGGCTGCGGCCGTGTAGAGGGTTCGTTATATAGAGGGGCGAAGTGGCGGAGCTGGCGTGCTGCATGGGTTGAGGGTCGGCCGAGATTTTTTCGAGCGCCGAGGCCAGGCCTTCAGGATAGTGCGTAAGCAAAGCACCCGATGAATCGGCCAGATACTCGCGCTGCCGGGAGACCGCAAATTGAATGACGACCGCCACCAGCGGGGCCAGAACGGCGCCGATAATGCCCAAGATCAGGAAGAGCTGGCCGTTTCCCTGATTGTTGCGATCGCTGCGGCTCCAAAAGGTGAGGCGCAGGAAGAGATCAGCAATTATCGATACCACCGACACCAGGCCGACCACGATGGCCATGAAGCGGATATCGTAATTGCCAACGTGGCTGAGTTCATGCGCCAGAACGCCCTCGAGCTCGGTTTTGCTTAAGAGCGGTAAAATGCCGGTGGTAACGCAAACCACGGCGTGCTGCGGATCGCGGCCGGTGGCAAAGGCGTTGGGCGAGGGATCGTTAACGATGTAGATTTTGGGGGTTGGCAGGCCCGCCGCAATGGCCAGATTTTCAACCGTGTTATAGAGCTCGGGATTGTCAGCTTTGGCAATGGGACGGGCGCGATTCATGGCCAGCGCAATGTGCGCGGAGAAGTAATAGTTGACGAGCGCGTAAACGATTGCCACCACCAGGATCGGGATAAAGAAGGACGGCTGATTGAAAGCCCGCGCAAAAATGTAATCCAGCGCCGCGATAAGCGCCACAAATCCAACAATGAGGAAAAGGCTGTTACGCTTGTTGGCTGCTATCTGGGTGTACATGGTCATCCTGATCCGGCTGCGGAGCGGGGGCCGGCGCGGCCGGAGGTGGGGCAATAATAACTCTCGGCGGTGGAGCGGGCGCTGGAGCCGGGACCGGGGCTGGTGTTGGTGCCGGTGCTTCGGGCTGAACCGGCGCCGGTACTACAGTATGGGGCTCGGGAGCAGAGGTTTCAGCTACCACCGGCACGGAAACGCGCAGGTGCTCGGGCGCCGGCACGACATGCTGGACCGATGAAGTGGCCTGAGCCGGACGAGGGTGAGCGGCGGCCGGCTCGTTAAACTGATCGGAGCCGAGCCGTTCAATAAGAGAATCGGCTGCCTGGCGCACGGCCGCGGTGTCAAGCGCCGGATAGACGCGCTCAATGAGATCGAGCGCTGCCACCAGGCGCAGCATCACCGGAATGCGGGTGGTGCGGTCCGGCTCCTGTAAATCAAAGGCGATAGCGGCCGGCAATTCAACCATGGTCTGCTGCACTTGCCAGGCCAGGCCCAGTTGCTCGGAGGCGGGCAGCTCTTCGGCCAGGCGAACCAGTGCGGGACCAAGGCTCACAGCGGCCCGCCAGCTGGCAGAGGTACGGAAATTAGTAAGCGGCATGATGGTCCTTTCGTCGTGCGGTTAAAACTTTACTGCCACCGGCTGCTCGACAGCGGCCTGATTCTCGACTTCGAAGAAATCGCGGTGGGTGAAGCCCAGGGATCCGGCCATGAGATTGGTGGGGAAAACCTGGAGCTTGATGTTGTAATCCCGGACCGCGCCGTTGTAGAAGCGCCGCGAGGCTTGGATTTTGTCTTCTGTATCCACGAGTTCGGACTGGAGCTGCTGGAAACCCTGATTGGCTTTGAGGTCCGGGTAGGCTTCGGCGACGGCAAACAGGCTCTTGAGCGCGCCTTCGAGCTGGTTTTCGGCTTTGGCCTTGTCGCCGATCGAGCTTGCACCCATGGCGGCGGAGCGGGCGGCTGAAACGTCCTCGAAGACCTGCTTTTCGTGGGCGGCGTAACCTTTTACGGTCTCGACCAGATTCGGAATGAGGTCGTAGCGGCGCTTGAGCTGGACGTTAATGTCGCTCCAGGCTTCATCGATGCGCACGCGGCCGCGCACCAGGCCATTGTAGACGGCAATCAGGCCGATAATGAGGAGAACAATGACGACGATAATTACTATCATGACTGCAGACATACGAAAAAGTCCTTTTGTTGCCCGTAGTATAGCAAATTCTCCGCAGAGGGGAAATGACGAGCAGGGTCCTGTGGACAATTAGGTTATTTGTGATATAGTTATTTTTTGGTTTGAGAAGCTCGGCGGAAAACCATGGAGGTGGATTTTGTCCGCACAAGCCGGATGGCCGGAAGGCTTTTACTGCACAAATCAGGCATCCTACACAAACTCTGAGGGCCATGCTCTTTCACTCCGCCCGCTCTCGGATTTCAGGCTGTCGTGTAAAGTTACCTCGACCGCGGCAACGGCCATGGCCACGAGAGAAGCGATGGGGATGGTGGTAAGCCACGTCCGAGCCCTCGGCGGTAATGGCGCCGTCATGTTGCAGTCTCGTTGCACCTCCTCTGATTCATGTTCGTGCACATGTACCTTTACCGGCATCGCCGTGATCATCCAGAATGAAGCCCCATAAGCGGGAGTCACTGTGGACTGTCCAATAAAGCTACCTTTCACCGCTGGGCGAAAGGTAGCTTTATTCATGAAAGTTGACGCGGTCGTCAGATGGTTTTACCATGACTGTAATGCTTAAGCTTGGCAAGAAATATTGGTTTGGGGCGGCGCTGGTTGGCCTCAATTTGGCTGCGGTGACGTTACCGTTTGTGGCTGAGGCAGACACTCAAAACACCACGACCCAGGTCAATCTCACTGTAAATCCGGTGCTGATTTCGTATTCGAGCGGCCCCACGGTAACGCTGGGCGCCATTACACCAAACTCGAGCGGCCTGCAATCAACGGCCAGTGACACGGTGAGCGCCAACACTAACGACACCTCCGGCCTCACCATCACCATGCAGGAAAACAGCGCCACCACGACGGCCATGGTGTCGGGTTCGAATACGATTGCGGCGGGCAGCGGCACGCCCGCTTCGCCGGCCACGCTTGGCAACAACACGTGGGGCTGGCACATCGACAGCCTGGCCGGCTTTACCGGTACGGGCTCGGTTCTTAATAACGCGGCCCCGAGTGCGGTGACCTACGCCGGTATTCCGGCCAACGGGTCGCCGTATACGATTAATACCACCGCCACTAACGGCTCAACTTCGAGCACAGTCTGGTACAGCGCGCGGGTCAATAATGCCCAACCCATTGGCGCGTATTCGAGCACGGTGCTGTACACATACTCAACAAACTAGTACACTCTTTTCGTACTTTTATGAAGATACGGAAATCTGAACAATCAGGACGTGGCCGCGTGTGGTCGTGGCTGGCGGAAGGCACTGTGCTGATGCTGGCGGCGGCGGTTTTTTTGCCCGGACAGGTGCTGGCGCTGCAGGGTTTTGGTATCTCGCCGACCCAACAGGAGGTAACGCTGGCGCCGGGCGGCTCCACTAGCGGCCAGCTGACCGTGATTAACGACGGCGACACCGATGTCACCTACCATATCTACGCGACGGATTACGGGGTAAAGGGCGAGGATTACGAGGGTGTGTTCACGAGCCCGGCCGGCAGCACCAATGCGACGGCAGCCAACTGGTTTACCCTGCCGCCTGGTAATTTTGTGGTGAAGGCGCGGCAGGAAACCACGTTCAATTACACACTAACTGCGCCCAAAGGCGCGACCGTGGGCGGGCACTACGCGGCCGTGTTCATTCAAACGATTCCACCGGCGCACGCCGGCGCTGCCATTATTAACCGCGTGGACCGGATCGGGTCGTTGTTTTACATCACGATCAGCGGGGCTTTGCATGAGCACGGCAATCTGTTGCCGCTTACGGTGCCCTGGCTGCAATCGGCGCCGCCAATTGCAGCCGATGTGCGGCTCACCAACACCGGCAATAATCATTTTCTGGTCCAGGGCTCGGCACAATTAACCGGGCTTTTTGGTAACAAGGCCGGCAATGCCGTGCAGTGGCGCGGCGAGGTGCTGCCGGGCACCACTCGCCGGTTTGCGCTGGCACTGCCGGAATCGGCTCCGATTGGTGTTTTTAAGGTCAGCGTGGCCGTGACATATCTTGGCCACACTGCTCATCAGTCGCACTGGCTGCTGCTCGTCCCACGGCTGACGTTTATTATTGTGAGCGCGACGATTTTGCTTCTGTTGGTGGCGGCGTTTTGGGTTTTGATGCGCAAACTGCGCCGGGCTCCGGCTCAGTAATAGGTCCAGGCGCAATTGCCGCCGTTGCCGGGCGACCCGGTGTAGACCTGGCGGGCGGCAGCGGGCGCGTAATTGCTGCACAGCCACGCGGGCTGATCAATGCCGATGGAAACGTTGTGGTCGGTCCAGTAACGGTTTTCCAGCCAGTGGACGGTTCCCCGGCCGCCGGGGACATTCCACACAAAGATGGTGCCGTTGGCGCCGTCCGCGCCGGAAGCATTGCCGCAGGTCTCGAGCGCGCCCAGGCTGGCCTGGTTGGGATAATTGCCAACACACTTTCCGGTTACTGAATCGCGGATCTGCACAATTGGGTCGCCCTCATATTTGGTATTGAGGCCCGATCCGATGGTGAAGGGACAGTTGGACGACACATAGCCGGAAACGCGGGCGCCGCTGGATAGTGTCTGCGGGCACATGGCACTTAAATACTGGAAGGCAAAGGCCTCATTGGCATCGTGATCGTTGTACCAGCCAATAATAGGCGTGTTGATGCCGGTGCCCCCCTTGTTGCGATTGAGGCAGGTTTGGCCGTTGCTGGCGTTGGTGGCGTTGCACAAGGCTGAGGCAACATTGGCGCTGGCCGGACTCAGGCTGTGTTCGCCAACGTAGACGGCCGCGCTCACGCATACAGCAATGAGGAGCACGGAAAATGCGGCGGCGTGTCGTGGCCGCAACTTTGTTAAATGGTTGGCGCCGGTCTTTTTGCGAACAGTTTTTTTCGCGGGCATGCGTAAATTTTGCGCTTATTGTTTTTAAATTACTTCATGCTTCTTATGCTTGTCAAGCTGGGTGGACATATGGCGGGGCCAAATGTTACTTACACTCTTCTCATAGTACTTGAATGGGATAGTACGTGGCGGGGAACCAGCGCTGGTCGGCATTGGCATTGCCGGCTTGGCATTTCCGTATATCAATAAGGTCGCCTCTCGAACTGTCGTAGGTGAGACACCACGAGCTGCCGTCGTGATTGCTATGGAATTGAGCGCCGGCTTTGGTCCAGGCGCCGCCATAGGGAGGGGCGCCGGTGGAGCAGGCATCGACGGTGACGTTGGCCGGCGTATTGACACCGGCAGTTCTGGATGCGCCCTGCTCCACCAGGCAGCCATTACCGAGGGCGACCTCGCCATTGGAAAGGTACGCGTAGTCCTGATAATACGTGCCACTGCAGGGGTTGAGGGTGGCTATATTGTTGCCGGCGTTACCCCTCACTGCCCACTCAAGACATTCGGTGCCGGGGGTGTCTTTCGTAATTGAGCCGCCGATACCGGATTTGAGTTCAGGCTGAGTTGAGGCGTGGCTGGCGTTATAGAGCAAATAACCGCCCACCGCCACAAACAGGAGAGCAAACGCAAGAATAGTAATCCTCGCTGAAGAACGACCGCCTAATACGAGCCATGATCTCCCCGACGGAGCAATGAGACCGGATGAACTTTTACGCCTGGTGATTTTTGAATTTCGAGTTTTTGTCGGCACAGAGCGGTGGTCTCTTAGTTGAGACCAGTTTATGTCAGGCCGACACCTGCGTCAATGTGCTTATGCTTCCATAAAACTAATAATAATGGTAGGCGGGGCGGGATTCGAACCCGCAAGCCGTGTGAGGGCAGCGGATTTTAAGTCCGCCGTGTATACCATTCCACCACCCGCCCGCATGGGACGTGCTTATGATAGCATTTTTGCCCGGGGTTAGGCATAATATCTTGACATCGATTCCTTCACATGATGGGTGGTGAGGCAGTATGCCTCCTCAACGTCTGGAGCCGGCCACGCGGCGGGCAATCGTCGTCGCAAGTGCACCGGGGCTCAACCCTGACCCGGCAGCCCGGCAACTGGCGGAATGGTTGGGCGGCGTCGCCGTCTCTGCGGACCTGCGGGTTCTTTATCCCGATCCCGAGCAACTGCCGCCAGGACTTCGGCCGGAAGCCTGGGGCGGTCCGGGAGCAGATATCGACCTGATCAGGCAGCGGGACGTGTACCGGGACGGCCTTACCACGTTCCTGTCGCGCGCGACGCGTTTTTCCACCGTGGTGCTTGCCGGGGCAATTCAAACCAGGGGGTGACCTCGGGCCTCTGCTTGACCGCATCGGCGGGACTGGCCGTCAACTTGGGCTCGTGGTCTGGTATCACGCAGACAAGGAGGCTGTCATCGGCTATCTCGGTGGTGCGGTTCCGCCCGACTTCGATGCCAGCTGGAGTACCTATACCAGCCAGACCGTGCCGCAACTGCTTGTACTCGAGCCAAATTTTGGCGTACCGGTGATTCGTGCATCGCTTGGAGCCGGCCTTGAGGCGTTCAAGCCCATGGCGCAAGCGACTCTCGGTGAAGCGCCCGACGACTGATCACGGTTGATCCTGATAACCTCCCGGGCGGCATGGAGTTCATGTTCCATGCCGCCCGGGGGTTTTTGTGTGCCGGGACATTTGGTTTGCAAAAAGACAGGCCCACCAAAGGCGGCTGGCCGCCGTTTCGGCGGGCCTGTCTTTGATGGGCCGGAGGGTCAGGTGAGCTCGGGGAAATTCTCACCGGCGGCTATTTTGAGCTGTGTGTAGACTTTGGTAGTGAGTTGTCTGAGGTCGCCGATTGTGCCGGTGTTGACTGGCGGCAGTAGTGCTCCCTGTCGGACACGCTCGGGCATGAGAAGCACAGGGAGTACGGCGTTGTGCCGCCTGGCCACACTTAGCGCCACTTTTTGTCGCCGGGCTCCCGCCACATCGCTTGCGAACAGCACGGCGGTTACGGCGCCGGGTAGAGCCAAGTCGACCCTTCTGGCTTCGGCCAGCACCCACCATCTACTGGTGTGATCGTTCGGGGGCGTTTGGGCAAGTCCAGACAGTATCTGGCGGACGTAATCATCGACTTCAATGCTCCATCCGCGTGCAAGCGCTATATCTGTGGTAAGCGAACTGAACTGGACCACTTCGTGCAACGACTTGCCGTCAATGCACATCACACCTCCCTCAAATCGAAGGCGTTCCTTCGCAATCGCCAGGAGTTCTTTCGACGGCATGGTAGCAGCCCGATACACGAGCCGCCCACGTCCACCGCTTACGATCTTCCATCGGGGTTCTTGCTGTCTCGCCTGTTCGAGAGCCAGCCAGGCCAGAAGGTTGTAGAAGGTTGTCCCGACAAAGGTAACGATCTGAATGTCTGCGGTGGACTTATTTCTCTCAAATCGTCCTTTCAACCGCCGGGCCAGCGTTGTCGTCACCGCTGATGCTCCTGACCCGAATGAGCCCTCAGCCGTGAAGACTCGGACCGGTGGTGGCATAGTCATAGTGCCTGGTGCCACGCCCCTCACCTCCTCATCTTGTTCGAGTAAGCGTATTACCGAGTTTTGATTATGCCATGATAAGCATTGAGTGTCGAGATAATTTCTGGAGGCACCTAGGGGAATCGAACCCCTGTAAAAGGTTTTGCAGACCTGCGCGTAGCCACTCCGCCAAGGTGCCGGGCAACCAGTTCATTATACGGTATGTTTTGTGGGAGCGCTAAAACCGGTACACTGGACCCTGCAAACGGCTTTTCAGCTATTTTTAAATATTGGCCCGCATACTGGCCATGGGAGTCGATATGAAGCTCGTTATAATGATCCCCTGTCTCAACGAAGCCACGACCTTGCCGCTGGTGTTTGAGACAATGCCGAAATCTGTCCCCGGGATCGATACAATTGAGACACTGGTGATTGATGACGGCTGCACCGACAACACGGTGGAGGTCGCCAGATCTCTGGGTGTGAAGCATTTTGTTTTCCATGCGCGTAATCAGGGCATGAGCCGGGCCGTGAAACATGGCCTCATACGGGCGCTGGAGATGGGCGCGGATGTGATCGTGATGACCGAAGGCGACAACCAGTACCCGCAGGAGCGCATTCCTGATCTGGTGCGGCCGATTCTTGAAGGCAAGGCTGACGTGGTGATCGGCGACCGGCAGACGCATACGATTGAACATTTTTCCCCGAGCAAGAAGTTTTTCCAGAAATTCGGCACGTGGGTGCTGAACCGGGCGGCGGGCACGAATATTCCGGATGCCATTACCGGTTTCCGTGCCTGGTCGCGCGAGGCGGCGCTGCAGCTGAATCCGATCGCCAATTACAGCTGGGCAACCGAGACCACGATCCAGGCCTCGCGCAAGCGGCAGGCGATTATGGTGATTCCGATTAAAACCGGTCCGAAATTGCGCGAGTCGCGGCAATTTAAATCATCATGGCAGCATATGCGCAAATCCAGCATTACCATTATGCGCGGACTGGTGACATACAACTCGTACGCAGTGTTCTTTACGATCGGCATGGTGCTTTTAATCGGCGGCCTGATTCCGTTCGCGCACTACATTTACGAGATCGTGTACGCGCCCAAAACGGCGTTTGGATCACACCATTTGCAGTCGCTGATCATCGGGGCCGTGATTTTGACAGCCTCGTTCATCTCGTTTACGCTCGGCATCGTGGCTGACATGATAAGCGTGAACCGGGCCCTGATCGAAGATGTTCTGACGGAGGTAAAATATATCCGGTTTGATAAACTTAAGAAGCATAAGGACGATTAGCCATTCAACGTGTGAAACAATTGGCGGTTAAGAAGCAGCTTCGGATAGCGTTGGGCCTTGGTGTAACGCTTATAACGCTGGGCTTGTGCTATTACTACCTGACTCAAAACACGGCTCTCGCCCACCAGCTGATGCGGACGTCGCCGCTTACGATTGCCACGCTGCTGGGACTGTTTGCCTTGTGGTTTGGGGCGCTGGCGTGGATTTTGCAGGCCACGTTGCGGATTTGCAACCACGACATTCCCCGGGGCGAGAACTTCACGCTCAATGCTTACTCGACGTTTATTAATTACCTGTTGCCGGGCCAAGGTGGCCTACTGTTGCGCGGTTTGTATTTAAAGGGGCGGCACGGCCTGCCGCTGAGGCGGTATGTATTTGCGACGCTGGTATATTACGTGTTTTACGCGGCGGTGAGTATGTTGCTGTTGATCGGCGGCATCAGGTCCTGGTGGCAAACCCTGATTGGTGTGGCAATTGTGAGCGGGGGCGCGTTTGCCGGCGCCAGATTCTACGCGCGCAAACACCACCTGAGCCGGCGCGGTATGAATTTAAGCCCTGAGAATTTGGCCTATTTACTGGCGGCCACCTGTTTTCAGGCGATTTGCCAGTTTTTGATTTATTGGGTGGAGCTGGGTAGCGTGGCGCCGGGCGATCGGATTGGCCAGGTGATGAGCTACACGGGTTCGGCCAATTTTGCTCTGTTTGTGAATGTAACACCCGGGGCGGTGGGCATTCGGGAGTCGTTTCTGATTTTCAGCGAGCGGTTGCATCATGTCAGCAAGGCGGCGATTGTGGGCGCCAATATTCTGGACCGCTCGGCGTACCTTATTTTTCTGGGCATTATTTTTGGCGTGCTCCTGATTGCACGCGGCCGCACGATTATGTCGCTGGCGAGTTTCCGGCGTGAAGCTCAGCCGGCGCTTGAACCAGTAGCCGAAACAAGCGAACCGGCGCCGTCACCGCAGCCGGCCGGCGCCGGCCTGGGCAAAATTATTTAGCTGCCGATGTAGCCGCCGGCGTATTGCAGCAGGAAATAGGTCCAGGCGATGCCAAAGAGCGCGGCCACATACGGGAACAGGTTCGGCTTGTTGCGAAACCAGCCGTACAGCATGAGCTCAACCGGAAATGCCATCAGCACGTAGCGATTGAAGCCGCCGTATTGGCGCCCAATCAGCGGAATGAGCAGGAACAACAGCGAGTAAACGGCAAAACTCCGGCGGCGATTCCACCAGTATCGCGCTGCCAGCACGAGCAAGGCCACACTCAGGATCCGGGACGGCGTGGCGCTGGTTATGAGATTGAGAAAGCCGTAGCTGGTCCAATGGTGGTAAATTTGCTGCGACTCGAGGAAGCCCAGCGGGTGATCAAAGCGGTTGAACAAAAAGGCCATATAGGTTAGCAGGCCGAGACAGCCGATGGCGGCGGTACGGACCGCCACGCGCAGCGATTCGCCCTCTTCGCGCAGAATTTGCGCCACCAGCACGGCCACAAACGGGCCGGTGATGTGCGTGGCCGTGCACAAAAGCGTAAGCAAAGCGGCCGGCGCCACGCGTTTTTCGAGGGCGAAATAGATTGCTCCCAGCGCCAGCAGCGCATACAGGCTTTCGGAGAACGGTGCAATCAGAAAGACTCCAGTGGGAAACAGCACGAAAAACAGCAACGCCCGCAACGGTTCAAGGTCATCTTTGAGCTTAAACAGGCGCCGCGCGATTTTGAGATAAAAGTAGATCGCTCCCACCAGACTGGCCCACGACACGGTGATGGCGCTGTCGAGCGGCGACGGGATGAGGTGGTTTACGAGATTAATGGCGATGGGATAGAGCGGGAACCAGTTGATCCAGAAGAGATTGGTGTAGCCGTGTTTTGCGATCTGGATGTAATCGGCGCTGTCCCATTCGGAAAAAAAACTTAAGGCGTTATGCGGTTCGGCGGTGTAATGAAAACCGGGAGCGGTGGGAAAGCTGATAACGACGTGGTTATTATCCCAGCCCAAAAAGAGACCGAGACCGGCGATAAAGATGGTGACAAACAGTGCCAGCCAGGTGTCTTTGTGGCGGGATTGCCGGAACGTTTCGACGAGCGTTTGCATTGCGCTCCAGCATAATCGAGTCAGTCTTAAAACGAGCTGAGACGAGGCGGCCACCGGCTAGTCTTCGGCCCAGGCTGCGATGGCCGCGAGGATGGCGGCATTGGCGCCGGCGGGATGGGCGGCCCGGGCCAGTTTGATTTTGAAATCGGCGCGCTGAGCCTGGCGGCGCGCGGCCACGAATTGCTGCCAGGTGGTGAGGCTTGAGCTGGTGAGAGTGTCCGGAGCGTTGCGCCCGAGGTAGCGTGGCCAGAGCTCGCTTAAACGCTGATCGGTGAAGGTGGGCTGCAGGCTGCTGAGCTCAGACAGGCCGGCGGTGCTAATGCGGGCCATGGCGGCGCGGTCGGCCTGACCGTTGATGAAACCGCTATAAAGGGCGGCGTCGGGGTCGGGCAGGGGCGCGGCGGCGCGATGACCGGACGGCTGAAATACTTCGGTGAGTTTTTGCGGCAGGCCGGAATGCAGCAGGGTTTCGAGGTGGCGCGCCACCGCCTCCCGGTCAATGCCGAGGCGGCCGGCGTCGTCATCGCGTAGCGTGGCATACGGCGCCACGGCCGGACAACGGCCCGGAGCCAGCGCTTTAGCCGGCAGCGAGACAAAGCCGGGTCGCGCGCGGTCTTCGCGGGTGGCAAAACGCAAGTCCCGCAGCTGCCGGACGCTCATATCGAGAAATAAGGCCGGGTCGCGGCGCAGGTCATAAACGATTATCTGATCGTTTTCGCCCGTGCCAATGGCGACAGCGGCGGTCACGAACTGGTTGAGTTTGCCAAAACTGCCCGAAGCGTACATGAAAACGCTATGGCGGGCCGGGTTCACAATTTCAGCCACCGCGGCTTTGGAACGCACGCCAACCAGGTAATCGAACATGCGTGGCTGAGCGGCGCGGAGCAGCCGGGCCAGGGCAATCAAAGCCTTAACGTCGCCGAGCGCATCGTGCACCGGACGGTGGACAACATGATTGGCCTCCGCCAGCGCGGCCAGACTGTTGGTGGGCGCACCCTCGGCGTCGTGCGGCCATTCGAGACCGCCGGGCCGGAGTGCCCGGATGAGCCTCACAGCATCAAGCAAGTCCCAGCGGCTGCGGCCGTCCTGCCAATGCCAAACGTAGGCATCGCGGAAATTCCGGTAGAACAGGTAGCGGATAAACTCATCGTCGAAGCGAATGTTATTAAAGCCGGTGGCAATGGTGTCGGGCGTAAAGCATTCGGCCATAATTTTGGCGCTCGCATCGCGTTCACTTAACCCCCGCTCCACCGTCTCCCGGGGTGTGATGCCTGAAACCAGAATCGAGCCGGGAGCAGGCAGAACGTCAGGGGTGAGTTTGATGAGGAAATTAACCGGCTCGCCGATGGGCGCCAGTTCAAGGCTGGTGCGCTGACCGGCAAACTGCAGGATGCGCTGAGTTTTGGGATCAAAGCCGCTGGTTTCGAGGTCGTAAAAGAAGAACGTGGGCGCCATGGGTATTTATTATACCGCCTGACACCGGAATTGCTCACACCGGCTATACTAATGAATATGAGGAAGATTCCGGCGACGGCGTGGCGTCGTGTTCCCGAGATTACTGCCTGGTTTTGGATCACCAAGGTCATAACAACGGCCCTGGGTGAGGCAACTTCGGACTTCCTGGTATTTCGTATTTCGCCGCCGGTGGCGGTGGGGCTGGGGGCGCTGGGTTTTCTGGGGGCGCTGGGCCTGCAGCTGGCGATGCGGCGTTACCTTCCGTGGGTGTATTGGCTGACTGTAACGATGGTGGCGATATTTGGCACCATGGCGGCTGATGTGCTGCACGTGGGTTTTGGCGTTCCCTATGCGGTGTCGACCGGGTTTTTCGCGGTTGTGCTGGCTGTGGTGTTTACACTTTGGTACCGGGTGGAGAAAACGCTTTCGGTCCACAGTATTTATACGTTCCGGCGGGAATTATTTTACTGGACCACGGTGGTGGTCACCTTTGCGCTTGGCACCGCGGCCGGAGATTTGGCGGCAAGTACGGCCGGGCTCGGCTATTTTTCGGCTGGACTGGTGTTTGCGGGATTAATTGCCGTGCCGGCGCTCGTTTACTGGAAGCTGCACACGGGCGAGGTGGCAATGTTTTGGCTGGCCTATATTCTCACTCGCCCGCTGGGCGCTTCTTTTGCCGATTGGGCGGGGAAGTCCAAAGCTATTGGGGGCTTGGGTTTTGGCGACGGCAGCGTGAGCCTGGTGCTGGGCGTGGTGCTCGTGATTTGTGTTGGATATATGAGCTTGAACCGACCTGAGCTTAAGCGCGAATCAACGTGAATTACGGCGCCGGAGGAGCGGGCGGCGCGGACGGGGTATCCGCGAGAGGTTGGACACAGTTATTGGCGGCCAGGGTGGTGGGGGTTTGCAACACGCCGTTAACGGTGGTCTGACCGGGTTCGTTATTCAGCGACAGGATCTGGCCGGTCGGACAGGCCGATGGCAGGCTGGCCGTGAGATTGGACGTTACCGGAGCTTCAATGCTCGACGTGGCATCAGCCGACACCATGGCCTGGGAGCTGCTGCTGGTACCGGCATCGATATCGGCGCCGTTGACGGCCGTGAGCGTGAGACTGCCAGCAGCGTCGTTATCGAGCGTTACGCCGGCGTTGCCGGTGGCGCTGACACTGAGGGCGGCGCCGAAATTAACCCCGGCGATCTGCAGACGGGCGCCGTTGTCGCTCACAGCCGTAAGCACCGGCCCATATACCGTCACCCTGAGTGGCAGATAGATGCTGCGGCAGAGATTGCCGAAACAGGTGGGGGCAATCCGGGTGAGGTTCCGGCCGCTCACCGTGACCGTGCCGGCGGACTCGGCCACGGTGACGTCGGGGCGGCCGAGTCCGGGCGGCGCCTGATAGCTGGCGCGCAGAGGCTGGCCGGATACAACGTAGGTGATCGCCAGATTGGGGCCGCTCACATCAAGTCTGGTGGGCGCCGGGCCGGAGGTGGCGCTGGTAACGGCGAGCGGTTTTACGGTTTTGCCATTGCCGTATTGATTGCCGAAATGATTGGCCACAAGCACGCCGATGCCGGTGCTGGCAACCAGCGACACGATCAGCAGCGGCAGGAATATCAGCACGCCAAATTTGAGTTCCCGGCGGCGACTCCAGAGGGCGGCCAGGGCTGTAACGAGCAATCCCACGCATGAAAGTGCCACCAGCCAGGCCAGGCTCAGCATGACGTAATCGAGCCGGTAGCCGGCGACCAGGCTGTGGAACGGCTCAACCAGGCTGAAGCTGGCACTGGCGGCAATAAACGTGAGCAGCCCCAGGATCAGAGCGGCGGCAGCCAGTGAAAGTGCCAGTTTAATGATCAGCAGCACGGCGCGGGTCGCAATCAGTATGGTTTTTTGGGCCACGTTCGGGTTGCGCGAAAGTTCGTGCTCAATGGTTGAGCGGTAGCGCTTCAAGGTGGCAACGGTAACGGGCTGGCCAGCCATCTGGAGCTTTTCGCTGTTGGATTTGGCGGCCGGCACCAACAGCCAGAACAAGATGTAAGCCACGATACCAACTCCGCTTAAGAACGTGAGCGCAATAAACATGAGCCGGACAAAGATCGGATCAATGCCGAAATAGTTGCCTAATCCGGAGGCCACGCCGCCGAGGTAAGCACCGTCCGGGTCGCGCAGTAGTTTACGTGGCTGGTGTGGTGCAGCGGCCGTGGCCGGCCCGGGCCGGGTTTCGTCGTCGCCGAATTGCTCGGGCGCGCCCAGGCGTTCCTGGACCGCCCGGATGTCCTTTGACGTAATGACTTCGTTCTTCTTGATCCCCCGCTCGCTCAAGATTTCGGTGATGCGGGTCTCCACGTCGGCCATAACCTCATCGGCCAGGGCTTCGTCGAGCGTGGCGCGGATGTCATTCAGGTACCGATGCAGTAATTCCTGGCCGGAAGCACTGATTTCGTATGGTACTCGTGCGATGTGGATTCTGGTGATTTTATCCACGTTATATCCTCTCAATGTTAGTTAATGTTGCCTGGAGCTGCTGGTTGGTTTTACGAAGTTCGGTAAGGACTTTATGTCCGTTCGGGCTGAGCCGGTAGTATTTGCGTGGAGGCCCCTGAGTGGATTCTTTCCAACGGTGCGTGAGCAGGCCGTCTTTCTGGAGGCGGCTCAAAAGCGGATAAATAGTGCCTTCCACCACCACCAGCGAGGCGTCCTGGAGTCTTTTAATGATGTCTGAGCTGTAAACATCGCCGTGGGCACACAACAGCAGCACGCAGTAGACGAGAAAGCCTTTGCGCATTTGGGTGTCGAGTCCGGCGGCGTAATCCTGGTGATTGAAGGTTTCGTTCATTGTGTTCTATGCTATACATAGTAGCTGGTTTTGTAAAGTAGCTTTATGCAAAAAATATCCGGGCAGCATATACTGCCGATAACAGGAGGTGAGCTATGGACATGCGATTAGAGGTCGTGGTGGTGCCGGTCTCGGATGTGGACCGGGCGATTGCGTTTTATAAACAACTGGGCTGGCGTCAGGACGCCGACATTAAAGGTGACAACGGCTACCGGGTGGTGCAATTTACGCCGCCGGGTTCCGGATGCTCGATTATTTTTGGCAGCGGGATTTCGAAAGCTGAGCCGGGTTCGGCGCAAGATTTGCTGCTGGCGGTTGACGACCTTACCGCTGCCCGCAAGGAACTTGCGGATCGTGGTGTTGAAGTGGGCGAGATTTTCCACGGCGGCATCTATGGCAACACCGGCCGCCTTCCGGGCCCTGATCCGCAGGGGCGGAGTTACTTTTCACTAACCTCTTTCAGCGATCCCGACAGCAACGGCTGGCTCATTCAGGAGATTAAAGAGCGCCTGCCCGGGCGCTAATTGGCGTGGCCCGGCGTGTGAGCAACCGTGTGAGCGGGTTTTGCCAGGTCGTAATCGTAGATTAACAGACGCTCACCATTCGCAAACGTTCTCGCTTGCGCGGGCTGACCGTATAAACGGGACAAGGTAGCCGGCGAGCATCTGGTAGTGTTTGGATCATAGAGGTAAAATGTTTTGCCCGCAGTTCTCCGCCATTCCTGTTCGTTAATGAGTGTTCGCGATAGCTCTATCCCCTTTCCCGGAATGCACACCGATGGAATGAAAAACACCTGGCCGGCCGTGAAATACTGATTTATTCCAGCATCCCAGTAGTTCGCATAGCCCTTGGTGAGATGAAGTTTCTCAACCGTTTTTGCAATGGCCTGATTCTCGGCGTTGGGATAGGATCCGCGATCCAGGTACGCGTCGACGGAAGCAGCGGCGTTAAGCACTCCCGCCAGGAGCAGCGCCACAAGGGCCACGTTTCTTATGCGTGATGGAACTTCCGCTATGAGAATTGCAAAGATTATGACTGAATAAAACGGCAGGATTACCAGATAGCGCTCCGAGCCGCTGTTTACCGGCAGCGTGCTGAATATGAACGCCAGAGCCACGAACCATGGCTGCAGAACCAGGAAAGCCTTCCAGGTATTTTTTCTGACCTTCTTTATAAAGAGCAGCGCCGGGGAGAGGAGGGTTAGCACTAACATCAGAAAGTTTAATTCGAGACCGGCCGTTTTCAGGCTTACGGCGGCCTGGCCAAAAAGGTTAGCGTTGTAGACATCCAGGACTCCGGCAGCAAGCAATCTCAAGTTGGACGCGGCTTGCGGCAGGGTCGCGAACACGGCGACCTCCCGGCCCGCATGCACACCAAGGCTCCAGAATACTCCGCGCCAGATCGTGGCGGCAGCAATAGCGGCGGCCATCGCGGCCATGATCCAGGCCGCTTTTGTATCCCTGCCATAGAGCAGCCATTTGAGCCCAAAAAACAGAATGAGAGGCAGTGCGAACAGGAACATGAAATAGCCGTCGTCGTAGAAGAGCAGCCCTGCTGCCAGAACAAACAAGCCCGTGAGTAGCTTTTGTTTTTTCGTGTCCAGTTGCCAGGCGCCGTTATACCAGCGCAGCATTATTGCGACCATCGCGAATGCGAGCCCAATTTCGAGGTTTCGTGAATCAGGATTGCTGAGGGCAATAGCGAAAGCACCGCCAAGACCAGCCAGCCAAAGCGTGGCCACCGTAACGGTCGCAGTCTCACGAGGGCCACTCGCTATCAATTGGGCCGCCCAATAAAACAGCCCAAACCCGGCCACGCCGAAGATGAGTATGGCGGCCAGCAAATTGGCACCAGGGCTCAGCGGCAGCGTGTTTATCAGGACATAGATGGGGAACTTTATGATGTAGGTGTTTTGGGGCAGATCGATGACCGGCCGTGAGCGCAGGGAGAGCGTTGCTACGATATTTTGCTGCGCCACCGCATCGCTGCTAAAGGAATGCGAGCTGACGGCCGCCACCAGTGTAAAGGCGGCCATGGCCAACACGAGGCCGGCGAGTTCGAGTTTCAAGCGCTGTTTGTGCCGGCCGAAATCCATTGGTTGTATTGAGAGTTACCCTTAAGCTCCAACAGTACCGGTTTTAACTGCTCCGGCTCGCCTGTAGCCGGGGGGAAATTCAAAGGTTTTCCGGCCCAAAAGAAGATCCGCGGGCTTCATCTGCTTTGCTGTGAGCGCGTCGGCCTGCTCGTCGGCTTCGGCAAAATACGGGGCGGTCCAACCGCCATATTTGAAGCCGCCGTCGAGGTCCTCATTGGATCTGCCAGGCGCCTGCATGACCCCGCCCAAGGTAATGAATGATAAGATGATTATTTTTCTCATGGCCCTATGGTATCAAAAATGTAACCAATAAAAGTGGCTGAGTTGCCGTAACGGAGAGCTACGCTCCAATTTTTGCACACTTCTTCCACCTGAAGAACTTGTGAGAGGACTATAAGACAGGCCAATTGGGTGGTCAGCAAATAACGGCTATATCCAGCGATATCCGGATTTGGGCTTACTTGTCAGGTATTCCTCTAAAACTAAATTGGTTTTGTAGATTATGTTTATTACTTTTACATAATTAGCTTTTATGCTATTAAACGTAAACGGATTATGGCTTTAAATTGAGGAGGTGTTCATCGTATGAGTAATAAACGCCCCTGGAATCGCGACCAAAAACTTACGCTCACCAGTGTTGTCATTTCGGTGCCTGTGCTCCTCATTATTCCAGCCTATTTATGGCTCAGGAGCTACTTGAATCGACCACAGATATCCATTATTTCGCCTGCCAACTACACAACCGTTGCTAATAACACCTTCTCTGCTAACGGCACCGCACGAGGTAGCCTTGGCGATGGTTCTCTGTGGCTCGTCGTTGAATCGGGCAGTCAGCAAGAGTGGTATCCTTACGCCCCTCTGGTCGTATCAAACGGCACATGGAGCACCGGTAGCTTGTATACCGGAACGGGTTCACAAAAAATTCAGGTTTGGTTGGTACCCGCCGCGGACGGCGCCATATTGTACACCAATAAAGGCAGCGACACCGGCATTAGCGCCATGCCAACTGGTGCAGTGCTGGAAGCTCAATCGCAAGTTACTGTACCCTAGTACGAAAGGGCAAAACGGGCCCTACAAACCT
>Ga0209420_1000424_pt1 | contig 22821 bp, 22 predicted proteins | sample BlaSpr_A8_OM1_O1_FD_187972 | JGI IMG/M metagenome (GOLD analysis project Ga0209420, IMG submission 187972) | Forest soil microbial communities from Thunder Bay, Ontario, Canada - Black Spruce, Ontario site 2_A8_OM1_O1 (SPAdes) (version 2) | ecosystem: Environmental > Terrestrial > Soil > Boreal...
TACGTTCTAAGTCCACACCATCAGCTAGAACTTCAAAAAAATCCAAAAGCGATTCCCCAACCTCATGCGCCTCAGCAAATGTCACCGCCCTACCTTGTTCAGTCTCCAAGATAAGCCTAAGTGACTCAACCTGACCCTCAGATGTCCGCTCTGATCCCTCTGCCGACATAAAAATTATCCGTTTACGTATAATTGTACTATACGAGAACGTATAACGGCAATAGGTTTTTTCGCTTCCTGGAGTATACTTTCAGGCATGAATCCCTCCGACAACAAAGACATCGAAGAGCAAACCGCCAACCCGTATTTCGCCGTAATTATTGCAGAATCCCTGTTCGCACCTCGAACGCTGACTCTCGCCAAAGAGGATTGGGTCACAAATAATACCAAACTCATAGAAAAACTCGGTGAAAGACAATGGCTTATTGAGTTATTAAATATGCTGTCCGGAAGGACCACCCCGCCCCCAGCCATTGACCCTACACAAGCAATAACAATTTCTAATAAGTTGGCCGCCTCCACCCGCCCACTGCCACTGGTGAGTCAGGACGTGTGGATTGGCGCGAACTTGAAATCCATAAAAGAACTAGGAACTGAACCATGGCTCTGGCGGCTGCTGACCGTCCTTGAGAAAGGCACCCCTAACAAACAATAGCCTGAAATGGTTATTCGCAATAACCATTTGGCCTGGGCTCTCCCCCCAGAAATCAACCTATTTTTGATTTCTCTTCTTTACTTACGTATACTCTTGCCACTATGCCAGCCAAATCAATCAAACGAAGGCCGCTCAACCACAAACAACTAGAGATACTCAAAACTCTCTTCAGATTCCGCTTTACCACTACCAAACTACTGGCACAAACACTCCATATTCATCAAAACAAAGTACAACCACGTCTAACTTTACTAATGGAACTAGACTATGTCGGTCGGAAGGACGAGTCTAAATTTCGATTGCCCGGGCAGTTTGCCGTCTACCATTTGAGGCCAAGAGGAGTCGATGCTCTCGTTGACTTGCCGTCTCATCCCCGCACTGCAGCTCTTAAGCGCCGGCTAGCCGAAGACGAAAACCGCTCCGACCGCTTTATTCGCCACTGCCTGGGCCTATTTGAAATTTATTGCGACCTCAACATCTACTTCGGTAACAACCTCCGCTTCTTCACCAAGAGCGATTTAACCCCGTACCCTTCCTTCCCAACACCCCTGCCCGATGCCTACATTCGGTTGAATAAGGGGTCGGCTGAGCAACAATTCTTCCTGGAATACATAGACACCTCGGCGCCAACTCGCGCCGCCATTGCTCGTGTAGAACAACTTGACGAATACACCGAAGATGATGATTGGACTACTGCCACGCGAACTGGAAATCCAATAACAATCTTTGTGGTCGACAAGCCCTCACTGCAAAAGAAGCTTCAGAGACATATAGCTAACGAACTCGACAACAACCATCTCTTAAAAGTTGCTTCTAAGGGAGAGGTGATTGCCTTGATCGAGACAAAAAGATAGCCCGAGACTCCGAAGAATCCCGGGCCACTTCCTTCACTCGCCGCAAATGTCACACTTAACTCGGTGCTCGATTATCGCACGAAGCTCTTCGTCCGTCATGCTATCGATCCCATCCGCGAGATCGTAATACCGGCAAGGACAAATTTCCTTCAGTGCCTCAGCTTCGAGTGTTTCTCGGTCAGTCATAGTGCCTCCTATTCTATAACGATGGCTAAAAGCCCGGAGGCGCCACTTGGCCCCCGGGCTATATAGCCTAATACTCTGCTGCGAGCATAACCGTGAGAATTCGGTTGCAAGATGGAAGCGCCGGATCACTCCACCCGTCTAAGCTCTCGTTGTAGTAATCGATTTTCCAAAACACCTTCTTCTTGCCCCAGACGATGGTGCCGAAATCGTGCTCACCGTACGGGTCGTTCGAGTCCCAGAACTCGTTGTAATCCCGGACTGCTTCAAGTAAGCCGGCCAAGTCCGGCAGAGCCTGGACGCCGGTCGTCACTGTGACCGCAAACCCCTTCCTGCGAAACTCATCGTTAAGCTTCGCGATTGTTGATGCTTGTTCTGTCTGCATCACTCCTCCTTAAACTCTTACGGACGAGCTGTTCTCTCGCCCTGGCTCAAGGGCAAGGACAGCACGCCAGACGCGTCAAGGTGGAGCCCCGCCGCACATGGCTGGAACGACCTTGACGCAATCCGTGCTGTCCTTACGATGGGAAGACAGGGGAGAGTAGTCCCGCAAACTACCAAGCATTCTCTTCAAACTAGCTAGACTTTCGGTGTTTGTTCAGCTACAATAGAACTTATGAAGAGGGGAATAAATGCTAAAATGACAGATATGGAACAGAGCGTAGAAGAACCGATCGTAGAAAAACCAAAACGGAAGTTGATCAATAACTTGAACGATTTAACGGCTACTGAATGGCTTCCTGAAACAGTATCAGTCTTTGTCCAAAGAGGACTCGGAAGCAATCATGCGGATACTAAGATTGAGAAACAACATCCCGCGCCGTTCTCCTACCAAGACGTATCGCGCTTGATTCGCTTCTTTACCAAAAAAGATCAACGCGTATTGGATCCTTTCGTGGGCGTCGGGTCCACTCTTAAAGCTTGCGCGATTGAGGGGCGAGCAGGTACGGGTATCGAGCTGGTGCCAAAATTTGCCCAACTATCTCGGGAGCGACTGCTTGCAGAAGTGGAAGATGCTTCCGGGCAAGAAGTGCTTGAAGACAATGCGCTGGAGGCTATCAAACAGTTTGAGGATGACTCTTTCGACTTTGTTGTGACTAGTCCTCCGTACTGGAGCATCCTAAATAAAAAGCTTGACCATAAATCGCGCGAGCGAGCAATAAATAATCTGGACACAAACTATAGCAATCTTGAAGAGGATCTCGCCAATATTGCAGACTATGACCAGTTCATTCGCGTTCTTGGCGATTTCTTTATAGATTGTAGTCGAATACTAAAACCCCGTAAGTACATGGCGATAATTGTTAGTGATTTCCGCAATAAAGAAAAATACTATATGTTCCACTCTGACCTGGCTAACCATCTCGAGAAGGGGCCCTACCAACTAAAAGGTATTAAAATCTTATACCAGCGACATAAGAAAATATTCCCCTATGGATACCCATATTCTTATGTTCCAAACCTACATCATCAGTACATTATCATCCTGCAAAACGATAAGGATACTAATGCTAAGTAGTAACCAAATACACCCTGGGGACGTCGTAGATCTACTTAGGCAGGTGTCTGACGAGAGCATAGACCTAATAATTGCTGACCCGCCCTATGGTATGGAAAAAGATAAAGAATTCGACGTGGGCATTAATTGGACGCTTAATGACCGGGATGAGTGGCTTAAGTGGTCTGAACAGTGGTTAAGTGAGTCGCATAGAATCCTAAAAAATGGTGGCTCAATTTTCGTGTACGGCATACACCACAACATAGGTTACATACAAAAAATGCTTTACGATCTTGGCCTCGACTACGGGAGAATGTTTATTTGGCATTACAAGAACGGTTTTTCTCCTTACAAAAACCGACCCGCCGCCACTTATGAACCGCTTCTCTGGTTTCATAAAGGTCAAGGTTATACATATCACCAAATCAGGGAACCATATTTAAGTACCGAAAGATTAAAGCACAAGATAATAAAGAATGGCAAAGTCTGGGCTCCCAATCCACTAGGTAAACACGCCGGGGATATTTGGGAGATTCCGACTCTCGCAGGCAAAAGGTTTGCCGACGAGAAGTACCCCCATCCTACGCAGAAACCCCTAGCTATATGCGATAGGATCATCAAGCATTTTTCGAACGACGGTGACTTGGTACTCGTACCCTTTGCCGGATCCGGGAGCGAGTGTGTGAGTGCAAAAAATAACCGTAGGGACTACATAGGCATTGAACTCAACCCGGAGTATGTACAAATGGCTACGGATAGAATTGCACAATCAACCTATCAACCTTCCATGCTTGACTCTGTCCAGGCCGTCTAACTCTGGCTTGAATTAATACAAGTGATTTGCGCTGTCGGCCGGCACTCAAGCTACCGGCACACAAAACGACAAATTTGTAAAGAATATTGCCATGCACTATAATGCGTGACAACTATGATCAGATTCCCGAACCCCGGCTCTGATATTAATCAAATGATTAATATCTTTAAGCTCCTGTACGCCAACTTATCTACTGCGCAATCGTTCGACTTGAATAATATGGCCGATATCATGGTGAGCGAGAATGTCGCAAGCTCTTCAGGCTATATTGGAGCAGAAGCGCTTGCAAGATCTTATGAACACACAGACACGTCCAGAAATCCTCTGTACAATCAAGCCAAAATGTATGCCGAAGTTTACCGTTTCTTAGGATGGATTGTTTCCAGCGAGGACGCCGCGCTCAAATTTAATTTTACATTTCTTGGCGATCACGTGGCGACCGCGGGAGACTCTTCAAACCAATTGTTCGAACAGTGTCTATTGGGCATAAATTATCCCAACAAGATATTGGATGTAAAGTTTTCCGACATTAATAAGCCATTTGTCAGCATTATGAAGGCAGTATCTCTTTTGTGCGGTGAAATTTGTCGCGATGAGATCCTGATCGGACCAATGAATCTTGCAAATGGGTACAGTGACGATGAAATTCAGCGCATGGTTGAGGCAATAAAATCACTACGCGCCTCAAAAAAATACTCTAGTCTTGAATTACATCTCAGTAAGTTAGCAAGTAAGCTCAAAATCACAACAAATACAATGCGGAACTATACTCGGTTCGTTATATCTGCTTTGGTCTTTTGCGGTTGGGTAGAAAAAGCCACCAGCGAGGCATATGGCTCAAAGAGGGATTTTCTAAAAATTACCCCTAAGGGGACGAAGCTTGTCACATGGTTGAACGACGTCTCATCAATCAACGGCAGTGCTCTTCTGGAGGAAGATCACCAAGTAGTCCAAGCCGCTTCTAAGTTAGCATTTCTCGAAATGTTAAAAAGGGCAGACTTCCTTGTGGACGACGAGCTAGCTGCCATGAAGCATGAAATCAAAGCTGTCGCGGAAGTGTTTGGCGAAAAAGAGATACTCTTTTCGCCATATCAATACTTCGACAAACAGACCATCAAGGAAGTTCTACCAGACTATGAAACAGATGTCGGAGATAAAACTATAGAGTTTGCGGCGGGCGGTTCGACACCTTCTGGCTATGCAGTTAAATCCGAAAAGACAATCGAGGCGGTTCACACTGGCTCAGGCAAACAAAATAGCGCAAAACACAAATTGCTAGAAACCTTGAGCAAGTGTAATAACGACATCCACGACGCGATTACAAGTTTGAGCAAAGAATCAGTGACTATGAAACAAACAGAGTTTTATCCGTTTGTGGCTGAGTTACTTCAAATTATTGTCGGCTTGGAGGCCAGGGCACCTCAAGCTGGGGTTAATAACGAACGCTTTGATGTGATCATCCCAGATAAAAAATTTTCTGTCCCCGTTGAAGTCAAATCGCCCACAGAAGAGGTCATGCTCTCAGTTAAGGCAATTCGTCAAGCTTTAGAAAACAAAGTTGTACTATTGTCTAGGTATGGTAAGCACTATCCTACCACTGGAGAAATTTGTACGGTTGCCGTCGGCTACAACATACCAAACGCTCGCTCAGACGTTTACAAGTTAATAGACGATATCCACGCTGTATACGGAGTTAATATCGCCATAGTTGACGTCCGCGCCTTATTTGCGGCGGCTTATTACTGCTTATTGAACAACAAGAATTATTTAATATCTGATTTTTTGGGGGTTAGGGGAGTTATGAGTTTTGCAAGTCTATAAAAGCAAACAAAAGGCAAAGCCCGAAGAAAAAGATTACATACTTGAACTGATAGATAATAGTTTTGATCTAGCCCAAAAAATGGATTTATTAGTCTCAAATTACCAGAGGCTAAAATTAGACCCAAGTGGTTTCAAATTATTGATTAAAGGGCTCTGCCACAAACTAAGTCTACAAGCTCACTTCCCTCGGAAGGGTGACGTGAACGAGCGATACGATGTTCTTATCGACGACATGGCCAGGGATTACAAAATAGTTGCAGAGGTTGAGATCCCTTCGACTGCAATATTAGATGCACCTCGAAATCTTCTCGATGATATCGCCGTTTTGGTAAATAGACGCAAGCTGAAAGCCGATACTTTAATTCCTCTCGTTATTTGTTGGGATTTTCCTAATAACAGAACAGATTACTGGAACGTCGTCCAGGACATAAAGAACATATTAGATATCGAAATTAAAACATGTAGCATTCTTGGCTTAGCCATACTGGCTTGGACTGAACAAAAGTTTGATGCCAGCAGCAACGACTACTACCTGAGCGCTAGCGGCAATACTTTGCAAAAAATACTTGATACGCTGGCGAAGCACGACATAGATACTGAAAAATATAAAGGCTATTTTTCCCCTGCAAAGTAGGCCAAGCAATTAATGGTATCGTAATTACGTGAAGTGGCTCACCAAATCAGACTACCTGAAATATCTGGTTCATCCTGCGTACCTATGGCTAGCCAAGCACGACAAAGATAAACTACCCAAATCATCGGAAAACGACCAAGCCAGATTTTCGGAAGGCGATGAAGTCGAAGCTTATGCGCGCAAACTCTGGCCTGAAGCGATTCTGATTGAACCCCCTGAATTCTTCGATGGCCCGGAGGTCACGGCTGCCGCAATGGAGAAGCCGGCAATTACTACGCTTTTTCAGGCCAGTGTACTCACAGATAACAAGCTGTACGCCGCCGCTGACGTCATCACCCGCACCCCGGACGGCTGGGATTTAAACGAGGTTAAGTCAGGCACCAAAGTGTCCGACACTCACCTGCATGACCTCGCCTTCCAGTATATAGTCTTTGCAAAAGCCGGCCATAAAGTAGGGCGCTGCTTCGTTACTCACATCAATCCTCATTACGTCCGCAAAGGAGAGGTTGAGCCGGAAAAACTCTTAATAACTGAGGATGTAACGGATAAAGTTCTCCCTCTGCTAAAGCAAACTGTTAAGAATATCCTTCAGGCTCGGAAAATCGTTGAAAGCCCAGATTGTCCAAGGGACGGGTTCGATCTCTGCGGCAACCTCTACGCGTGGCGTGATATCTACCGTCATCTCCACCCAGACATACCCTCGACCAGTCTGCTAAATCTTACCCGCCTCAAGCTGGACCAGCTACTCGATCTTCAGGGTGCAGGCGTCGAAGCCATCGCCGATATTCCTGAGAATTTCAAACTTGGGCCACAACAGCTGGCACAAGTTGAAGTCGCACGCTCAGGTAAACCATACTTGCATCACGAGAAGATCGATCACGAGCTGGCCAATCTTGATTACCCGCTCTATTTCCTCGATTACGAAACATTCTCGTCAGCCATACCGATGTGGGACGGCGTACGCCCATACCAACAACTGCCATTCCAGTACAGCCTCCACGTCATACCGTTCAAGGGCGCCAAACTTACTCAGTATGAGTACCTCGCCCAAGGCACTGACTACCCGGTTGAAAAACTTTTGGAGCGACTGTCGAAAGACCTCGGCCCCGAGGGGAGCGTATTAGTGTGGAATAAAGACTTCGAGATGAGCTGCAACGACCGAATGGCCGCTCTCCATCCTCATTACAAACAATTCATGGAAGGAGTAAACGGGCGAGTTTATGACCTGATGGATATCTTCGCCAACGGATACTATGTCCATCCCGACTTCATGGGATCAGCGTCGATTAAAAAAGTCCTTCCAGTTCTCGTACCAGAACTAACTTACAAAGACCTTGCGATTGGGGAGGGGATGACAGCCCAGGTTCAATGGATGAAAGCCGCCCGAGGTCTAATGTCTGATGAAGAAGCCGAGCGACTCTACGCACACCTCATCACCTACTGCGGCCAGGATACGCTAGCAATGGTGAAAATATTTGAGGTTCTAGAGGCGACCGTTAACGCTCACCGAGTAGCCAAATAACTCGGGCCTTGCCCGCTTCTAGTTCATCAGGACAGCCGACTAGCGCAAGAGCGGGGCTCTACATCAGCCTCGCTCGGCGCGTTCAGACGCTGGAATAAGTCATCAGATTATGGTAAAGTTAAGCACTATCAAAGCAAGGTGGAGCAGTGGCAAGCCCAAAAGCCAAAGTGGGTTTCAAATTCCTCAAAGATGAGCCGGCCGACAAAGGTAACGGTGGAATCTTTGAGTTTTACCATAGCAACATCGCGCCAGCTCTCGCACGAATGCTCCGGGACCCATCAAGCCCACACACAATTGGACTTTTCGGCGCGTGGGGCACCGGCAAGAGCACCATTGTTAAGATGCTTAAAGATGATCAGGCGCTTAAAGCAGAAGCGCCAATATTTATTTTTGATGCCTGGAAATATCAGCATGGTGATTCGCTCCGACGAATCTTTCTTAGAGCACTTGCGGACTTTATTAATGCCGACGACAGCGTTACAGGGAAGATCGATCTTGAGGACTTAGACTCGAAACTCTACAAAGCAAAGACAACGAGTGTCACGTCTCAAGAACCAGCCGCCAAGCCCAAGCCATCAATCTGGATCCGCTTGAAGTCAAACTGGGTAATAGTTGTAACTGTAATTTCGCTTGTGGCGTGGGTTGGTCTGCAGTTTTTGGTCAAAACGCAACCTTTCCTCGCCCCGCTCCGAGATGTAGTGAAGTCCATTGTCGGCCTCTCGTTTGTAATCTTTGTTGGGCAACTCTTGCTTAGCGAGGTGATCAAAAACGGGGTTGCCAAACTAATGAAGGAGGTTACGGTTGCAGCCAACCTCAGGACAATGGCGGAGTTTGAAGACAGACTTAATTCTCCCGAGCAATTCGAGAGGCTGTTCAAAGAAATTATTAAGAAGCTCGATAAGAAACTAGTAATAGTCTTCGACAACATGGATCGTGTGCAGGGCGACGTGGCGATTTCGATGCTCAGCACAATCAAAACTTTTCTGGACCCCGTCCACGAGCCGGGACTCGTCTTTATTATCCCCTGCGACGCAGACGCCGTAAAAGAGCAGATAACTAAGTTCTATGAATCGGACTCAAACCGCGGGAAATTCGATGCATCAGAATATCTTCGCAAAGTATTCAATCTAATAATCTGGGCGCCAGAGTTCATAAGCGCTGACCTTGAGGAGTACACAAAGAAAAAGCTAAGTGAAACGGGCGACATCAAGAGTCTAATAAACAAAGATGATGTTGCTCTTGTAATAAATGCCGCATTCTCCAAGAACCCGAGGGAAATCATTCAGTTCATAAACAATCTTATTGCGCAAGTTCTCGTGGCCTCTGAAACCGACGTTTGGCCAGAATTGGAAAAGAACATTCCATATCTAGCCAAGGTGCTTGTATTGAAGCAAAAATTTCCCGCCGCCTACCACCTTCTGACTGAGCGCTGGAACGAGCCCGAAAACATTACAGACGCTGAGCCTTCGGCTAATAGTGAGACTTCGGAGCTCGCGGCTTTTATGAACCTTACAGATCGCATTAGCACAGATGACGCGGAGCCGTTCATATATTTCAAGCTTCCAGTTAGGTCAAGTAACATTAAAGACTCGGACGCCCTTCGAAGCGCTTTGGTGACGGGGGATAGAGAAAAGGCCTCAGAACTGATCGCAAAGGAAAATAGTGACGACCAGGTAGCCGAGTTCGTTTGCGATCTGCTGGACAAATACGGGTCCCAGCCAAAGGCGCTCCTGAACATCTTTGTAACGCACGCCGCCATTTTTTCAGATCGGAACTCGTCTATCTCGCTGGTGAGGTATTACCACACCGCCCTGCGAGCTGTTGATCAACAACTCTGGCAAACCCATCAGGTTTTGCCTGTCACCTATGTAATGAACCTAGTCGACAGTGACAAGGCAACCAAAAAATTACGAACCGCAATTCTGGACCGATACATTGCGGTTTTAGAGGCTAAGGACAATGCCGAATCCTATTCAGCTGACATCTTTGAGAATCTAATAGGCATTAAGGCAAGGCTGACAAATGAGCAGCGCGATAGTATCAGACAAGTCCTGGCAGCGAACTATGCCAACTCCGACACGGTTCTCGACTTGTTTGACAAGCTAGAAGATCAGACCTTCTTCGTTAGCAAACAGGCGCTCAGTGACTTCATCACCGGTATGACAGAAAAGAATGCCGTCGGCCGGAGCGCTACCATGTACGGCTACAAGGATTTCCTGGCAGAGAACGGCCTCACACAGATGGCCTTCTCAAAGCTTGCACAAACGCTTGCATCTCTAAATTCAAGTAACCCAAGCGATAGCGCGGCAAAAACAAGCATAAGCAAGTGTATATCGAGGCTGATCAGTGCCTATCAAGGTGATGTCCGAGCGGAAATACTCGGCGCTGCTGCGGATGAACTAGCAGAAGCACTTGCCGCTGGCTATCCTCAAATCCCTCAGGTTGATGCTCGTGCAGACTTGGTCACGTGCATGTACTGGATTAGAAATTATGGCGCACAGGCTCATCGCGAAAGTATACGTAACCTTATCGCTGACTATTTTACAAATGCCACGACTGCCGGGCTTTCACCGGCCATCGTGTACTGGAACGAGAATACTCGACATCAGCTCATTAAGGAAAACCTACCGCAGCTACTGCCCAGGCTCGGGGATGACTCAATACTCAACCTCGTATATGAATATGCAGACGATCCTACTCGACTAGCGATCATCGAACATCTCGGTACTTTAAGAGCCAATGCGGACGTGAACTTCGTTGCGGGCTTAAAAACTTACCCAGGAAAACAGGAAACGCTATCAGTCTTAGTAACCAGGGCCGGTAACCTAACTTACAACTTGAGGGGGCCCTACTATGATTTCCTCAGTAGCAAACTGAGCTCAGGAGATAAACGAGAAACTAAAGACGCCGTGATCGCCCAGTCGAAGGGGCTGTTGCACACTGATGATGCCCAATCTCAGAGGGTCGCATATGAATTGATCACGCGACTAAAAATACTTACAGAAACGTACAAGCGCGACATAGGAAAAGACTTGCTGGATTGGCTAAAGCAGCCTGGACGAGTTATTAACTCATCTCAGTTATATTCATTTAAGGTGCTTTCGTTCATATTTGGCTCGCTACAGGACCCGCCGCAGAATGAGATAGTCTATATTTTGTTTAACCTATTATCAGACGCTCACGATGTGCCAACTATAACGATGGCGCTCGACACGCTAATCGATGTGAGACCAGGGTATACAAAATACTCAAAGGACTACGACGACGCCGTAGCAAGAATGACGGCACTTCCGGACGAAGATCCGAGGAAGCAATTAATTCGCGACGGTCTTGCCAAACTGGCTCCTACGAAGATTACAGCAAAAGAAAGATCATTCTGGAACAGCCTCAAAATCGCTTAGTTAGTTTGTGAGCGCCCCACGATGCACGTTGCAAGCCGGGAGTCCCTTTGCGTCACAACTTTAACGTCATTGAACGTGTTCGTGAGATGCATCCAAACAGGTTTGGTGATAGCTCAAGCTGGCCGTGCCCCTTCCGCAGCTTCCAACACCTGTTGCATCGCCTGATTATTCTTACCCATTTTCGAGGCTGTTAATGCCAAATGTTTGTGAGCGTAGTTGCTCCGCGAGTGATCAACCACGCGAGACGCCACTTCGGAACTGCCGGCATCGTACATGAGAATCGTCTCGCCAGACACTGGCTCCTGTGGCGTCACGGCAGAAAGCCTGGCATAAAAATTAAACGAAGGTAAACTGGCAATCTCGCCGCGCGAAATGTATGGCTCGAACAAAGGCAGTATTTGCGCCTCATCGGTCGGATTCCCAGACCTAAAGCTTATGACCGTACCCACGTTCGCCAGAATAGTGTTCACCATATGCGGATCATCCTGTTGTGACGTGGTTTGCTCGGCCATTGTCAGGAACACTCTGTATTTACGAGCTTCAGACAGCATCTGCACAAACGACATAGTTGCAAAGTTTTGAAACTCGTCAACGTACAAGTAAAAAGGTTTGCGCTCTGACTGTTCCTGCTTCACTCGACGGTAGGCAGCAAGCTGAAGCTTTGCCAATGTGCTGATGCCGAATAGCTCACTGGTGTCCTCGCCGATAAGACCCTTAGCAAAGTTGCAGATCAATATTTTTCCATCGAGCACATCTTCAAAATTGATCGTTGATTTCGGCTGGCTCAAAATACGCTCCGCCGATGCCGAAAACTGGAAGCGACCAATCTTTGCCGTCACGCCGGCCGCCATCTTCACTCTTTGGAAGTCGCCAGCCTTGCCCATCTCATTGAGCCAAAAGTTTTTCAGTTTGGGGTCTTTAAGTTCTTTGGCCACCTTTTTGGCGAATTTCGGGTTAATAAGGAGATCGAAAATTGTGAACAGCGTCGGGTTCTCCAATGTAAGCGCCGTGTGAACCGTATTGCGCAGCACGTATTCAATCCGGTGACCGCCCGTATCATCGCTCGAAAACACCTTACGCATAATTGATATCACTGCCTCGGTCAGAAAATCCTTTGCATCAATCAAGTCGTCTCCTTCAAGACCTTCAGGAAGTTCAAGCAGATTCAAGCCGATCGGATAGCCTAAATCGGACGGGTTAAAGTAAATTACATCGTCAATGCGGTCTTCCGGAATGAAGCGCAGTAACTTAGCGGAAAGATCGCCATGCGGATCAATCACCGCCACTCCCTTACCGTTTCGGATATCCTGAATGATGCCGTATTCAAGCATGGTCGTTTTTCCGTTACCAGTCCCACCAATTACGTAAACGTGCCGTTCTCGTTCTGCCGCCGTAAGGCCGATATCCGTAGCTATTCCGTGGTGCCTATTGCGACCTATCACCACGTCAAATTGCTCCCCACCTTTCAGGGAAATTGGCGCAGGCAGCGTCTTACTCAAAGATTTAATAACGTTCTCAACTCTTGCCGTCTGAGAGTGGGGGAAGTGATACAGTTCAGCGAGCTCCGACGCGGACAAGATCGCAGGGTTTGAAATCCTTAATGCCGGCAGTCGGTGCCAAAATGAATGCAGGCGCACCCGCCGCATCCATGGCCAATCTATTCTGCTTCTTACCGCTTGGTAACCCGGAACAACAAATAGGCTTAGCCAATCTCTCAACGCCTTTACTCGCTGCTTTTCGGACTCCTGCGTACCTGCCGCAACCACCGCTCGAATGTTTACGCGGAAGAGAGGTTGGTTGAGCTTATTCTGCACGTTCTCCGCCAATTTCTGCTCGAAAATGCTAAGCACTCTTGCGGGTCGGATTCTGGCACCAATTTGACGGCTGTAGTGCTCATCATAAACATTCATTCCGCGGTGATCATTTCTCGATGTGCCACTCGTTAATTCGCCGACTGCTTCCAAAAGCTTAAATGACATATTGCTCAAAAACCCCAACAGCCTAGAATCTGCCGAGCTTTTCCGTTGACCGAGGCTATAAACCAATTCCTCGTTATGAAGAATCCGACTGGCGATCGTGCGGGCCTCTGGAACATTAGCGGGCGACACCACTAGCTGAATAGCCATAAGCTCATCATCCTTTAGATGGGTCATGGCACCAGCAAGATAGCCCATAGGATCATGTTGCTCAAACTCACCCTGAAAACTCAAAGGGTAGCCAAAATGCCCCGACTGAAACACCTCAACCACTCTTTGCCTTCGAACTTTATAACCAAAATCATCGTAGTCATTACCCTCTCTGCACTTAACGTCAGGCATATATGAATGGATTGTTTGTTCGATAATACGGGCTTCTGATTCAGGCACTCGGATCAAAAAGCGGATACCCGCCTTCTTCGTTGATACAACTTCGAACGAAAAGAGCACTTTTCGTCGAAGTACACGCTCAAGTGGTGACCGACTGGCATCAAGCCCATGCAGCACTGAGAACAATCGCTGAGTCGCAACCGGAGCCTTGTCACTGCCGGCTGGCGGTGTCAATTCCAGCACAGTCCATGATCTTTTCAAAAGCCAGCGGTAATTTAACCATTTGATAACAATGAGCATGGCCAGAGCGAATAGCCCCAGCAGCACTATGACACCTAGCACTAACGGTAATAGCCTAACTGCGAGACTGATGTAATATTGAGTAGTCTCTGGCATTGCTAGTGAATGAAGTTATATTGCAAGTCGGCGGCTGCGGGGAGGGTACGACTATCCACCTCATCCCAACCCTTGAAGTTCATCTCGGATATCGTCCAGCTGCCGTCAGGAGCAACGCTTTCTACGAACGCCACGTGCCCAAGCGGACCGGCATCAGTCTGCATGATGGCCCCGGTACCCGGGGAATGGTCAACAGTGTAGCCGTCTAAGCGAGCATTATCGTCCCATGTGTTAGCGTTACCCCAATTGTTGGGAATTGGCTTCCCAATCTCAGCTCTCCGCTTCGCGGCCCAATAAGTGCAATATCCAAAATCGTAAGTATCAACTGTGGGCGCTGATCCTGTGTACAGACTGACGTTTGGGTTCACGATCGCTGTCACGTCGGTAACAGACGCTAAAGCAATCATCGGCAAGGAGAACAGCAGCCCAATCACGCCAAACACAATCCACATCTGCTTCCTAAACGATGCAGGCCGTAGGAATAGAACCGCTGGGTTCATTGCCGAGCGAGCTCGGCTGGGTTCGTCGTGATGAGCGGGTGCTCTTTCGCCGAGGCCACAACGTGAACCGCGACGTGGTTCTGGTCGGCAATAATCAGGGCATCACCCCGGCCGCAAGTCAGCAAAAAGCTCTCTTCGTATTCGCTGAGGTTAAACTCCGACACAACAGTCTTAATGGTCGTGGTGTCCTGTCGCATCAGGATTCGCAAACTACTCTGCGAAGCTATTGCCCGGCCGTAGTCACTCCGCAAGAAGTCGTTTGCCTGCTGCGAGATTATCGAAACACCCAAGTAGTACTTTCGCGCCCGTCGTACAAGGCCGGAAACGAACCTCGCACTCTCTTCGTGCTCCAGCAACATCCACCCCTCATCAATGACCAGCAAGCGCTTCTCCGGCTTAGCCTTCACTTGGTTCTGTACGAAGTTCGAAATGATCATCATCATGATCTGCCGCAGACTTTCAGGGAGGTCTTTGATGTCAAACACCACCAACCTGTTATCGAGCTCGATATTCGTGTGCTCGTTGAAAACATTCTTGAGCGATCCCGTAATGTACTTCTCGAGTCGCTCGCAAAGCGCCAAATGACCCAATTTTCGCAGCTCGGCATACAAATCACGAAGCAGGGGAGTGCCTTCACCGGCTTCCTCGTAGGCCGTGAGGATTGCCTTATCAACGGCCGCCTTTTCGCTTGAGTCCAAGCCTTCGGCCATCAGAGAAATCACTTCGGTCAGATCCTGAGCGTGTTCCGACAAGTCTTCCCGGGTATGATTCGTAGTCGCCAAATCGAATGGGTTTACTTTCTCTCTGGATTTAGCGGATAGCTTGATATACGTTCCCTTTACCGAATCAGCCAGTCGCTTGTACTCCCGCTCCGGGTCAATCACGATGACCTTCGTTCCCTGCATTAGGTGCCGCAAAATTTCTACCTTGGCGGCGTAACTCTTGCCGCTACCCGACTGCGCAAACACTATGCTGTTGGCGTTATGCAAACTAAACCGATCCAGGATCACTAACGAGTTATTCGATTTATTGACGCCGTACAGGATACCTTCTTCCTGCACCAGTTCCGACGACATAAACGGAAAGGCCAAAGCCGCCGAGGAACTGTCCAAATTCCGACGCTGCCCCAACTGATCCTCACCGCGCGGTAGAACTGACTGAAGAGCCTCAAGCTGTTGGTACCTCGCGGTCTTAACGCTGAAAAGCCGTGCCGCCAGAGTATTCTCAAGCAGCTTTGTTGTCTTATTAAGCTCATCGAGGCTCTCAGCTCGCAAACTAATGTAGATCGAGACCTGAAATAGCTTTTCCTGCCCGCGCTGAATCTTGTCCCGAAGCTCCATTGCCGATTCCAGTGGGTCAGTAATCTCGGAACCTATTACTGCTCCCTTACGCAACATCGCCCTCCTAGTGGATTCCAGTTCCGTAATCTTGCGGTGCAGCTTCGGCAGAGCCTGCAACGCATCCACTTCGTGGACATGGTAGGAAATATCTGCGTCGTGGTTAAAGTGGATTAAGCTATCGAGCCACCCAGACGAGGCCACAAACGGATAGCCGGAAACAAACAGCGATCTTACGTACTGGCCGTCAATAACCAGATAATCCGATTGCTCCTCAAGACCTTCGTAAGACAAGCGATCAACCTGGTCTTGCTCGCCAAAGCTCAAAGCTAACTCCTTCGGTCGTTCATCCCGCCGGCGCTTCCAATCCGAAATCTGCGTGAACGGCTCGATCATGCCCGCTCTCCCCGGACGTAGGTACTGTTCAGTAACCTCACTACTGAATCAGTGATGGGCTGGCGCTTAGCCTGGGCTGGATTGTAGAAGCTCTGAAATAGCTCAAGGATTTCTAGACTCGGCAGCTTCCGTGTTTGCATCCCCAATCGCATCAGGCCCTTGCGGACCATATCGGCTCTCAACCCAAGCTGCTCCTGTACCGCCTCAAAATCACTGCCACCGCCAGTAAACGGAATGACTAAGTAAAACCGGCGTGACAAAATCTTATTGTTCGACACCAAGCCCTGAACAAATTCCCCATAATCCTGAAGCTGCTCCTGGTAGATAGGCTCCTTTTCGAATGCCAGCCGTGCGGTTAAGTCTGCCAGGTACCTGTCCATATCTAGCTCGCGGATGCGCACAATAATCTGAACGGGGCAGGGGAGTGAGTTCAGAAAGCTTTCATAAGTATCAATCAGCGCATCTTGTTCCTGCTCGCTCTTGAGCTCGAAGTTCACCGATGAAGCCTCCAAGACAATTCTGTATTCATTCCGTGGCAGCATCAGCACGCCGTAGCGCACGCCTCTAATATCAATCTGCCGCCGAGACGAGCCTTTCTTACTTGGTTTCTGTAACGTGAACACTCAGTTCCCCTTTCCGGTTGGTCTTAAAATGCACGTTCACCCCCGACTCGCCCAGGCGTTCGAAGAAAACCATGTCCTGCGCACTCACTGCCGGAAGGAACCGTTGGGGGGCCACCTCCATAGATTCATCCTCTGCTGGCTCGAGCTCCCGCTCTCCCGCTTCAACATCTCGCAGATATTGATCTCGCTTATCAAAAACGTAATACCTGGGCCGCAGACGATATCGGAGAATTGCAATCGCCCAAAGCAACAGGATCCTCCCTTTAAACCGGATAGCCAGCGTGGCGCATACAGTGGCCAACACCACACATATCACGAGCTTATACGGTGCCGACCCGAAGAACGGAGGCAAAACCGCAAACAAAGCGGCTCCGCCAAATAAGGGCGTCACCAAAAGTAACAGCTGGGAAACGCCAAGGTTTCCAGCAATCTTGTCCTCGATGGTCGTAATTTGCGCCGGTACGATTGTAGTTCTCAAGCCGGCACCGCCTTCTCTTGCTTCTTCGAAGGCTCAACAATTGTCTCACCGGTATCCAAAACCTTGCCGGGCCTTCTTGCTGAGCCACCCCCTTCGGGGCCATCTTGACCAGAGCCCGGGTTATTATTGTCTTCTTCTTCGCCGCGCCACTTTCGGTAGGCCCAACGACCGCCTTGATAAGCTTTTGTACCAAGGTACCAAGCAGATCCAGCTGACGATTTTGAAGCCACGGCGGTCTTCATCATCATGCCGGTCATTGCGCGACCCGTCTTGGGAACCGCCGCAGCATACGCCAACTCCCGAATTACACCTTGGGTCTTGAGCATCGCGACCATGGTGGCGAGGCCGACTATTAAGGCCATTAACACATTCGGCTGCGAATTTAAGTCTCCGTGTGCGAGACCAGCGAACAGCGATGTCGCCAGCCGCAATATCACCACCTGCACAAACAAGCTGAACACGGTCGACAAGTAAATCTTGAGCGCAGCATCAGTGAAGTCCTTAAAGGCTGGCAATAGCCAAAGCAGGATAACGAGAGGGGATAGGATGGCACCAACATAAAGAGCAATAATGCGACCCACGTAGTAGACCATTAGCATGATCGCAAGTATGAGAAACGCGACCATTACTAGCAGTCCAGCCAACCCCAATGCCCCCGACTGATGGGTGACATTGGCCAGTGTGTCCCAAATTGAGACCTTCCCAAAACCAGCTGTAAGGGCATCAAGCATTCCATTCGACAAGCTGATAATGCCGTCAATCACAAACAGCGATGTGTTTACTAGCAAGAATACTAACACCACCTGAGGTAGCAGGTGCCTAACGTCAATCTCGTCTATTCCTAGACTTTCCGCGCTCATAACGTGGAAGCCAATTAGCGCAATCGCCAGAACAAATAACGCATCAGTGATGCCGACAACAGCCAGCCACAGGTTAAACACCGCTGAATTATCGCCCATAAGTGGCGTACCATTCGTGAAAAAGTTCAACGCTTTAATAAGGGGGTCACCGATAGAGTCAATGATGGTTCTAAAAAGCCCCACCAGCGTACTGATGAGCGTATCCACCAAGGGGTTGCCGCTCGTCTCTGCCACATTAGGGGCAACCGCAGGCAGCTTGTCGGCCATACTTCCGCCCGACGCAGAATAAGCATGCGACAAAATTGCAGTGAGAGCGCCGGCTGCCAGCACAAGTACCAGGCCCACTAGAGCATTGCGGATGATCTTCTTGGCCTGCTCCAAGTTCTCCGGCTTGCCCGTACTCGACATATACTGCATACCACCCATCACCAAAAAAAATGTACTGGCAAGTCCTGCCAACACACACAGAGTTGCCACCACCGGTGCCACAAAAGCCTTCATAGCAAAGGCCGCAGCAGATGCATCAGCCAGCATGAATCCCCCTAATAGGCTCATCCTGTTAGCTTCCGAATGCGCTCGTCGCGAGACTTACGACAATATTGCTTATAACAAATGCACCTATCACAATCGCCAAACCCACACCCGAATAGATCAAAGTGTGCTTCGCTCGGTCAAGTCGCTCCGGATGACCGGTGCTAGTAATGTAGCTGAAACCTCCGACAACAAAAAAGCCGGCCGCAACCAGACCAGCCAGACTTGCCATCACCTTGATAACGCTTTGAATAAATGTTTCGACCTGGCCAACATTGGCATCAGCCGCAAGCGCTGGGTGAGCTGCACCGACCACCACTAGCACGGCGAAAACCAAGGGCATAAGTCGAATGATTTTCGTTCGTCTCACAAAACATCCCCTTGTTAAGCCCTCCGTCCACTCAGTCTATATTTTTATATCAAATTATTTACAAGACGTAAACATTATGTTGAAACACAAGAACTTTGACCTCCCAAAATATCGGAATGCTTGGGCTATTGGTGGGAGCTTGCGTACAGACCGTAAACCTGTTGGGCTTGGCTGGTCTGCTCATTGTTGGCCTGGCTATTATTTGTCGCCGAACACGTTCCCTGAGGTGGCAAGTAAATAAGATAGTATGTAGAAAAGTCTTTAGCGCCACCATTCTTTACGGCTTCATTCAGACCACTAGCAGTGTTTAACCAGCTGCTTCCAGGTGCATTGTCTGCGACCAAAGAAGACTTGTTTATTCGTTGAATGCTGCCAAGGGGACTATCTTCTGGATCACATCCACCGCCAGTAGTCGCCGTCGACTTTATTAGGGAGTCAGACGAGAACAAGGCGGATGTGCCCTGCTTCACGTACACCAGGTCAGGGTTTGGGGTCGCATTAAATTTAACCCCAAGATCAGTAGCCAAACTCGAGCCGCTTTTATACGCACTCTTGTGGGTGGCGACTGTGGCCACGTGCTTATTTGCGCGGGTCAACGCGTAAATCCCCCCTACGATGATTAAAGCCACGAGGACGACACCGCCCGTGACGGTTAAAGTCTTACCCTTCACGAAAATAAGCCTCTCAAACCATTAGCTTAAGCACATTGTGTTCAGGGTAATATTACATTAGAATTCAGGTACCAAACAGGGGGCAAGAGACGTCGTGTGAGGGCAAAATTATCCTGGCTAGTAGCCTCATTGCTGCTGGTGGCGGCGCTCGTGGTATCCCCCTCGGCCAAGGCGGATATAATTAATGACTATCCGTACCAAAATGCGCCGTCCGACTGCGATTATGGGAGTGCATGCCTCGTCGACCGATGGAACTTTTACCAACGTCAGTGCACTTCATTTGTTGCCTGGCGGTTGGTCAATAACAATGGCTTTTCAGCGTTCACCAACAACGTGCGAGGCCCCAACGGAGTTTTTCATCTAGGTGGCGCTTCGACATGGGGCACTCAAGCCAGGGCAGCAGGTTTTGAAGTGAACAATACACCGACTCCCGGCGCAGTACTTTGGTACCCAGCAGGACATGTTGCTTGGGTTGAAAACGTGGATACTGCTGGAAGCCGTGTATTCATACAGCAGTATAATATGGGGCTTACAGGCCAATTCAGCCAAGGTTGGGTTACATCGAGGGGGCAGCAATTCATCCACTTTAAAGATCTTTCTAACGGTTCCCCAGCTAGTGCACCGGCACCAGCTGCCACAGACAAAGGATACTCATCGCAATTTGTAAACGAATCAACAGGATATGTTAGTCTCGCCACGGGCAACACAACCACTCAATGGATAGATTATAAGAACACTGGCACGGCACCGTGGTACGACAGCATTAGCGCTGGCGCTGCGGGCGTTATGCCTGTGCATCTCGCAACATCGCACCCCATAAGTCGCACAAGTATATTTGGAGCGAGCTGGGGTGGTGACGACAACAGACCGGCCGTCGATTTTAGCGCAGTATTCGATGCCGACGACAACACATCAACCTCAAATCAGCACGTGGTGCAGCCTGGACAAATAGCCCGGTTTGCGTTCGTACTTTCCGCGCCGGCAAGTGCAAAACCGGGGACTTATCAAGAATATTTTGAACCGCTACAAGAGGGCGGTACAGTCATGAACGACCCCGGGACGTACATGTATGTTGTCGTAGCGCCCCCTACCTACTCCTCCAGTTTCGTAACCGAGTCTGGCGGGTATTACACGATCAACCCAGGAAGTCAGGGAAGTGCTTGGTTCGAATACCGCAACACTGGCAATGAGCCATGGTACGACGACGTAAGCGCAGGAGGTGCAGGAGTAATGCCAGTGCATCTTGCAACGTCTCACCCCCTCTCCCGGACTAGTGCATTTGGATCTACCTGGGGAGGTGATGACAACCGGGCAGCAGTTGACTTCGGTGCGGTATACGAGTCAGATGGCACCACACTGGCGCCAGATCAACACGTAGTATGGCCGAACTATGTAGTCAAATTTAATTTTACGCTTAGCGTTCCTTCGAACGAACCACCGGGCACTTACCAGGAATACTTCGAACCACTCCAGGAAGGTGGCAGCACAATGAACGACCCCGGAACCTATCTTTACGTAAACGTCCCCTAGCCAGAAGCCGTTAATGCTAGCGCTTGCTGTTCGGGTTACCTTCGGCCTAGTATCTCGACAGGGGGATACGCTATGGCATTTTTGATAGATCCAAAACTATTTGCGGCTAATATGCGTTACTTCCGTGAGCGACAGAGCTACTCAATTGCAACGCTGGCTCAATATACATACCTCACCACTTCTGTACTCCAGTCGCTTGAAAGTGGCACCCATGTTCCGACCGAGGCCCAGCTAAGCCACCTTGCATCTGCGCTGAGGGTCAAGCGGGAAGAGCTGGTGTTGCCTCGTCCTCAAGAGACGGAATACTACGAAGCTTGTTGAGCTAGTGGCTCGACTAGCTCAGGTGAGTTGTTCTTAACATTGCCAACAGCACGATCAACCTCATGTTTCAGCATGTGGCGATCGTATGGGTCGAGTAGCAGTTGAAGGTCTTCGGATTTGGCGTCAGGATCAAGCCAATGTGCCTCCTCCTCCTTGTCCAAGATGACGGGCATACGGTCATGGATGCCGCTCATGTGGTCGTTTGGCGCAGTTGTGAGAATACTGAAACTCTTATGCGGAACCTGATCTTCGTCGTACCAAACGTCGTATAAGCCGGCGAAACTGAATAAATCTGTCTCTGGGAGTTGGAAATAGTAAGGTTGCTTGAAGGTCTCGCGCTGCTGCCATTCGTAAAAGCCGGATGCAGGAATTAAAGCCCGTCGTTTCTTGAAAGGCGTACGGTAAAGTGGTTTCTCGGCTGCTGTCTCGGACCTGGCGTTAATGCTCGTAAAGCCCGGCTTAAATATCTTTGACCAGCTCGGTACCAGCCCCCACGTCATTAGCTCAAGCCCATCGATCGTAGCGACGGGCATTTTCTGCATAGGAGCAGCATTGTAGTTGGGCCGGTACCCTGGCAATTCCTGGTGGTCGCCTAAGTAATAATGCTTTAAATCAGCCTCGGCTTTAATCTGGGAAAATCTTCCGCACATAGTTCTATTTTACCTTAAGGAGACTACTGGTTCCTTGCTTGGACGTGATACAACTCAACTTCTAGATGAGAAACAAAATACTTGTACTGCCAGTACAGGAAGTATGGCAGCAGCAAACCTATGGTCAGCACGCACAAGACCATTAACCCCAGCGACTTTAAAAAGAAGTCGCCAAAGTTGCCGGTAAATTTGATTTTGCCCTTTGTCATGGGATTCTCCAAATTAGATGATTGCAGCATACACGTAAACAAGGAGAATCCAATGGCCAGGCCCAAAGGCATCCGAAACAAAAACAGCAGTTTACCGGATGCGTTTTCACTAAAGACCGATGAACGGATCAAATTGCTCGCCAACCTCATTGTCGACCGGATCATGGCCGACCAAAGCAAAACCAAGGAGACCGTGGAGGCCGCAAATGTATGACCAGCCCGAAATCCTGAATGCTGTAGCCGCCATACGTGTATCAACAA
>Ga0209420_1000425_pt1 | contig 22813 bp, 21 predicted proteins | sample BlaSpr_A8_OM1_O1_FD_187972 | JGI IMG/M metagenome (GOLD analysis project Ga0209420, IMG submission 187972) | Forest soil microbial communities from Thunder Bay, Ontario, Canada - Black Spruce, Ontario site 2_A8_OM1_O1 (SPAdes) (version 2) | ecosystem: Environmental > Terrestrial > Soil > Boreal...
GCCAACGATTTTGAAACGGAGCACCGCATCTATCACGAGGACGCGGTGCTGGAATACCCGCAGTCAGGCGAGCGAACCCGCGGTCGACGCAACATACAGGACCAACGCGCCAGTCAACCGAGCACAAAGCGGTTTGCTGTCCGACGAATCATTGGCGGCGGTGATCTTTGGATCACCGAATTCATCCTGACATATGACGGCAAGCCATCCTACACCGTGAGCATCATGGAGTTCAGGGACGACAAGGTTGCGCGGGAAACACAGTACTTTGCGGATCCATTCGCGGCTCCCGCATGGCGCGCTCAATGGGTCGAACCGATGGACACATAATCTCGAGACGCGAGAATTCGTTAACGACACCGCCATTTGCGGTTTGCACATAATTGTCGAGAACAGAGATTAACGGCAGACCCGCTAAGTCCTGAGTAAGGCGATTACCGGAGAAGTCGAACTGCATGATATGGGGTATCGTTGCAGCACATCCTCCGACGGAGGGACAAGAGGTGGATTGGAAACGGCTGGTCCGGTTTGTGCTGCTGGGCAGCAGTGATTTGGAACGCTATGCAATCCCTCTGGTGCGCGTTTCGCTCGGGATGTTCTTCGCCATCTCCGGGGCAAACAAATTGTTTGTCGCCAGCAGCCGGCGATCTATGTACGAAACGCTGGTCCAGGCCAGAGTCCCAGTTCCCCACCTGTTGACTTATTTCGTGTCGGCCATCGAGATCGTGGGCGGCTGGCTGGTGAACGAGGCGAAAATCGAACCCAAGACCGTCCAGGGATTACTGCGCCACAGCAAGTTCGCGCGAAGACCTCCTTTGCTAGAAGGAAGATTCGAATCAAGGCAAGAGCGTCGAAAATCGTCTTGCCCGCAAGGTCGATCTTTGGCCAGCTAGCGAACAGTGTACCTCTAGACCGGCTCAACACTGATTTTCAGGTCTTTGAGAAACTTCCGGTCGCTCGCAGACAATGGCAGAAGGACGGATTGTACACTGCGCATCTGCGCGGTCGCCTCGCGAACCTGACGGGGCGTCGAATCCCCGTGCACTTGAGCATAGGCCGAGAGATCGAGACAAACAAGCACCGCGTACCCTGCACTTTCGGCCTCGGAAGCAATTCCTTCAAAGCGATCGCTCGATCCAATCGCTCGGTTGACGATGATGTCGAGTTGGTTGTAGTACTGACTCTTCTTGATCACTGCACTCGCTGCGTTCCTTAGTTCCTGGGTTAATCTGCCGATTCTTTCAACTGGAGGAGTGCTGCGAATTCCGACCGTCCTTGGCAATGCAAAAACACCCTCTTCAGTCCTAACGCGGATCTTGATGTGCGGTACAAAGGAACTGAAGACGCTACGACCCGCCGCCTGCAACTCAATGACTGTCGATTGGACCCAAGGATCGTTGTCGATCTCCCATTTCAGCGACTGAGCGGCTGCATAGAAAGCTGAATCCTGTTGCAGGGTCTCTTCCGCAGCACGTTCCATGTTCTCCAGCAGCGATCGCATTGTTCTTCTGTCGATCATATTTCCTTTCTTGGCCCGGACAAGAATAGGCCCGAACTGGACCTGCGGCTGCCTCCTCTGACCATGGTTCATTCTTAATCGCATCAGAGTCGCCTTGTTTGCGATAGTTCTCGTCGATAGATTCAATCTAATCGTGGGCACAAGCGTTGGCTGCTCCAAACTGCTCAGTTCTGACAATTAGTTTGTTGTAGTCCCGTGCCTCAGAACCCAGAACTTAGAACGTAGAACTAACGATGTAGACCTCATTCCTGCGAGTTTGTTGGGCAGAAGATCTTCCGCGGAGACCGCTAGAATCCGCTGGAGGTCTGGTTCGATGGCGCTGAGGGCGGCCCATTTTGGGAATCTGTCCGGTTTTTGTAACACGAAGCAGAAAGATTCTTGGGGTTTGCTGCTTCGTGTAACATTTTTTCCAAAATAATTTTGCCCCTGCCCCCCCGGCATGTTGATGATTGTAAGCAGGCCGCCCGCCCAGCGATGGAAGCAATCCATTCGCATGTTACGGGTCGCTAGAAAATGCGACTAGCGGTGAGCTAGCACGCATCGTATCTTTCCCCAACTCGCGCGCTTTCGCAAAGCTCTCGGGAAACGAGTTCGTGGAAACCATTTTCAGGAAGGACAACGTTAGGTCCAGCCGCCAGGTTACCCTAGCGGGCTTCAGTACCCGCGGAGGTTTCTGCGCGATCGCTGATTGACTATTGCGACCGTTCGGCATTGAGGATCTGTATGCACACCAGCCCAACCATGATCGCCATCGAACCACCCGCAGAAGCTGCCGATAGCAGTGTCGAAGAAGTCATTCGCACTCTGACGGGATTGATCGAAATCGTAAGCCACGGACGGGGAGCGATCGAATCTTCTGGAAGTGGCGCTGAAGAAGTACTGGTTGATACTGAAGTGGATGGCGCCCGCTATCTTCTGATACGCATGCGAGGGCTCGGGTGCAGCCGAATTCAGCTCAGCCCGCGCGAACAGGAGATCGTGCGACTGGTAGCCAAGGGGCACCCAAACAAAGTGATCGCGGATGTCCTCAACATCAGCTCCTGGACCGTGTGTACGCACCTGCGGCGTATCTTTGCCAAACTGGGTGTGGGCTCGCGCGCGGCCATGGTGGCTCAACTGCTGGAGTTGGGAGTTCTCGCGTCGGACCATCGCATCGCGTCAGATCCACGGTAAAAGTACTCTCTGCATCCCCGCTCAAAGGTGGTATTCGGACTCGGGCACAAGCGGCAAGTGATCGCCCGGGCCGGATGGCGCTGACTCGGCGCGCGATATTTCGACGGGCTTACCTGGCTTGGGTTCCGTGATTTGCACCGCCTCCCGGCTTACTCGACCGTGACGTAACAGCCGTGACAGGTTGCCGCCTAACACCATGGCTTGTTGGTCGCGCGGTAAACCAAGTAACCGTATCTTGTGAAGTTCCAGCCCGGGATGGGTCCATGGCCCATCCGAGCCAAATAGCAACTTGCGCGGTCCCGCCCGCTTGATGGCTTGAACCAGGTAATCAAACTGCCGGACGGCGGACGTGTCCGCATACACGTTCGGGTAACGCGCAATCTGATAAATCACCTGCTGATGGGCTTTCCAGTCGTCGGTGAAGCTGCCAAGGTGTGGAATGATGAAATTCACGTCTGGATATTGCGGGGCCAGCATGTCTACAACCTCGGGACGGCTTACGACGTCCACCAGCATGGGGACGCGAAACGCCCTTGCAGCCTCACAGACTTCTCGGGTGGGCAGGGCATCGAATCCATGCACTTTGATGCCACGAAACCGCCATTTCTTCAGAGCCCGCCCCACCATTTCGAGGATTCGCCCCGCGTCCCGTTTGGCGTGAACGAAAGCGAATCCCACCAACCGATCCGGGTATCTCGCGATCAAGCGGCCCAGATAATCGTTGGCTTCGGCGTAATTACTGTGGAAGGGAGGAATGGCGATCGTTTTATCAATGCCTGCCGCCCGAGCGCGGCGCAAGTAGGGCTGAATGGGCGCAATGGTGTTCCACGGCGCGGTCATGCGGTCGCCTCTTCCAGCGTGGCAGTGACAATCGATGATCATGAGGGCTGCCATTCCGTCTGCGCTCGCGTTTGTGGTGCATTCCGCAGCCTCGCGACCACCGCCATGTACCAGATGCTGGTTGCAATGGCCTTGTAGAAATTCGGCAGGTGAAATTTCTCGTTGGGGCCATGAATATGGTCATCAGGGAGGCCAAAACCCATAAGCACGACGGGACACCCGAGTGTTTCCTGAAAAGTCGAAACCACGGGAATGGAACCACCGGAACGCAGAAAGATGGGCAGCGCTCCAAAGGCCCTCTTGTAAGCCAACGCTGCCGCCCGCACGGCCGGGTGGTTACGGTCCACCAGAGCTGGTTTGACGGCAGAGAAGGTGCGCACCGAGGAACGCACAGCGGGCGGAGTGACGCGCGCGATGTGGTCGCGAAACAGTTGCGCGACTTTTTGCGGGTCCTGGTCCGGGACTAAACGAAAACTGAGTTTGGCAAGGGCACGCGCAGGGATTATGCTCTTGGCGCCGCGGCCATAATGGCCGCCCGCCATTCCATTCAGCGTCAGCGCCGGCCGAATGGTCGTGCTTTCATAAAGGCTGAATCCCGATTCCGCCCATCCTCGTTCAACCTGCGCGTCCAGCAGAATCTGCTCGTCGGTAGGTCCCGTCCGCGCCATGAAAGCACGCTCTTTTTCGCCCCAGTGCCGAACATCGTCGTAGAAACCGGGAATGGCCAAACGCCCGTGAGCATCATGCAGGCCGGCAATCATTTCGCATAAGGCTTGCAGGGGATTATGAACCGCGCCGCCGAAATTACCGGAATGCAACTCGTGCGGAGGCCCTTTCACTTCCAGTTCCGCTCGCAAGCCGCCTCTCTGCGCATAACTGACTGCCGGCCGATCCGGAGCGAGCATGCGAGTGTCGGAGATGACTGCGGCATCGGCTCGGAGAGCTCCCCGGTTCCGCTCGATGAAGGACGTTAAGTGCGGGCTCCCGATCTCCTCCTCGCCTTCGAAGATGCATTTCACGTTGACCGGCAGATCTCGCTCGGCCTTCAAGTAGCATTCCAATGCCTTAACGTGGGAGAACAGCTGTCCCTTATCGTCGGCAGCGCCACGGGCGTGGAGATCGGCGCCCTCGACCGTGGGGCTAAACGGCGGTGTTCGCCATTGACCAAGGGGCTCACCTGGGAGCACGTCGTAGTGCCCGTAGATCAGAAGAGTGGGGCGGGTGGACCCACGACGCCACGAGGCAACCACAATCGGATTGCCGCGTGTCGGAATCACCCGAACCCGCTGCAATCCGATACCCTGCAGATGCCGCGCAAGCCATTCCGCGCATTTCCTGACATCCGCGGCACGGTCAGGTTGTGAGCTTACACTGGGGAAACGCAGAAACTCCTTGAGTTCAGAAACAAACGTCGCCCGGCGAGTTCGAGCGTATTTGAGAGCGCGATGCGGATCCAAAGGCTCACCCCAGCTGCAATCGAAATCACCTCCGAAAATTCCTTCTTGGATTCTTCGAGCGCCGCCATCTCATCAACACGGGCGCAGATAATCTTCAAGGTCGGGATCAGGACCGTCATCCATCCAAAGAACGATGGCGGGAACGTCCAGAGCAGCCCAATCACCGCTGCGTCTCAGAGCGTTATAGTCAGCTCGACGCTGCCGATCTCTGTTGGATCCCTTGAAGGCGGCGCCAACACTGGTCCGGCCCGGGAACAACGGTTCATTTATCGGGAACGCCAAGTGTGGCCTCGCTTTCTAGTATCGGCAAGTAGCGAAGTGATCGCTAAGGTTCAATTCAAGTTCGAAACAAGCCGCTTCCTCTTTCGCCACCGTTCCAGCGCGAGCCGTACGGCTCGCGCTGGAAATGCGGCGTCCCGGGTTCAGACTTCAAACTCGAACTCTCGGGCCGGCTCCCGCTGGGGAGAAACTCCCGCTTTCTGCCGGCCGTTTGCCTTTACTGGCGTCGGTTGAGTCTGGTCCCAGGGCAACACGCGATGCGACCCAGTTCGCTTGCTGAGGCCCATGGCCTGCGCGCTGGTCAGCCATTCTTCTGATTGTTCAGCAATCTCAAGTAACAGCGTTTCAAATTGTGCCCGCGTGGACTGCAGGATGTGCGGTTGCGCAAGCCAGCGCATGACCTCGCGTCCTGTAACCCCCATGCGCTGACGCGGCGACGTGACCAGGCGTTCATTGAAGTAACGAATCAATACTTCTTCCACCACATCCCAGGCGTTGTCGGCGCCGAACAAGCGCTTGACGTCGTCGGAGTCGAGAATCTTGAATGACTCTTCCAGCAGTTGCATCACTTCCACGCGCAGCACGTTCAGGTGGCCGAACGACAACCACTTGAGGTTATTGCGCAGGTCCAGCCCGGCGCGCCGCACAATCGCGATCGAGCCGAAGCTGGGATCGTAGGCGCGTTCTCGGATCACATCGGAAATGCGCTTGTCGCGCCAGAACAAGGTGACCTGGTGCACGAAGTGGGAGAAGAGCTTGTGAAAGTCGGTATTCGCGCGGGAACCGGTCGGCACCGGTGCACCACCGTACCCGAAGATCCGCTTGTAGGCTGACATGCGATCGTTCTTGGTGTAGCGCAGCACATCGCGGCGATCAAACTGGTACAGAGCGAAGGCTCCCGGCCCGCCGGAGAGCCGTACTGTTCCCGCCTTGAACAGTTCCTGCAGTTTCCGCACCGCGCGGAAGACGCCGATTTTCTCATGCTGCCAGAGGTAGTACATGTCTCCGACTGCCACGATGCGTTCCGAGGTGATGGTCTCGTCATACGGCTCTACGCCCGGCGGAATGCGCGTGGTGCCGAATTCCTTTGCCGCCTCGGGACCAACACCGATCAGAGACGCGAGACCTTTGTCCGGCGGTGGTGGAATCTTCGAATCCGAGTCCACCACGGAGGCCAGCATGTCATCAATCTGCTTGGTGAGCGCGTCGGCGAGCTGCGGGTTTGAGATCAGGTCCGCCGAAAGCCGGCTGGCTACCTGCTCCCGCAGAGCCGCTATGCGGTCATATAAGCCTTGATAATCTTTTTCTGTAGACATTGATGACCCTCCTCGTTCAGAGCGCTCTTCACCCGACGTGCGCTTCTACTGCGGGATTGCTCTCGGTACGTGTACCGCTGCTATTTGTGTTTGTACTCTCTCCGAAGCTCCTCCACCTCTAATTCCAGCGACTCTGGAATCTTCATGCCGACCTGCTGGCCCTGCGTGAATAGCTGGGTCAATTGATCGCTAAGATCGTCCAGAGCGTGCTTCACGCGAGCTGTGCTGAAACCGTCTGGCAGGGCATCGATATTGTGCGGGTCTTTCGCTCCCTGCACCATATTCATCAGCGTTTGCACCACTGGCAGCAGGTTGTTGGTGATGGCGATCCGGCCGCCATCCTTGATCAAACGCGGCAGTTCGTCGGTGACCGAGCTCTCAATCTCAGTCAGCACGTCTTCCAGGTACATCGCCGGCAGCTCCCAGTGGTCATCGAACTCGAGCAGCAACGTCTGGCGCTCGTTGGGTCCGATGAACACGGAATCGAGCGCGAAGCGCAGTTCGTTGACCGTCTCAGCAATGACACCCAGCTGCCGCGAGATCAGCACCAGCTGCGTTCCCAGGAAAGCCGGGAGACGCGACGTGCTCAACAGGAAGTACTTGCCATTGGCCAGCCAGCTTTGCAGCAGGCCAGTCATATAGTCGGAAATCATCCGGAAATTAGTAATGTCGGTTTCATCCTGAACGGAATTGTTGAACTCATTGTCTCTTCCGTTCCGCAGGAACCAGATGCCGTAAGTATCCCGGAGCGAACCCAGCGTACCTTTGATCTTGTCGGGATCGGCCTCGACACCGGGATCGTCATTGAAGCGAAAATGGTCCACTCCCATCAGAATCCTGAAATAAGTGTTCACGCGCAGAATTGAAGGAGGAACCACACCGAATTGACTGACGATCTCGCCGATCTGGCTCTTCGCCATTTCCTTCAAAGCCTTCACGAACTCCGGGTCCGCAGTGGGATCGAGCGGGTACAAACTATCGATCAACGGCATGCAATTGTCCTGCGCCACCTTGGCCCGAGCATAGAGGCTGGCCTGCGCGCCTGAGATTACTCCCGCCAGGTCGGATTGCACGGTGTAGGTGCGTTGATTCCATTTCGACTCCACGTGGCCTTCGACCTCCGAAAGGCTGAAGGACTGCGTCAGTGCCCCGACGAATCCCTTCGCGTCGTTCGAATTCGGCTTCCATCCCAGCGCATCGCCGATCGCTCGCGAAGCGATCTGCCCCAACCCCGGCCCGGCGCCCCCTCCAGAAGGAAATCCTGCTCCCGGTCCGGGGCGGGACACGACCGCGGGCGGATAGCCTACCTCTTGCGTAAGAATGGGATAGGAGATCGCATCCTCCACGTCTCTCACCATTCGCGCGCCTTTGCCCTTGCCCATGACCTGACGAGCGATCATGAAAAAATCGCCCTCAAATTCCGGCTCGGAATCTCCGCTCTCGGAGTGCCCATGGATATGCTTCAGCACGATGTTGACCCAATCGCCATCGCAGAACTCATACCCCTTCGGATTCTTTACCGGCACGCTAGGAGGCGAGAAGCTTATGGTAATGGTACGGTCCGATTGAAGATTGACTCTCGGGAAATTGGGCATGCTAGCGATCTTCGTTGGCTGCTGGAAGTCCACCGAACCCGGATCGAAAATCGAATAGTTGGCGGGATTCAAAGGATCATGCTTGAATGCCTCCAGCGCCTTGGTCGAACCGGGCACGGGTTTAAAGTTCGTTACTGTCGACGGCGGCCCAACTTGCTCCTTGCTGAATACGGCATCAGAGAAAGTAATCGTGATCGAATTATTCGTTACGACGCAATCTGTCACTGTGAGAGGCATGGTATGTCTCCTTCCGCCACGGTCATTCTCTGTTCCGGTCTGCGGTTGTTGATTCACGGCGCCGGTTGCCCGATACGCCAATTTGAGACCTAACTGGGCGGCGGTTCAAGTCATTCCCTCCGCTTCGAGGTCTCCGGTTCTGGATCGGGACAGGGAGATCTGTTGTCCCACGTTCGTTGCCTGCATGGAGATGCTCATCGTTCCCAGCCGCTCCGCAAGTTCTTGCCAGCAACTTGCCAGCGCCCCACTGGTTTGTTCCATGGGCTGGCGGCATTGCTCGATCCCTTGCTTCACGGCGCCAGCCCAGGGAAGCCACTCTCGCCTCTCGTTGCCGAGTCTGGCCAACTCTTTCAGCTTCTCGTATGACACCAGGTCCGACGCAAACTGTTGCTCGATGCGATGAAAGCGCTCCTGGCAAAGTGTCAGCGCACGCCGTGCCCGGTCCAGATCCACGGGATGACCTACCGCCCTTCGCCCGTGCAGCGCCGCCTTCCGCGCTTGGTGCAATGTTCCCATCAGATCGAGCACCGCGGTTTCAAATGCGTCCGCCAGGGCCGATTCGTCCTTGGGAGGTTTATCTCCTAGCGTGACCTGAAGCTCATTCAGCGCATCGTGCAGTCGATGGAGACAAATCGACAAGTCCCGAAATGTCGCTTCCAGTGCCACGGCTACCTCCTCACCAGTTCGCTGTAAAAGTTCTCGGTAATCACTCCCGGCCGCGCGAGACGCCGGTCCAACGCAATCCGAGCCGCGCCAATCAGAAACCGTTCCGGGATGATTCCAGGGTCGACTCCCGCGGCGATCCGCTTCGCCGATTCTTCAATCATCGATTTATCCTTCTTCTCAAAGCGGATCACCTGCGACAAACTCTTGTTACCCAGCGATCGAAACGGCCGAAAGCACATGGTGTCAACCGCCAGAGCGCATGCCTTGGGAAAGGTGGCCAGCACCTTCCTCGGAATTGAGCCCGACCGCGGGTTAGGATAAATTCGAGTCCACGCCCGGGAGTATTGTTCGGCTTCCTTCTCAAAGCCCATCCGGCGCAACATCTCCGCACTGATCAGCAGCCGCAGGTAGGGTGTAGGATGCGGCCCCCTTGGGTTGAAACCAAACACCGCCGCCGGCGCTCGCCCAATCACATCCATCAACGATCCCACAACCTCCGGTCCCCCCAGCAGCAGCGCGCTCATGTCGGCGAACATCTCACGGTTCCACCGCACCCACACCGAAGAGACGAAACGCCCCAGGTCCGCCTCCAGCAACCGCAACCCAACTTGGCGAGGCACGTCCTTATTCAACCCCAGATCGCTTTGCAAATTGTGACTGACCTCGTGCATCACCGCACCCAACGTCCACGGATTCACCAGACGGTGATAGGGCAACTGTACCAGCGGAAAAGGATTAAGCTGTTTGCCCAATCTCCGCATGCGAATGCCCCGCCGAATGGTGGCCGGCGCGAAGCCCGTTTTCATGTAGCAGAACGGCGGCGGCGCCGGCACCGACCTAGCGACCCCCAGGCCCGTGTACGCGGCCTGGTAGCAATCCATCGCGATGCGATCGCAGCTCAACAGCCAATCTCCGTACTTTCCCTGGCGCTGTCCGAAGAGTTCGAAATAGAAATCCCAGATTTTTTCGATTCCCTGCACCCAACGGTGAGCCTTGTCCTTGCGCGACACCACCCTCTGCAAACGCGGCGAGCTGGGTCTTTCGGTAGCCTTCGCGATCGAGCCATGTACGTTTTCCGACATCTTCAGCAGGCCACGACGCAACTTTGTAATCAGCTGGTTGACTACCTGAATGTGACCTTCCGAAGGCATCGCTGCTCCCGAGCCGAACTCCTCCCGCTTGAAGGGGCGGAGTGCGGCTGCGTGGCGCGTCACATTGATCGATTGCGCCCGCAACCAGGGCAACAATACGGGGGCGGGTCCGGCAGCGACTCTCAGTCGTTGGCGCGGAGACCGCTTCACCCGTATTTTTGTCTCCGGCAGCGTTTCGGGCAGCGTCGCCATCGTCTTCACCTTACGCAGTATTAATTAACTTCTTATCTCAACACTTGCCCGCAGCAACGGCAGTAGGCGGGAGCGGCTCCGCAAGCACACTGTCCGCCCGCAGCCTGTCCAGACCGCGCGGCTCGACCGCCTGTCCCCGGAGCGCCCACACTCCCCCCACGCCGAGACACTCCCGACCCGCCCTGTGGCACGCCGGCCGCCGCGCCACGAATTCCCAAACGCCGGCCGGGGTGCAAGCCGTGGCGCCCGGAGTGAGGACGGGCCACGCCTCGTCCTATGCGTCCGTGGAATTTGCGCTCCAGCGTGTGATGGCGGCGCAACGCGTGCGCCCGCTGACCCGGAGTGCCCAGCACGCGCCGTGTCTGCCTCGCCAGAGTTCGTACCGCCGTGTGCGGCGTGATGTGCCCGCCTCGCGCCACCTTGTGAGCGATGCTGCCCACCGTGCGCCGGGCAATGCCAGGCACGGTGCGCAGCAAGTGCCGCGTCTGCGGGTTGCGGTGAAGCGCTTTCGCGACTTTCCCGATTCCATGCGTCAACTTCGGCGTGGCCTTGGTCAGCGCGTGGGCGATCTTGGGAATCGCCTTCTTTGCCATGGGAGCGACCGCCTTGGCGACCACCGGAAGCAGCTTGCTTGCGGCCATCCCGACCAGAGGCAGGAAGTGCTCGGCCGCTTCATCCTCGCTCTCGGCCTCCGCTGCCAGTTCGCCGAGGTGTTCCATCATGGCATCCGCATAAATCTTGCGGATGGGACTGATCTCGTCCTCGCCCTCGTACTCATCTTCGCCTTCGAATTCATCTTCGCTTTCGAATTCGTCCTCGCTCTCGCCGAGCAGACTGCCGGCGATGTTACCGAGGGCGCCGAGCCAGCCTTCGCCTTCCAAGCCGGCCTCGTCTTCCAGTTCGTCTTCCGTCTCGTCTTCGAGTTCTAGTTCAAACTCGTCTTCCAGTTCACTTTCGAGTGCCATGATGAATCCTCCTGCGAAACGTGGTCAAACACATGCGACTGCTATGACTGCCGTAGAGAACTGCGGCGGTGGCGCACCGACGCGAGACGGCGGCGCAGGTGCCGCGGACGCTTGTAAGCGCGGCTGACCTTCGCGTTCCGCCGGATCGCGGTAGCGGCGGCCCTGGGGTTGCCGAGCACGCGCCGGATCTGTCGGGCCGTGGTGCGTCCCGCGCGCCGGCGAGTGATGCGGTGTCCCTTAGCAGCTTGCCGCTTCAGGCTCTTCACCGTGCGGCGCATGATGGTTGGCACCGCCCGAACCCCCGCCCGGGTACTGCGGCGGCGGCGGAGAATGCGGGTCAGGATGGCTGCGCCCCGCGTGAGATGTGGCAGGATGCGTCGCAGAGCTCTCCGGTCCTTAGGTGAGATCACGGTGGCGACTGCGGCTCCAGCCATGGCTTCCGCTTCGCCCTCCTGCACCTCGTTGCTGGCAGCTTCCGCCATCATTTCGGCTACTGCTTCATTGTTCGTCAGCGGATGGGAAGCAATTTCGTTGGCTACCTCTGACTCTGCTTCGTCCTCGAACTCGTCCTCAAATTCCTCTTCAAATTCCCCTTCGCCCAAAGCCCCGGCAGCCATCGATCCCAGCTTGCCGCCGATGGGACCACCGATTGCGGTGCCCACAATGGGTGCAGCCACTTTGGCAACCTTCTTGAGAACGGGAAGGGCTTTTTTGAGGAACCCACCGAAGGAGAACTGTTCGGTTTCATCCTCAAACTCGTCTTCGGCTTCGAACTCATCTTCGCTTTCGCCGATCGCTCCGGTTTCATCCTCAAACTCGCCCTCGAATTCATCTTCGAATTCGCCTTCGGCTTCGAGTTCGTCTTCGCTTTCGCCGAGCAGGCTGCCAGCAATGTTGCCCAGGGCGCCGAGCCAGCCTTCGCCCTCCAAGCCTGCCTCATCTTCGCCTTCGAGTTCGCCCTCGTGGAACTCGTCTTCGAGTTCCAACTCCAGTTCGCTCTCTTGGTCTGCCATTGTCCTGACCTCCTTCTGGTTGATGACGACGCAGGCGAGATTATCCCGGTCACCGAAACCCGTCTAGTCACATCTTGTGGTGACCAGCTTTGAGTTCGCTAGGACTGGTCTCGCTCAAATGTGCGACAGGGATGAAAACCGGAAAGGGCAATGATTGGATTGCCGCCACCTAGTTATGGTGATAACCACCCGCACTCTTGCGCGTGAGCGATTTGCATGCAGGATGTTTTTCGAAGTGCTTGACCGCGCCCTTCAAGTCTTCAAACAACACACCAGCCAGATCGCGGCTCAGGCCCAGGCGACATAGCACGCGCTGCACCACGAGATCGCTGCGATTTGACGGCATGGGATAAGCGGGAACCTGCCATCCTTTCACGCGCAGGCGGTCCGCCAAGTCGTACAGCGTGAAACCCGGTTCTTCGCCTTTCCGGATTGTCCAGGTGCAGCCCGGAACTCCGCCGCGACCGTCATAGACCAACTCGAACGCGGGCAGCTTTTTCACCTGGTCCGCGAACCACTGTCCGACATCGGTGCAGCCTTGCGTGATTTTCGTATAGCCTTCACGCCCCAAGCGAACCAGATTGTAATACTGCGCTGCGACTTGCCCACCGGGCCGCGAGAAGTTCAGAGCGAAGGTCGGCATGTTGCCGCCCAGATACTTCACGCGAAAAATCAAATCTTCCGGCAGATCTTCCGCTTCCCGCCAAACGGCCCAGCCGCAGCCCAGAGGCGCCAGGCCAAACTTGTGTCCCGACGTATTAATCGACTTCACGCGCTGGATTCGAAAATCCCAAACCACACCGGGATGGATGAACGGCGCGATGAATCCTCCACTCGCCGCATCCACGTGAACCGGGATATCGAGTCCGTGTTCCTCTTCCAGGTCATCCAGTGCGGTCGCCACCGCTTTCACTGGCTCGTATTGCAGCGTATAAGTGATCCCAAGCGTCGCCACTACTCCAATCGTATTTTCATCGCAGCGCTTTAGCACTTCTTCAGGCGACATCATCAATCGCCGCCCTTCGCATGGAATTTGGCGAAGCTCCACATCAAAATACTTGGCAAACTTCGGCCAGCAAATTTGCACCGGACCACATATCAGGTTCGGCCGGTCCGTTGGCTTGCCGCCTTGCTCGCGGCGCTTGCGCCATCTCCATTTCAGCGCCAGGCCGCCCAGCATCGCTGCTTCGCTCGACCCAGTAGTAGAACAACCCATGGCGTTGGCGGCATCGGGTGCGTTCCACAGATCTGCCAGCATGTGCACGCAACGAGCTTCGAGTTCCGCCATTTGCGGATACTCGTCCTTGTCGATCATGTTCTTGTCCAGACATTCATCCATGAGCTTTCGTACTTCGGGCTCTACCCACGTTTGACAGAAAGTGGCGACGTTCTGTCGCGAATTTCCATCGAGCAACAGTTCGTCATGGACCAACTGATAGGCGGCCGTGGGATCGGTCTCGTGTCTGGGCAGTTTGTACTTCGGCAAGGGATTAGGCAGAAAGCCTGTCCCAAACACTTCATCATCCAGGCTGGAGAAAATTTCTTCCTTGCTGTGAATAGCCATGGCCGCGCTCCTTGTAGCAGAGGGTAGTCGTGCCGCGCCGGGTCCCCCATTGATACAACCAGGGCGGCGGTAATGCAACTGGCGCCTTCAACTTTTTGCGTAACACAGCTAGGGCGGAGGTTGGTTTCGCTGTTCTTCTTATTCGTATATGCGGATTCGGGGCGAGCACAAGATGTCAGCCGGTTGCCGACCAGTCCGGCTTTTTCGAACTAGGCTGTCGGCACTAAGAGCGTAATCCAGACGGTAACGCTGACGAATACGAATGCCGCTCCAAGCGGAGCGACACGTTCGAAGACCCCACGGAGATCTCGTATTAATTCGGTCAGGCTGCCTCTCGATTCGATGTGAGAGGGCTCGTTCGATTAGACTCTCCACTGAGACGACATGCCAGGGCGTGGGTTCCCGGCGTCGCTCAAGAGATTCGTAGAACAAGTAAGGTTGCGTCGTCGCGGAAATTCCCACCGCAGAAGGCCGTGACCTGTTGCATGATGGCGCGTTGGACTTCGAGTGCGCTTCCGTGGCGTCCGCGAGCGGCTTCCAGCAGGCGCTCGTTGCCGAACTCTTCGAGCTTGGCGTTCTCGGCTTCCGTGATGCCGTCAGTTAAAAGTAGCAGCTGGTCGCCCGGTTGAAGTTGCGCGGTGTAGTCCTGGTAGGTCCAATCAGGCAGCGCACCCAGCACCGCTCCTCCTCCTTGCAAACTTTCAGTTGTGCCGTTGCTGCGCAGCAGAAGTCCGGGTAAGTGTCCGGCATTCTCGTAGGTGAGCGTGCGTGCCTCGCCGTCAAGCACCGCGTAGAAGAAAGTTACAAACTTTCCCGAAGCGATGTTTGCACAGAGGAACTTGTTCAGTTTGGCACATACCACCTGAGGCGATGCCTCGGTGGTGGCGAAGGCGCGAAAGGATGCCTGGAGATTCGCCATGAGCAGCGCGGCGGTGATTCCTTTTCCGGCGACATCGCCCACGCAAATGCCGAGGCGACCTTTGTCCAGTTCAATCACGTCGAAGTAGTCGCCACCGACTTCACGCGCAGGCTGCCAGGCTCCGGCGATCTGTACTCCGGCAAGCTGAGGCAACGTGCTGGGCAGCAGCATTTGCTGAATCTCGCGCGCTCGCTTGAGTTCTTCCTCTTGCTGCTGCAGCGCGACGGTCCCTTTCTCGACAGTCTGCTCCAGTTGTTGATTACGTTCTCTCAGCTTTCGCTGGAATTCTTCCACACTAAACAGGACAACGTTGGTGACTACCGCGACGACGATGACGAAATAACCGATCTTGGTGAAGAGAAGCGAGAACGACCCGGGATCAACCTTGGTCAACTGCAGGAAGAGAATCGCGGCCACGGCGCAAATCACCCCGAACATGAGTTGGATCGGGAAAAACGCGACCCAGTTCCACGGGAACGGGCGCGCCACGTACAGGCCACGGCAGGCTAATTGGAGAGGAATGAGAACGTTGCCCACCGTGAGGCTGGCAATCATGATGACGAACAGTGAAGGCCGCCAATTGAGCGATGCCAGGAAGGCATAAACCACCAACCCGACGAACACCACCGTCAGCTCGATCTGGAATACGCGCCGCCAAAGAACCGAACGTTTCTTGGAAGTGACGGAAAGAGTGCTCACGCGTGACTCGCGGTCAAAATCGAACAGCAAGAGTAACGCGGAGTGAAAAAAAAGTCATGCGGAAATAGCGAGTTATCAGGTTGCCAGCCTAATTGCAGCCGAGGGGGAGCGAAGACCGGCTTAAGATTGCTTGAGAGCCTGTGGACCTATATACAAATCCTTACCTCCCCGCCAGAATCGCATTGGATGAGAAGGAAACCCGGCGTCTGATGGATTTGCTCGACAACGCTGTCTCTCTCATGACCCAGATCGGAAAGCGGCTCAACCGTTGCCACATCGCCATTCCGCTTATCGATGCTAATGCGGCTTCCTTCGCCGCCGGAAGTCCTCCCAAGAAGACATCAAGGACGGACGAGGGATCTTTTGACGCCTCAAGTTCGCGGTAAAGGTCGCTTAATTTCAGGCGTACTCCAGCCATTATCTCTTTGTCCAACAGCAGGTGATCGAGCAGCTTCTGCCAATTTGCAACCTGAAGATGTTCGAGCAGCAGCCTGAGTGCGATGTTTTCAAGGAACAGGTATTCGGTCGCACGAAGAACAGCAGAGAGGCGCTTCTTCTCTTCTTTTGTGATGGCAGCAAAAACAGTCTAACGCAACGGCACCTGCCAATCGGCCTCCGCACTGTGGTTAAATCCCGATTACGCGTGTTGAGCAGCGGTCAACCGGAGAACAGCAATTCTGCCCGCTATACCACGCTGGGGGAGGGCCTGTGACCACGTCGGCGGTGGTAGTAACATGATGGATCGCGATACTGAGGAAACCGTAATGGACCTTAAAGTTTATCTCGACACACCGCCATGGGACTGGCCAAGAGATGCCGGGAAGACGTTTTGGAAGATTCTGGCTGACCAGCGAGCCAGTGAATCCGACCGCCTGCTCGCCGCCGAGCTCGCGGGTGATTTTACCGTGATCAACAACGATTTGGCCGATGTGTTACTGACGATCGCAGGCAGTGCAGATGAGCCAGAGCAACTGCGCGCCAGGGCGGCAATTTCCCTTGGGCCGATCCTGGAACAGGCGGACACAGATGGATTCGACGATCCGGATGATGTACCCATTACCGAGGGTACGTTTCATAACATCCAGGACTCGCTCGAGAAGGTCTATAGCGATAAGAGCACTCCCAAGGAGGTGCGGCGCCGAATTTTGGAAGCCTCCGTGCGCGCACCCCAAATCTGGCATCAGGATGCGATCTGGCATGCATATTCCAGCGGAGACAAAGAGTGGATGCTGACGGCTGTATTTTCGATGCGCTGGGTTCGCGGCTTTGACGATCAGATATTACAGGCCCTGAAAAGTGAAGACCCTGAGATAAATTACCAGGCCGTCATCGCCACGGGCAATTGGGAACTGGATGGAGCATGGCCTCACATCGTCGAACTCGTCAATGACGCTCATTCCTCGAAACCTCTACTGCTCGCCGCCATCGGCGCTCTCAGCGGCATCCGTCCCGCGGAGGCGCCCGACATTCTTGAGGACCTAGCCGAATCAGACGACGAAGAAATCGCTGAGGCCGTCACCGAGGCCATGGCGGCAGCTGAAAACCCTATCGGCGGGGAGGACGACGAAGAGGATGAGCGGGTCCATTGAGCGGCATGCATTCGCGAATCGGGGTTGTGCCGAAGTGCGCGATTGCGCGCCCGGCAGTGCGAGACGAACTGCTGCGTGGGAAACCCGATCTCTCTAGGCTTTCTTGAACTATCGGCCTTGCTGGCAACGGGATGATTGGTTACGCTCAATGAAGTCTCAGCGAAGGCAACTGCCGCCGCAAAGCAATTCACTCGACTCATTCGCCCTCCCCTTGCCCTCGCCATTCGTCTCTAGCGAAACTGCCACACATCAGGACCTCTTTTGCGACTGTTTCGTTTCAGACTTCCGTGTTGCATTTTTGTCCTCCTGCATCGCGGTTGCGAAGAAGAAGAATCTTCAGGCATAGGTTTGGACAGGTCTTTTAGCTCGCTTCACCGCAGGCATATGGACCTTGGTTGTCCCCTCGTTGATTGAGCGACAGGGAATGTCTCAGATATTCGGTCCAGTACCACTGCTGCAGTGGCGTACACATCTCCAGGTTGCGGAACATAAAGATTCCGACGCCCACGACGACCGCGATCAGCAGTGATCCTAGGCTGGATACCGGCCACTTCGCCGAGTTGACCCGCAGTACAGTTGTATCGAGGGCTGAATATGCGTTACACCTCTGTCGCGCTGGGATTGTTGGCGACGATTCTTTGGATCGCTCAAATACCAGCTTTGAACGCACAAGAGTCTGCGGATGGCTAGTCAGTGCAGGTTGCGGCAACCGTTCTCGCCCTATCACGCTCATGTGTCGCCAGAAGTGGTTCGCCAACTGGTTAACCTATTCACGAGCGCCGACTACTTCACTCTGTTTGACCGATATGACGCCAGAGCCTCAGACGCGCCCGCTTTCGAGAGCTCGATTTCATTCGAGAGCAAGAGTAAATCGGTCCTCGAGGATGTCGGTGCTTACGCAGGGATGCCGGAGATTGTCCGCACGGTCGAGGACGGAATTGATCGTCTTGCCGGGCCAAAGGTTTGGGTAAAAGAAAAGAGACGCACTCCGAATGTTGGAGTAGGCTGCCAATCACAACATCGGATCTTCCATCCCTAATCGAATGACGCTTCCGGTCGCATTCCGAAGCGTTCGCTCCCCGGAAGATTGGAGAAATACCCCAATTACACTCACAACCACGGACAACCGCCGAAGCCTTCTCATCCGCGGAGTACTTCACCCTATACTGGAAGGAAATTGGGATCAGGGTTTCGTGCGCTTTCGGTCCCGACCTACTCTAGAGGACTTCATGGCCGCGCTCATTGATGCTATTAATGTCAAACGGAAGACGTTGTTCGAGTTTGAAAACACTCCTTTCTGCTGCCTGGAAGCAGACGTAAACACGCCTACCGCTCGCGGCGGCCAGACCCTGGTGCGCCTGAAGATGCGCAACCTTCTTACGAACGCGGTCTTTGAGAAGACATTCAAGGCAAGCGACAAATTCAAGGAACCGGACCTGCAGTCGGTACAGGCTTCCTATCTGTATAGCGATGGGGATGGTTCTCATTTTCTGGATCAAGAAAGCTACGAGACCGTCACCCTTAACGGTCAGATGGTCGGGGACGCATTGGACTTCCTGATCGAAGGCGCATTGATTGAGCTGCGCAAATACAACGGCAATCCGATTGGTTTAGAGCTGCCAATATTCGTTGAGCTGGACGTTGCCTACACGGAACCTGCGGTTCGGGGCGAGTCGTCGGGGGGCGGGACCAAGACTGCCCGACTGGAGACGGGCCTGGAAATCCGGGTTCCCCTCTTCATCAAAGAGGGGGAAAAGGTGAAAGTGTCCACGGAAAACCGGGAGTTTGCGGGCAGGGCATGAGTACGTACCAGATCGATGGCTGATCGCTGTCGAAACATCTCCATCACACTGGAGCAGCCGACCCCAATAGAATCAAGCACTTCTTCGGGTAACCAATCCGAGGAACGAGAGGGCGGTGTCCTAATTTGACAGTACACCACCGACGAGAGTGCGTTGCGGCGGCCATTTCCCGGGTCTAAGCTGCTTGTCAATGAAACTCCACTCCCCACACCCTCAGCTCAAATCGCATCATGCAGCCGCGGTGGCCGCGGCAGGTATCGTCCGTAATCAGCGCCGGAGCAAGCGGATGGGCCTCAGCGCCTCGGTCGGATTGTCCGGAGAAGATCGCCTAAAGTGTTCATTTACCATGCCCGGCCGCGCCACCAATCTCAACAAGCACGGAGCGGCTGTGCAGTTGACTCGTGACCTTGCGGTTGGCTCCATCGTGCAGCTGCGAAACAAGAACGGTAGCCAGGTTTCTGCGCGGATCGTCGCTCAACTGAAAGCGTCCCAGGGCGTTTCCACCTACGCCATCGAGTTTGTCGAGCAAGACGGCGGCGCAACCGATTTCTGGGGCATTTCTTTCCCGTCGAACGCCTAGCTTAGCCCGGTCGCCTGACATCGTTGATCCGCGCGGGGATGGTCCACGTTGACCAGTTCTGCTGCGCAGGTTTTGTCCGAGAAAGTCGAATCCTTGCTTCACCTGCGTTACGACTGTCTTCTTTGGAAAAAGCTCAAGTCCTCGTTCTCGCAGAGACTGCTCAACGAGGGGCTTGATCTCTCCTTCCAGTAATTCTTTGGCTTTACCGGTGATGACAGAGTCGTTCGCATAACGAATGTAATTCACAGCCGGGTATTTACCTCGAAGAGACCTGAGCCGCGTTATAATGGAGGCGGCGTATCGGACGCCCCCGTGTCCGCGGATAGGGCTGAGCCCACCGGTGAACTCTCATGCTGACAATCTAAGGCGAATCTTCTTTAGCCCGACACGCGGACAGCGGGCAGTAACCCAAAGGAGAATCGTCATGTCCGGTACTCGTTCCAATCGCGCTCCCTCCCGCCGCTTACCCGAACGGCCAAACCTAGAGCAACTTCGCAAACAAGCCAAAGACCTTTTACAGCAATACCGCTCCGGCGTTCTCGTTGCCATCGCAGAGGTGAACCAGTACGAGCACAAACCAGACAGCGCCACCTTCTCCCTGATTGACGCGCAGAGAGTGACAGCTCGTGCGTACGGCTTCGCAAGTTGGCCGAAGCTCAAAGCTTTCGTCGACGGTGCCAACATCTCACGATTCGCAGACGCCGTAAAAGCCGGCGACATGCCTCAAGTCCGGTCCATGTTGGCAAGCCGCCCGGAACTTATCGCCATGGATATGTCCGCAAACGACGAGCATCGGGCGATTCACTACGCGGTCCTGCGTCGCGATCCCGCGATGGTGGGTCTCCTGATGGAAGCCGGCGCGGACGCACGTAAGGGTATCTTTCCGCACCGCGATGCCACATCCGCCATGGCTATCGCACGAGACCGCCAATATAGCGATATCGTCGCTGTGATTGAGGAAGAGGAGCGCCACCGTCGCGAGGAGATGAGCTGTCCCAATGCAACAGTTTCTCCGATTCAAGACCAGATCAGTTCCGCGATCTCCCGCGGTGACGATGTCACGGCCATGCTCATGCTCGAAGACGATCGAACCCTGATCCAGGCATGCGACCGCGATGGTGCAAGTCCGCTGCATCTGGCAGCACGCGCGAGCAGAGTTGAATTGATTGCGTGGCTCCTGGAAAGGCGGGCGAACGTCCACAAGAAAGACTCCCATGGCCTTACTCCACTCGATCATGCCGCGCTCGGCGCCGATCCTCGAAATGGCCGGGCCGAACGTTTTCCACGGGTTGCAGCGATGCTGTTGGAGCACGGTGCTGAGGTCACCGTTCGAGCTGCCATTGCTCTAGGAGATAATCTTCGAGTTCGACAACTCATCGAAGCCGAGTCGGATCTGCTACGCCAGATCAGTAGCAACGGTGGACTGCTGACCCTCGCTGTGAACCATCATAAAACTGGAGTGGTTCAGCTCCTGCTCGATCTTGGTGGCGATGTGGACGAACGCATTCGCTTAGAGGAGCTTGAGGAGCCGACCGAAAGTTGGGGAATGCCTCTGTGGTACGCAGCGCTGGCAGGCGACTTTGCGATCACAAAACTGCTGCTCGACCGAGGTGCGGACCCGAATGCGAATGTGTACGCCGCAGGATGGCCGCTTCGTAACGCATGGGGTCACGCGGACGATTCTGTAAAGAAATTATTACTTGAACGAGGCGCTAAACCACAGCCTTACATGATCGCTGAGACGCATGACGTCAAAGAGGCCAAGAGGCTCCTGGCGGAAACACCGAACGAGGAACTAGCGAAACAGTTAGCCTGGTCCGCGGCAGATCATGGATGCCCTGAGATTGTTGAATTGGCGCTGCCCCATCTCGATTGGCCTGCCCACGACTCCCGCTGGCACTGGGTTCTCATTCAACCGATCCGTGGTGCGGGAGCTGACTCATCACGGAACGAAGGTCATTTCAGGAGTATGGCGGCACTTCTCCGCCATGGCGTGGATCCCAACGTCTCACGCTTTGGTCAGACGACGCTTCACTTTGCGGCTGCCCGCCATAGCGGCTTGTCCGGAAAAGACCGGGCACGGTTTGCCGCAATGTTGATCGATCACGGAGCCAGGATGGATCTCCGGGACGACCTGCTCCACTCGACGCCCTTGGGATGGTCATGCCGATGGGGACACTGCGATCTAGTGGAACTGCTGATCCAACGCGGAGCACCCGTGCATGAGAAAGATGCTGAAGCCTGGGCTACGCCCGAAGCTTGGGCACAAAAGATGGATCACCAAGAGGTCCTCGATGTCCTCAAACGCAATTCAGAATCGACATAGCTCCAGTGAGGATGCTCGGCTAGCAGGAAGTTATCGAACTTTGCCGCCGCCAAGCAATTCACTCGACTCGTTTCGCCCGCCCCCCTTCGGCTCTGTGCCTGAAGATTCTTCTGCGCCGCAACCGCGGCGCAGGAGGCTAGGGTGCAACGTGGATGTATGCAACGAAACAGTGCCAAAGAAGGCCCTGATGTCTGGCCGTTTCGCTGGTCTGAGACCAGGCTTGACGGCAAGCGTTCTTACCACAAGAAAATTGTCGGCACAGTCGAGCAATACCCTGATGAAGATGCTGCGCGGCGCTCCGTAGTGCCGGCCGGAGGTGGGGCCCTGCGCGCGTAATGATACCTGCGCCGAGGGCGCAGCGAATCTGACGCTTCTGGGCACCTTGTCGGCAACTCTCATTTTGAGATTCCTTCCCGCTCGCGACTCGGGACGAACCCAGATTACGGATTCGCGGCAACTTCTCTAACGGAACGTCGCCGCGGCGTCAAAAGGGATTCAGACCAAGACGCTTCTATCGAGCCGAAGCGACTTCCATTCTTAGGTCCTTTTGCAGCCTCTCCATGCTCAGTTGCTCAGCGTGTATGAATCCGCTCCGCGGACTGTCGAGCTCCGAGACCAACGCCAAGACAATGGAGACCGTCATCGGCACAACGAACATGGCCAGCAACATCCTGTGACGCATACTGTATCCGACGACCAGACAAGTCAACACGGATATCAAAATGAGCACCAGCCAGATCGCACCGGGTATGCGCTTTTCCGCCGCTGCCAACCTTTGCTCCATCAAGTCCCCCAATCCGCCGAGGGCCTGCGCAAACAACGGTGTGACCACATTAGGTTTTTGTTGAACGAGCATTACGGCTTGCTGGAGCATTTCATTCTGCAGATGTTTGGCATGATCGATGGCCGCCAGCACTGTGTGCCCATTTAA
>Ga0209420_1000426_pt1 | contig 22768 bp, 19 predicted proteins | sample BlaSpr_A8_OM1_O1_FD_187972 | JGI IMG/M metagenome (GOLD analysis project Ga0209420, IMG submission 187972) | Forest soil microbial communities from Thunder Bay, Ontario, Canada - Black Spruce, Ontario site 2_A8_OM1_O1 (SPAdes) (version 2) | ecosystem: Environmental > Terrestrial > Soil > Boreal...
TCGGGCCGTTGCGTCCAAGCGCGGGGCTGGAGGACAGGGCGACAATGGCGATTTTGGATTAGGCACCGGGGCGCATGGCCGCCAGGTGGGCGGTCTTGAGGTTCTGAGCGATACGCAAGGCGTAGACTTCGGCCCCTATCTGCAGCGCGTGCTTCATGACGTGCGTGAGAATTGGTACATTCACATTCCACCATCCGCGGAGATGAAACACGGAAGCCTGGTCATTGAGTTCGCGATTACCAAGGATGGAAAGGTCGCAGGCATGAAGCTGGTGACCAGCTCGGGAGACATTCCGCTTGATCGCGCAGCCTGGGCCGGCATCGTGGGCTCAGACCCGTTTCCCGCGTTGCCCACCGATTTTGGCGGACCATATCTCGCGCTTCGCTTCAAGTTCTTTTACAACCCCACCAAAGAAGAGATGGAATAGTTCGCCTCGAATCGCCCTTCTGCCAGAGTCCTTCTACCAAACGCGGCAACGGTTTTGATCGACCATCGGCGATGCCGCCTTGCAGTGAAATGCTTCCTGGAATTCCGGCATGTTCGAGACCACTCCGTTGGTGCGGTATTTCTCGGGAGCATGCGGGTCTACCGTAGCGCGCAGCCGTTTGGTCTCGTCGCGGGTTTCGCCACACCAGCTTTGCCCGTAGCCCACGAAGAATCTCTGGTCGGGAGTGAGATCGTCGAGCGGTTGCAGATTCTGTCCCTTGGTGTCTTCCTGCCACGCCTTGTAAGCCAGGATGAGGCCGCCGAGGTCGGCGACATCCTCGCCCAGCGTGAGCTTGCCGTTGATCTTGATGTCGTCGATGACCGTGTAGTTGGAATACTGGTCTGAGATGCAGCTGGCGCGCTTCACAAACTCTTTGCCATCTTCCGCGGTCCACCAGTCGCGCAGGTTGCCGTGAGCGTCGAACTGGCGGCCTTCGTCGTCAAAGCCGTGGGTGAGCTCGTGGCCGATGGTGCCGCCGGTGTCGCCATAGTTGGGAGCGGCATCGGAGGCGGGATCAAACGCTGGTGGCTGCAGCACTCCTGCCGGGAAGTTAATGTCGTTCATCTGCGGGTCGTAGTAAGCATTCACCGTGGGGGGAGTCATTCCCCATTCCCCGCGGTCGACGGGCTTGCCGATCTTTGCCAGTTCGCGGTTGAACTCGAACCTGCGCGCCCGGTCGACGTTGCCTAACTCGTCTCCGCGAACGATCTCGAGCTTGCTGTAGTCACGCCATTTTTCGGGATACCCGATCTTGTTTGCCATCCCGTGCAGCTTTACCAGTGCCTGCTGCTTCGTGGCTGCGGACATCCACGGCAGCGAGCTGATGTCCTGTTGCATCGCGGCCTCGATTTCCTTCACCATTTTCACGGCCTCTTGCTTGGCCTGCGGACTGAAATATTTCTCTACATATACTTGGCCTAGAGCTTCTCCCAGGTCATCGTCTACATTTTCGGTGCAGCGCTTCCAGCGCGGTTGCAGCTCCTGCTGGCCGCGCAAGGTCTTGCCATAGAAAGCGAAGTTCTCGTTCAGAAATGCCACCGAAAGAAACGGCGCGTCTGCATGCAGCAGGTGCCAGCGCAGATATATCTTCCAGTCGGCCAAGCTTTCCTTCTTGAGCTCTTCGTTCATGGCTTTGAAGAAATTGGGAGACGACACGTTGAGCGAGGCGAGAGATGGCAGCCCCACCTTGGTAAAGTAGATCTGCCACTGAAACTCGGGAGCGATCTTATCCAGCTCGCCGCTGGTCATCTTGTGATCCAGGTTCTTCGGTTCGCGGCGCTCAACCCGGGTCATCGATCCTTTGGCCAGTGCAGTTTCGATACGCATCACGGTCTGCGCTTCCGCGGCTGCAGTCTCCGGTTGATCGCCCAGCAGTTCAAACATCTTCTGCACGTGCGCCACGTAGGCCTTGCGCAGGTCGACCGGCTTTGAATCTTCCTTCACGTAGTAATCGCGGTCAGGCAGGCCGAGGCCGCCCTGGTCGGCTTCTGCGATTACCTGATCAGCATCCCGAAAGTCCTGCGTGGAGCCGAAACGAAACAGCACGTTGTCATGAACCATGGCCGCGACGTCGTCCGCGATTTCGGCCTTGGAGCCGATCTTCGCAATTCGCTCAAGCTCCGGCTGCAGCGGTTCCGCTCCGTTGGTTTCGATGGTCTTCTCGTCCATGCAGGAAGAATAGTAGTCGCCGATTTTCTGCGTAGCCGCATTGCGTGTGGGGTCAGGCGTGGCGGCGGCCTCGAGGATTCCGCGCAGCCGGACACGATTCTCGTCCTGCATCTTCGAGTAGGTGGACCATGAAGACTGATCGGGAGGGATCGGGTTGTTTTTGATCCATCCGCCGCAGGAGTACTTGAAGAAGTCCACGCACGGATCTATGGTCCGGTCCATCGACGTAACATCCAGGGCCGGTTCAGGCTTCGACGGCGCAGCATTTGCGGATTGTTGGGCGCTGGCCAAAGGAAGCAGGGATGCAGCCAGAAACGTGACGACGATGACAGGGATGGGAATAAAGAAACGCGGGATTGCCATGCGAGAAATCCTCTTCCGTCTGCGTGATGCAGGCACTGCTTAGGCAGACCGATGGTGCCGAAATCGAGACCGTTGGAACCTAAGAGTATAAGGCTTCGCGTCAAACCCGCACGCCGAACCCCGCTAGCTTTTCCCTAGCCGGATCGATCCATCTCCGGTATGAATCACCAGCAGATTCCCGCCGCCATTGAGTTTGCCGCGAACCTCGCCCTCGTGAATCTTACCTTCGGTTGTGACCGGCATGTCGAGATCGATGTGGCCGTCGCCGGTGTGCAGATCCAGGTCGGCCGCGAGGGTTTCCGGTACTTCCAGCGTCACCGTGCCGTCGCCGCTTTCGAGCCTCCAGCCCGTGGCCAGGGCCGAACCGGCCGACGCCCGCGCCTGGACGCGCCCGTCGCCGGTTTTTATGTCAAGTTCGTCGAAGCGGCCGGCGGCGCGGATGTGGCCATCCCCGGTTGACGCGCGAAGTTTGCCGTCCACGCTGTCGACCTCCTGCGAGCCGTCTCCGCTGCGCAACTGCATCTCTCCCTTAAAGTTGCTGAGGTCGATCTGGCCGTCGCCGGTGTGCAGATCCACGCGGCCCTCGCGCGGCATGTGGATGTCGATGTCGACGCGGCGATTGCCGTGAGTGCCCCAGTCGATGGTAATGCCGTGGGAGTGCGGATAGCGCACGTCGATCTCAACCGTGTCGCCCGTCTGGCGCTCTTCGATCCGGATGCCGTCGTCGCCGATCTTGTAGCGCCCGGTCGTCACCTTGGCTTCGATAGTTTTCTGGTCCCAGGTAGAAACGTGAATGTTGGCGTCGGAAGTATCTACCCGCAGATCGGGGTTCCCCGTGAGGGTATAGGTTTTCGACCATTCGTCGGCTCCCGCAGGCAGCGCCGCCCAGAAACAAACGAAGGTGATGACCGCCAAAACCGCGCAGTAGCGTTCAAGCTCAGTGCGTTTCATAAGAAATCCCTCCTCTGAGAAGGCACACTTCCGTCCAGCCTCTTAGACGAGGTTACGCGCCAGTGGTGAGTCCGGTTCCATAGAAAATTGGGTCAGGGATTCGCCCCTAGATCCGTCCCTGCTGCCTCACATATGCCATGCGGATCAGAGTGCGCTCTGAGAACGGAACGTAGAGTAATCCGGCGCTAGCCGCGAAAGCCGTCCCCAGCCCGATCTTCTGCATCAGCAAGAACGGAGCTACGGCCCACAACTCATCGAGCGCCAGGATGAAAGGAAACATCTGCTGAAACTTCTCACCCAGGCGCTGGTAGTCGAATCCCACGGCGGAGAGCAGATAACAGCGCAGCGGAATTCCCACTCCTGCGGTCACCATCACCACGGCTGCCAGCGTGGTTGCGCCCCCCTCCGGCAAGAAGGAATCTGCGATCCCCTGGATCGCATGCAGGCGGGAAAGCGCGACTACGTAGAAGATGAGGTACATTACTTGGACTAACGCGAATAATCCGCGCGTCAGTCCGCGCCGCGGAATCGGAACTTCGAGCTCGGGGTGCAGAGCACTTGGGGAATCGTGTGCGAATGTGGTTGTCCCCACACTGTTCTGTGGGGGTGCAATGAATCGATACCCGCGACGGGCCAGGGTCTCGATAAATCGCGGACTGGAGGCAGAATCGCCCAACACTTCCCGAAGTTTGTTCACGGCGGTGTTCAGACTGTGGTCGAAATCCACGAAGGTGTCGGCAGGCCAGAGTTTCTGGCGCAACTCCTCGCGCGTAACCACATCGCCGGGGCGCTCCAGCAGCAGGGCCAGAACTTGAAAAGGCTGCTCCTGCAAGCGAAGCTTCGTGCCGTTCTTGCGCAGTTCGCCGGCGGCGAGGTCGAGCTCGAATACTCCAAAGCGCGCGATTCTGCTGGAGTTGCCTTGGAAAGCGGGCATGGACAATGGGCGACTGACGACGCGTAGTGTAGCACCAAGCTGCCGTGAGCTTTCCGGCCGAGCGTACAATATCTGCGTGCCTGACGCCCAGCGCCAGAACGATTCCTCCGGCAAGCACCGCCGGCACGCGATTTATGCCATGGAGACTTCCGGCCTGCTGCTGATCGCCTTGCTGTTGCTTATCATCACTTTGATTCGCTACTGGCACGCCATTCACTGGAGCGTGCGCTGACGGCGGCCTCGGTGCAGCCCGAACCGCTGCTGGTAGTGGTTCTTGGCCCCACCGCCAGCGGCAAGACCACGCTTTCACTGGCGCTTGCGGAACGCTTCCACGGCGAGATCGTGAACTGCGATTCCGTTGCGATGTACCGCGAGTTCGAACTGGGGACCGCCAAGCCTGCTGCCTCAGAACGGGCCCGTGCTCGGCATCACTTGCTCGATTGCGTCGCGCCCGCCAGCCATATCACTGCCGGCGACTACGCCCGCCAGGCGCGGCAAGTGCTTGATGAGATCAAAGCGCGGGGACACTTGGCGATCCTGGTGGGAGGAACCGGACTCTACCTGCGCGCCTTGCTCGAAGGACTTTTCCCCGGCCCGCAACGCTCTGAAGAATTGCGGGAGCGGTTGAGAGAACGTGCGGACGCACGCGGCTCCAATCACCTTCATCGGATTCTGCGCCGCCTGGATCGCGCTGCTTCTGAGAAGATTCATGCCAACGATGCGCCTAAGCTCATCCGCGCGATCGAGGTATGCCTGGCGTCGAGAGAGAAGATGACGGAACTGTGGCAACGCGGACGCGAGCCCTTGCGCGGCTTCCGCATTCTGCGTTTGGGTCTCGATCCTGATCGGCAGGCGCTCTATGAGCGAATCAACCGCCGCGCGTACCAGATGTTCGAAGCCGGGCTGGTCGAAGAGACACAGCGGCTGGTTGAGAAGTACGGTGAAACCGCCGGGCCGCTGTCTTCTCTCGGATACAAGCAGGCTGTGCAGTTTATTCGTGGAGACCTTACACGCGAGCAGGCGCTTCAGGCCGCCCAGCAGGCTCACCGCAACTATGCCAAGCGGCAAATGACATGGTTTCGCCGCGAGCCGGAAGTCCATTGGCTGCGCGGTTTTGGCAACGAGGCGCAGATTCAGCGAGAAGCCATGGTCAGAACGGAAGCCGCCCTTGCCACGGATTTTCGCGGATGAACACGGGTGAAATGACAGCGCGCCAATGCCGTTCATTTCTGCTATCGTTTCCGCATGCCTCGCACACTAGCAGTCCTGCTGCTCAGTCTCGTCTTCGCCGCAACAGCGGCCGCCAAGGACAAATATGAGCGCCCCGGTCCAGTCCATCTAAACCACGATGGCGAAAAGTGGGCCGAGAAGACTCTGCGCAAACTGACCCTCGAAGAAAAAGTCGGGCAAGTGTTTATGATCTGGTGCCGCGCCAGTTTTCTTAATGCGGACAATCCCGAATACCTGCAGTGGCTTGAAGACATGCAGAAGTATCACGTGGGCTCGTTCGCCATGACGGTCCATGTGGACGGCCCATTTCTTCTGCGCAGCGAACCCTACGAGGCCGCCGAACTTCTCAACCGTCTGCAAAGTGAATCGAAGCTGCCGCTGCTGTTCGCGGCCGATTTTGAACGCGGCCTCTCGATGCGCCTGATCGGAGCCACTGTTTTCCCGCACGCCATGGCTTTCGGTGGGGATGGCAAGGTGGAAGACGCCGAAGCCTTCGGCCGCATTAGTGCAGAAGAGTCTCGCGCGATCGGCATCCACTGGAATTTTTTCCCCGACGCGGACGTGAACTCGAACCCCGCGAATCCCATCATCAACACACGCTCGTTCGGCGAAGATCCCAGGCAAGTCGGCGATCTGGTCTCGGCTTATATCAAGGGCGCTCATGAAGGCGGAATGCTGACGACGGCCAAGCACTTTCCTGGTCACGGCGACACAGCTACTGATTCGCATCTCGGCGTCGCCAGCGTCAACGTGGACCGCGCCCACCTCGACTCCATCGAACTGCCGCCCTTCCGCCAGGCCATTGCTGCGGGGGTGGATTCAGTGATGGTGGCGCATGTGACCGTGCCTGCGCTTGATCCCGATCCCAACCACGTGGCCACAATTTCGCCGGCAATTGTTTCGGATCTGCTCGAGAAACAACTTGGCTTCAAAGGAATCATCGTCACTGACGCGCTTGATATGGCCGCCCTGACACACCTTTTTGCCAATAACATCGGCCGGGCCGCGGTGGAGGCCTTCAAGGCCGGCAACGACTTGTTGCTCATCCCCGCCGACTTTCCGGCTTCGTACGATGCGATGCTCCAGGCGGTTCAGTCGGGGGAAATCTCCCGCGAACGCCTTGACCACTCTGTGCTTAAGATCCTGAAGACAAAGGCGTCTCTAGGTCTGCAGGATGCCCGTTTGGTAGATGTGAATGCCCTCGCCAGCCTGGTGAGTAAGCCGGAGAACCTGGCGTTCGGCCAGCAGGTGGCCGATGCCGCGGTTACCCTGGTGCGCGACAACGGCAAGGTGCTGCTCCTCAAATCTTCACTCAAGAACCAGGGAACCGCTAACTCAGCCCTTCCGTATACAAGACAAGAGGAGACACACGGTCAGGTTGTGGCAGTGCTCTTCTCCGACGATGTTCGGACCGAATCCGGGCGAACTTTCAGCCGGGAGTTTCGCGACCGCGTCCCTGACGCGCGCGTGCTTTATGTGGATCCGCGGATCGCCGCAGGAATGAGCGACGAGGTGCTGAAAGCCGTGGACGGAGCCAGGACTGTAGTGGCGGCGGTTTATGTGGTCCCCTCGGCGGGCAAGGTAGGGAATGCGGTTGGCATGGCGGATGCGACTGGCGCGCTGCTGCAGCAACTGCTGAATCGTGCGTCGGAAAAGACGATGGTCATCGCCATGGGGAACCCGTACCTGGCTGCGGACTTCCCGAAGATTGCGAACTACATGTGTACGTTTTCGAACGCGTCGGTGTCGGAGGTAAGCGCGGTCAAGGCGTTGTTTGGAGAAATCCCCATTCGCGGGCATCTCCCCGTGAGCATTCCCAACGTCGCGCAGCGCGGCGCTGGCATTGAGCATCCCGTACAGGTTGCTGCTGGAGGGCCTTAGTATGCGCAAGAACAAATTCTCGATACATGTAACAAGTGCCGCCGGAGCCTGCTTCGCTGCCCTCCTTCTCGTGTCTGCATGCAGCGTGAACGTGAAGAAGGAGGCTAACGGCCAGGACAAGCAGGTCGACATCCATACGCTTCTCGGCGGCGTCCACGTCAGCAATCAGGTGGACGTCTCCGATGTGGGCCTGCCGGTTTATCCGGGTGCAAGGCTGAAGGAGAAAGATGCCGACGGCGGCGACAAGAGCGCTAATGTCAACCTCTCCGGCTTCGGTTTCGGCATAAAAGTTATCGCTCTAGAGTATGAGTCCGACGCCGCGCCTGCCAAGGTCCTGTCCTTCTACAGAGACCAGTTAAAAAAGTACGGCAACGTACTGGAGTGCCACACATCCAGTCTGGACATGGACATGAATATGGGATCGCACGATTCCAAGAACGATTCGAACGAGTTGACCTGTGGAGGAAACCACGGCAACAACGTTGAGCTCAAGGTGGGCAAGAAAGACGACCAGCACATTGTTGCCGTCCAGCCGGAAGGCAACGGGTCGAGTTTTTCGCTGGTCTATGTGCGCACGCACGGCAAGGATGCAGATATCTAGCACGCTTTTTCAGGTCTTTTAGAGGAGGAAATCATGTTTCAGCCGAACGTCTTTCGATTAATCCTTCCTTCGATGCTGGCGATAGCCTTCGCTGCCGCTATGGCGACTCCCAGCTTCGCCGATCAGCCCCAGGAATCAGAGAACGGCCAGGGCAAGCATGTTGATATTCAGAGTTCCGTGGGTGATCTGCATATGGGCAACGATGCGGACGCTCGAAAAGCCGGCTTGCCGCTCTATCCTGGGGCACGGCTCCAGCGTGACGAGGACAACGGGGATGCACTCAATTTCGGCGTCGTCAGCGAAGCCTTCGGCATAAAGATGGTGGTTGCGAAATACGATTCTGACGACGCACCCGGCAAAGTAGTCGACTTCTACCGCGACCACTTGAAGAGGTACGGGAAAGTGATCGAGTGCCATACCCGTGAACATGGTGGCGATGTGCATACTCAGCTCAGCGATGATACGCACTCAAAAGAACTCAAATGTGAAGCTGATAACACCGGCCCGGTCACCGAGCTGAAGGTTGGGACGGAGGACAACCAGCACGTCGTTGCCATCGAGCCTCATGACGGCCGCAACGGCTCAAGGTTCGCTCTGGTTTACATCCACGCACGCGGCAAGCAAGGCGATATCTAAAGAGGAAAAGCCTCCCATCTACGATTTTCCTCAAAAGAACGGTGGCTCCCGTTCCTTGCGTCGGTCGCTCATCGTGCGATACCTTCAGGCCAGTCGTTGTTGATCCTATGGACCATTCCTGTCACAAATGCGGGCACGTTGTCGAAGACGGCAAGGCTTTCTGCTCGCAATGCGGCGCGCCGCAGATTCGGGTCGCGGCTATCGAACCCTTTGTGGATCCCGTGGCTGCGCACGATGGAGCTGTGCGAGCTCTCGACAGCGAAACGGGACCAGTTTTGCCCGGCACTTCGGCGAATCCTCTGCCGGTTAGCCGGGGTGCCTTGCTGCCGTGCGCCCTGGCCGCTGGAGTCGCGATGGGACTTACAGCCCTCGGTCTGAATCCGTTTGTGGCGGCGCTCAGCGCTGGATTTCTGGCGGTAGCTTTTTCCCGGCGCCGCGGCTCCGCAACCTTGATCCGCAGCGGGCCGGGTGCAAGGCTTGGCGCTATCTGTGGCCTGATATTTTTTGCGATGTCGACCATTCTGCAGTTGTTGGCCGTGGCGGTCCTCCATAAAGGCGCGGAAATACGAAGCGAAATGCTCGACAAAGTGCAACAGGCAGCTGCGCGCTATCCCGGGCCCGAGGTTCAACCATTCCTGGACTTCGTAAAAACCCCGAACGGGTTTACGACCATTATGGTCGGCTCGGTAATGTTTGGGCTTGTTGCTTTCATTGTTCTAGGCAGTTGCGGAGGAGCTCTCGGCGCGGCCCTTCTGGGACGGCACGATCGTCCGTAGTGTGCGGATCGCGGTTTGCGGGCGTTTTCGCCTTGGCCTTGCCTGCCCCGCTTTGGCCGCGTATGATGCAGCGTTTGCGTTCTTACGCGATGAATAAACCGGCACGCGGTTCACTGCTCGGTATCGAGCACCTTGAGAGCAAAGAAATCCTGGGCCTGCTGAAGCTGGCCCGCCGGATGAATCCGCTCAGGGCCCGTCCGCTATTGCGTAACAAGCGCATCGTTTTGTTGTTTTACGAACCGTCCACCCGCACCCGGTCTTCTTTCGAGATCGCCGCCAAGACCCTCGGCGCCATCACCACCCTGGTGCAGGCCTCGGGATCGAGCATCGAGAAGGGCGAATCCTTGCTCGATACTGGAGCCACGCTGCGCGCCGTGGGCGCGGACGCCATCGTCCTTCGCCACCCTCGTGCCGGAGCGCCTCACCTGTTGGCGAAGCACCTCGACATTCCTGTCATCAACGCGGGCGATGGCATGCACGAGCACCCTTCGCAGGCCTTGCTTGATGCCTTCACGATCCTGAAGCACAAGAAATCGTTCAAGGGCTTGCAGGTTGCAATCATCGGCGATATCTACCACAGCCGTGTCGCGCGCTCGGCTTGCCATCTGCTGACGAAGTTCGGGGTAAAGGTGACGCTGTGTGGTCCACCGGAGTTCGTGCCCGAGGTTGCGGCTACGCTGGCGCCCGGCCTACGAGTCTCTCGTCATCCAGAAGAGGCAGTGCGGGGTGCGGACGTGATCATGCTTTTGCGACTGCAAAAAGAGCGCCTCGCCGGGCAGAAGATTCGCCTGCAGGACTACATCGCACACTATCAGCTGACCCCGTCGCGGCTGAAGCTGGCCAAGCGCGATGCGATTGTCATGCATCCCGGGCCGATCATCCGCGGCCTGGAGTTGACTGGGGAAGTCGCCGACGGGCCGCAATCGGCAATCCTGGACGAAGTTCACAACGGCGTGCCTACGCGGATGGCGATTCTGGCGCGGGCGGTGGGGAAGACCAAATGAGCCACGGATTTTCGCGGATCAACACTGATTGAAAGAATACTGATTGAAAGAATGACAAACGTAAAATCCAAACCGGGGTCCATTCTGATCAAGGGCGGGCATGTGATCGACCCCGCGGCGAAGATCAATGCGCTCATGGACGTTTTGCTCCGCGATAGCCGGGTAGCCGAGATTGCTCTGCCGAACAAAATCCGCGGCGGCGCCGACGAGAAGTTCGATGCCTGCGGTCTGATCGTTGCTCCGGGATTCATCGATCTGCATGTTCACCTGCGTGAACCTGGACAAAGCTACAAGGAAACAATCGCCAGCGGCACTGCCGCCGCAGCTGCCGGAGGTTTCACCTCGGTGTGTACGATGCCCAACACCGCGCCCGTAGTCGACACGGACGAATGGGTCGGGTGGTTGCGCGATCCGGAGCGTGGAGCCGTGGTCAATGTTTTTCCCATCGCCGCCGCAACGCGCAGCTCGCGCGGTGCCACGCTCACCGACTTCGCTGCCTTACAACGCGCCGGAGCCGTGGCCGTTACTGACGATGGCAAGCCCATCCTAGACGACGAAATCATGCGCGCCGCGCTGCGTCTAGGAGCCGAGCTGAACCTGCCGGTCGTGCAGCACGCCGAAGATACGCGCCTCACCGAGCGTTGCTCCATGCATGAAGGGCCCACCAGCTTTCGTCTCGGGCTGCGCGGGATGCCGGCGTCCGCCGAAGCGAGCGTCGTTGATCGTGATGTGACTCTCGCGCAGCAGGTTCGCGAATCGCGCCTGCACGTGGCGCATCTTTCCACTTCCGATGCGCTGAAGGCAGTGCGCCGCGGCAAGCGTGGCCTTCATAATGCCCGCGTCACCTGCCGGGTGACCTGCGAAGTCACGCCACACCACTTCACGCTGCTGGATGAAGATGTCGGCGAGTACAACACGAATTTCAAGATGAACCCGCCGTTGCGCTCGGCCTCTGATCGAGAAGCGATTCTGGTGGCGCTCGCCGACGGCACCGTGGACGCCATTGCCACCGACCACGCTCCTCACGCTATGCATGAAAAAGAGGTCGAGTTTGAGCGGGCTGCGTTCGGAATCACTGGACTCGAAACCGCCTTGGCGCTGGCGCTCACAAAACTTCACCGCGAGCACAAGATTCCTTTGACCCGCATCGTGGAACTTTTCACCGCTGGCCCCGCGCGCGCCTTCGATCTGCGGGAGCGAGGATCGCTCGTCCGCGACAACTTCGCCGATGTAACCATCTTCGATCCCAAGAAGCGCTGGACGTTCGAAGCCGCCGGGTCGCGGTCGCTGTCGCGCAACACTCCGTTTGATGGCTCGCAGTTCACGGGCAAAGTGGTGGCGACGATTGTGGGAGGGAAGATCGTGTACCGCGCAGACTAGGTTGATCCGGGCGGAAATGCTTGATGAGCTCAAGCCAAGATCCCCATCCTCTTCCCCACTCTGCCGAGCACTTCCAGCGCCTGCTGCAACTCTTCCTTCGTGTGCGTCGCTGTCATGATGGTGCGGATGCGGGCTTTGCCTTCGGGCACTGTGGGGAAGGCGATACCGGTTCCGAGCACGCCTTCTTGGAATAGTTCGCGGGAGAAGTCCATGGTGAGCTTGCCATCGCCGATGATGATGGGCGTGATTGGAGTCTCGCTGGCCGGAGTGGCGCGGCCGCCGATGTCGAAGCCGAGCAGGCCGAGTTCTTTTTTCCAGAAGCGCGTGTTCTCCCAAAGTCTCTCCATGCGCTCGGGTTCGTTTTCCAGAACATCGAAGGCAGCGATGCAGGTCGCGGCCACCGACGGCGGATGCGAAGTCGAAAACAAGAACGGCCGCGCCCGGTGATAAAGAAAATCGATCAGATCGCGCGTTCCGCAGACGTATCCGCCGAGCGCGCCGATGGCTTTCGACAGAGTCCCCACCTGAATATCGACACGCCCGTGCACTTTGAAATGATCGATGGTGCCGCGGCCGTTGCGGCCGAGCACGCCGGAGGCGTGTGCGTCGTCGACCATCATGATCGCACCGTATTTCTCCGCTGCATCGCAAAGGCCGGGGAGTGGGCCGAGGTCGCCATCCATGGAGAAAACACCGTCGGTGATCAGCAGTTTCTTGCCAGGTTCATCCTTAATGCTGGCAAGCTGCTCTTCGGCGTGAGCGACGTCTTTGTGGCGAAAAACCAGAATCTTCGCTCGCGACAGGCGCGCGCCATCGATGATCGACGCATGGTTCAGCGCGTCGGAGATGATGAAATCGTCTTTGCCCAGCACCGCAGAAACCGTGCCCGCATTGGCCGCGAAGCCTGACTGGAAGACCACGCATGCCTCAACATTCTTGAAGCGTGCAATCTTTTCTTCGAGTTCCATGTGGATCTTCATGGTGCCGGCAATGGTGCGCACCGCGCCTGATCCCACTCCGTATTTTCTCGTGGCCTCGAGCGCTGCCTCGCGCAGCTTGGGATGCGTGGTCAGTCCCAGATAATTATTCGACGCCAGGTTGATGACCTTCTTGCCGTCGAACGTGCAGACCGGCGCCTGCTCATCCTCGAGCACGCGCAGTTTGAAGTGCGTGCCCTTGGTTTTGAGTTCGTTGAGCTGGTCGGTGAGATAGGAAAGCGGGTTGGTGCGGGTTGCGGTCGTCATGGGGAACCTCGAAACCTATTTGCCACGGATTCGCACGGATCAACACGGATTGAAGTCTGATCAGAGAACTCAGAACATAATCGGGTTGCCGGTCGCAATGCTGGCCTCGCAGAGAAGCTTCATGTTGGTGAAGAATTCCTTCTCGGACTCGGCCAGAATATCGCTGGAGTGGAGCACGGTATTGACCTCTTTCAACAGAGCCGGTGACTCCTTGATTGGGATCCAATCGCCGGTGTGCGTGCCGTCGTAGAGAACCTTCTCCAGGAGAATGGGAAATCGTGGACCTGGCTTTCCCTGCAAGTGGCGCAGGAAGCTGCGCAGATTCCCGACCTTGGTAATGTTGCCGAGAAAAAACGAGAGGATAAATCCCTCATGTTCACAAGATTCCGCCAGCCACTGGTCGTGCGCTTCCCATTCGCCGTCGGTAGGGTCACCCGTGAGAACCGGTTCGCCGCGCTCGTCGAAGGTGAGCCGGCCGGGGAACGGGTGAGGCATGGCCCTGCCTTCCCGGACGCAGGTGCAGCGCACGAACGCATCAAGGGCCATAAGTCACTTCCATCTGTGATTCTTACTCCGCGAGTCCGTGCAGGCGGAGAAGTTCGCGGGCAAGAGCGCCCGCGCCACGGATTACCGAACGCCGTTCGGGTACACCAATATTTTACTAGCCTCGCCTGTTTTCAGCCGCTCCATGGCCTTGGAGAAATCCTTCATTGCGATGCGGTCGGTGATTACGGGATGCAGATCGAGCTTGCCGGCCTTGAGCAGCGCGGTCATCTGGTACCAGGTCTGATACATCCGCCGTCCGTTGATGCCCTGCACCGTGATGCCTTTGAAAATGATGTCTTCGGAAAAGTTCAGCGAAATGGGCTTTGAGGTCAGACCGAGGAGGGAAATTCTTCCCCCCCGCCGCACAATATCGAAGGCGGTTCGAATCGAGTCGGGATGCCCCGCCATTTCGAGCACCACGTCGACGCCCAATCCGCCGGTCTTCTCCATCACAATGGCGCGCACGTTTTCTTTCGAGGGATTGAGAACGTAATCGGCTTTCATCTCGTCCGCGATCTTGCGCCGGTGCTCGTTCACTTCGATGGCAAACACGCTGGTCGCACCCACGGCCCGCGACACGGCAATCGCAAACAGTCCGATCGGCCCGCAGCCCGTGATGGCCACGGTTTTCGCAGCGATTTCCCCGGCCAGCACGGTATGAACGGCATTTCCGAGCGGATCGAGAATCGAGGCATACTCCTGCGGAATTGCCGGATCAAGCTTCCAGATGTTTGATTCGGGGATGACCACGTACTCGGCGAAGGCGCCGTCGGCATCCACGCCGATGATCTTCACGTTCTGGCAGATGTGCGCTTCGCCAGTACGGCAGAGCAGACACTTGCCGCAAGCCACGTGCATCTCGGCGGAGACGAAGTCGCCTTCCTTGACGCTCGTGACCTCATCCCCGAACGCAGCCACCTCGCCGCAGAACTCATGCCCCGGGATCAGCGGAGGATGAATCCGGTTCTGCGCCCAGCGATCCCAGTTATAAATGTGCAGGTCGGTGCCGCAGATCGACGCCACCTTCACTTTGACCAGCACGTCGTTCCGGCCAAAAGCGGGAATCTTTACCTCGCGAACCTCGGCGCCCGGCGCGGCCTCCGGTTTGACGACCGCTAACATCGTGGATGACATGACGGCTACCTTATGAATTCAGACTCGGACACAAAACATTTGATTTTAGCACCGGGGGAAGAGGGATGCGCCTTCGCCATTGCAAACTGAGCGGCCTCAATGTTCCGGCAATCCCCGGTTAGATTTTGGCGCAACGGTTTTGTAGTTCTCCGACTTCCCACGCGGAATACTCAGCGTTTTCCACCCGCTCGAGCGGATGTGTTTTGCCAGGAAAACGATCTGCCCGGTGTGGTAGGCATAGTGCGCGATCTGGCGGTTCACAGCCTGCAGCACGGTATGGGGCTCTCCGCGGATGGTCACGGTGCGCATGACGTCTTCTGGTTTAAGCGACTCGATCGCCGCAAACATCCGCGCCCAACCGTCGTCCCACCAATTCATAAGCTCGGCGCGCGTGGTTGCAGGGTCGAGTTCGAATTCCTCGTCGCGAAAACGGTCTGGCTTCTCTCCATCGGACCTGAGGAAGTCGGTGAAGCGCGAGCGCATGTTGCCGGCCATATGCTTCACGATGACAGCAATGGAATTCGACTCCGGGTCCAGCGTGATGAACAGTTCTTCGTCTTTGAGTTGCGCCATCGCGCCCTCGGCCAGGCGCTTGTGCCCACCCATCTGGCGGCGGGCTTCTTCGATATAGTGAGTTGCAGCGTCAATCATAAGTTTGGCCTGTTACGAATTAGACGCTGGGCTTCCCGGCGGAACAATTGGGTATGGCGCCGTCAGCGTCTGCGCCCGCACATCCATCTCCAGTTCGAACCCTCCTACCCATTTGGCAAACAGGTTGTAGAGCAGCGCGCTAATCGCGCCCATAACAAAGCCCATGATGCCGTAAGTCACCGGCATGAGCACGGCGAAGCCGACTCCGAAGATTCCGGCTAAGGGATTGTTCTGCTGGCCGAGAGCAGCCCATGACGCTCCCGCGATCAGGAACAGCGGCGCGCTGATCAGGCCAATACAGCCGTAGAGCAATCCGAGGATCTTGGCGACTGACAGCACTCCAACCGATTTGATGATGTGCATAGACCGCTCCTTAATTTCCAGATTGAGTTGAACGTCCCCAGCCGCCGCCGCCCGGCGACTCGATCCTGATGCGCTCGCCTTTTCGAAGCCGCGTGCTGAACTTGCCCGGCATCTCCTCGACCGCGCCGCCGCTTCGGATCACGATGGCTTTTCCAGGCGCGCCCGCCTCGCCGCCCGCAAGTCCCCAGGGCCCGCGCGCGCGCCGGTCCGCGAGAAGTGTGACTTCGCAATCGGTCAGCACCTCAATCTCTCGAATAATTCCGTCACCGCCGCGATGCGCTCCGGCTCCGCCGCTGCCGGACCGAAGTGAGTAGCGACGAATCCGTAAAGGATAGGCATACTCCAGCGCCTCCGCGGGAGTGTTCAGCGAATTCGTCATGTGCGTATGCACGCCGGAGACTCCCGTCTTGCCTGGACGAGCGCCCATCCCGCCCGCAATCGTCTCATAGTAAGCAAAGGGCTGGCCGGTACGGGGATCGGTTCCGCCGATGGTGAGATTGTTCATGGTTCCGGACGCGGCTGCAGGAATGCGGTCCGGAATAGCCTGTGCGAGCGCGCGCAGCAGAACGTCGACGATGCGCTGCGAGGTTTCGACATTTCCTCCGGCGACCGCCGCCGGTGGCAGCGCGTTCACTACCGTGCCTTCCGGAGCGATAACACGGATGGGCCGCATCAGTCCCGAGGTTGCGGGAACATCGTCGGCCAGCAGGCAACGGAAAACGTAGAAGCACGCAGAGTAAGTAATCGCCTCGACTGCGTTGATGCTTCCTTCGACCTGGGGATCGCTGCCTGTGAAGTCGACGGTGACCGTCGGGCTGGAGACCCGGCCCCCCACGCTCACTGTCACCACTATTTTCACCGGCTTGTCGCTGATGCCGTCGTCATCCAGAAAATCCTCAGCGCGATAAGCGCCAGCGGGCACCCGCAGCAGGAACGCGCGCATCAGTTCTTCGGAATACTGCAGCAGTTCCTGTGCCGCGCGCCGGGCCCGGACGATTCCGTAGCGCGCGCAAACTTCCCGCAACCGCTCGGCCCCGGTGTGGCAAGCCGCGATCTGCGCACCTAAATCGCCTTCGCGCTCCTCGGGCGTGCGCACATTGTTCAGCAAGAGCGCCAGCACATCGCGGTCCATCACGCCTGCACGCACAAGCCGCACTGGAGGAATGCGGAGTCCCTCCTGATAAATCTCCCGGCACAGACCCATCGATCCCGCGAAAGTTCCGCCCACGTCGGCATGATGAGCCCGTGATGCCACGTAGAAGTCAGGTGAGGCGCGACCCGGCCGACGGAGCGGCCGCACATAGACCGGAGCCACCAGCGTGATATCCGGCAGATGAGTTCCGCCCCGGAAAGGATCATTCAGGATGACCACGTCTCCCGGCGCCATCTCGCACGCGGAAATCGCCGCCCGCACCGACATTGGCATCGAACCCAGATGCACCGGCATGTGGTCGCCCATGGCGATCACTTCGCCAGCATTGTCGAACACGGCACAGGAATAGTCGCGACGTTCCTTGATGTTCGGAGAAAACGCCGTCCGGCGCAGCGCCGCGCCCATCTCCTCGGCAATCGAGTGATAAAGGTTCTTGAAGATTTCCAGTTCGATGGGATCGCGCCTCATGAGGCGCAGTGTACCGGATTCGTGCGGTGCGATGATCGATCGCCGATTCATGCTATCCCGCGATCAAGAGAAAATTCCTCCGATCGCTGCACAATTCTATTGACACTGCGTTCATCCTGCCGCAATATCTTGTGCTAAGGATGCTGCCCGTACCACAAGTTGGGTGGCATTTCGCAAACGTGTCAAGTGTTTGACATCTTTTGCAAGGGAAAATCGTTCACGGAGGAATCTTCATGGCAACGAAGAAAAAGGCAAAAAAGAAGAAGAAACACTAACCGTCTGCGAAACGATACTTCGCACGGGCCAGGATTTAAACCAGCCTCTCAGGAGAAGCACCTCTTGAGAGGCGTTTCCTTTTGATGGCTCCAATTTGGGGCGCCAAAATTCTCCATATATCGATTCCTCCGGGTATGTCACAATTGGGAGCCAAAGGCCTCAACGGTGGGGGCCGGCGCGGGCGCAAAAAGATGAATGCCAGGAAGAAGAGTGCGGGCAGGAACAAGACGGATGAAATCTTCATCCCGGACAAGCTCTATTTCCGAATCGGCGAAGTGGCCACCCTCTGCCGATTGCCCGCGTACGTGTTGCGCTTCTGGGAGAGCGAGTTCCCCCAACTCAAGCCGGTGAAAAGCAGCACCGGCCAGCGGATGTACCGAAGACGCGATGTGGAAAGCGTCCTGCGCATCAAACAGCTGCTCTATGAACAGGGCTTCACCATCGTAGGCGCCCGCCAGCAAATGCGTTCCGAGGCGAAAACTGATAAGGGGCAGTCTGCTATTCCATTTCCCACGCAGTCTTCCGCCGAAATGCAGCGCATCCGCCAGGGACTGCGCGAGATCCTGAATCTGCTCTCTACACGACGCACTGGATGATGCGGCGGATCATTCCGGCCCGCATTATTCCGATGAAGAGCGCGTGATCCATCCGCCGGCCTAAGCCCGCCGATCGATTCGTACCTCAACTTGTTCTCAACTTGTTCTGTCAGCAACGGGAGGCTCATCGTCCTTCGGCGCGTGGGTGTAGAATGCCGTTCGGCGGCGAGGGAGCGATGGGAATTCATTCGAAGATGAGATACCTTGTCTGGGAGAATCTTGCAGAGATCGTCACGAAGAGCTCAACTGTGGTGTTGTTCTTACTGGCCGTGATCATAATTCCGGCCTTGTCTTCGGCTCAGGACGCGAACGGGAGAATCTTCGGAACCGTCTACGACCAGCAGGCAGCGGTGATCGCGACTGCGCAGATCACCGTGACCAACACCGCTACCCAAGTCGTCCGCACCGCCGTTACCGACAGCCAGGGATACTTTCAGGTGTTGGCGCTTCCCATCGGCAGTTACAAGGTGAAGGTCGAGCACGATGGGTTTCGCTCGGTAATTAGCGCCGAACAGAAACTGCTGATCAACCAGGCCCTGCGCATCGACATCAAGATGGAAGTCGGAGCCGCCAGCCAGACGGTCGACGTTGGCGCCGAAGCTGCACCGGTCGAGACCGTCAACCCAACTCTGGGGCAGTCGATCACCGGACGTACCCTCACCAACATGCCGCTGAACGGTCGCGACGCTCTCGACCTCGCATTGCTTCAGCCCGGAGTGACGGAGAGCAATGACGACAATGGCGGCGCCGGTAACTACAGCATCGCTGGTGGACGCACCGATTCCGTTACGTTTCTGCTCGACGGCGGGCTAAACAACGATCTGATCGATAACAGCAACCTGCTCGACCCCAACCCGGACGCCATCGCGGAATTCCGCCTGCTCACCAGCAACTACACCGCCGAGTACGGCCGCAACGGCGGAGGGATCATTAGCGAAGTAATCAAGTCAGGCTCCAATCAGATCCACGGCAGTGCCTTCGATTTTTTCCGCAACCGGGTGCTCGACGCCAACGACTTTTTCAACATCCCACTGGGTATTCCGCGGCTTGATCTGAAGCGCAACCAGTTCGGCGGAACGCTGGGTGGACCTATCCGCAAGGATAAGATCTTTTTCTTTCTTGCCTACCAGGGACAAAAACAAATTCAGGCTGTACCTGACATCGACATCCCGGTGTACACGCCGCAGGAACTGCAGGGAAATTTCTCGCAGGTAGTAGACGGCGGCCCAGATCCGAATGTGGCATGCTTCTTGGCCGGCTTTCAGCCGACTCCTCTGCTTACCTCTTGCCTCGACGGTAATGGCAACCCGTTGCCGGCACATCCATTTTTTCAGCCGAATCCTGCTTTGGCAGCGCAGGCGATCATTAGTCCCACCTCGATCGATCCTGTCACCCAGAATTACATCAACGCCGGCCTGGTCACGACTTCCGCAAGCAACCAGACGGTCTGCAACGCACAGGGAATATGCACCGGGCTGTTTTCGACTTCACTGGAACAGACGAACAACGCGGACGAATTGACCACTAAGTTCGATTTCAACCTGAGCGCCAAGGATAAACTATCCGCTACCATCGGCGTAAATCGCACGCCATCGCTGAACCCGTTTCCTTACGCCACCGTGCCAGGATTTCCGAGCCGCACCGTCGCCGATTACTACTTTACGAACATAGGCTATACCCGCATCTTTTCCCCGACGTTATTGAACGAGTTTCACTTTGTGACTCATCGCAGCAATTTTCTGCAGGATACCGTGGTCACGCACTTGCCCACCGGACCCAGCCTCGGCATCGGCATTACACCGGACCTCGCGACCGGCCCCACGAACATCTTCTTCGACACTGGCTATCAATTTGGCCCCAGTGAGAACGGTCCTACGCGCTACGTGGAAAATACATTTTCCTGGACCGACGCGATCTCCTGGACTAAAGGAAAGCACAACTGGAAGTTTGGAGCCGGATTCTCCCCCTACCAGGAGAACCTCGTCTACGACTATTACACGAATGGAGAATTCGACTTCTACTCCCTCGGCGGTTCAGCCGCTTCCGGGAATCCTTACGCAGACTTTTTGATGGGGGGCGCGTCCGGCTATTTTCAGGGGGCGCTGGCGCCATCGAATATTCGCAGCAAGAGCACGTATCTGTTCGGCCAGGATGAATGGCACGCCCGTAAGAACCTGGTTCTGACGCTCGGTCTGCGTTACGAGTACAACACGCCTAAAGCGGATACCGAAGGCCGCACGTTTTCCGTGATCCCAGGGGAGCAGTCCCAACGATTTGCAAACGCTCCGCTGGGCATGGTATTCCCGGGCGACCCCGGCGCTCCCAAAGGCACGAATTTTCCCGATAAGAAAAACTTCGCACCCCGTTTCGGGTTTGCCTGGGATCCGACCGGAAATGGCAAGACGAGTGTGCGTGGCGGCATAGGCCTTTTCTATGACATTCTCAAGGGCGAAGACAATCTCCAGTTCAATGGACAACCGCCCTTCGTCAGCAATGCGGGGTTCTACTTCGATACTGTTCCTGTCCAGAACGCGCCGTTGAACTATCTGAGTCAACCCTTTGCGGCCGACGGGCAAACCAATACCTTTCCCTCCGAGCCGCCGCCCAGCAACTATGACTTTGGGCCGGTAGAGCCGATCAACAGCACCGGCTTTATCTACTTAGACGCTCCGCACCTGCGCACGCCTTACATCTATCAATACAACCTGAGCTTGCAGCACAATCTCTTCGCCGACATGGTTCTGGAAACAAACTACGTCGGGAGTTCCGGACACGGGCTGACTTCACTGAGAGACATCAATCCCATGGTACTGGGAACCACCAATCGGGCCCTGGATAGCAGTTGTTTTGAATGTTTCGGCCAACTACCCGAATTCCAGAATGTATCGAATGCAAACTACAATGCTCTTGAGGCAAGCCTCACCCGGCAACCCAAAAGTTCCAAGCTGGGCACAGCGTATTTCACTCTTGCCTACACCTACGGCCACAATCTGGACAACGCATCGGGTTTCGCCCAACGCAACTCGCAGGTGCCGGCTTATAGCCCAGACCTTTTCTACGCCTCCGGAGACAGCGATGTCCGGCAGCGAATCAGCTTCAGCGGAGGCTGGGATCTGCCGTTTGATCGGATGTGGGCCACCGGCCCAAAGCGGCTGACCAGGGGGTGGAGCATTTATCCCATCGTGACCTGGCGCACCGGCTTCCCCTTCGACATCCCTGCAGGGTTGGGAGATACCGTTGACCCTGCAAATCCCGGAACCTCGGGCGCCGGCGATCCTATTCTTTCCCACGCCGCCGTTGTTGCGCCGATCCGCATGCTCGACCCCAGGAAGTTGACCACGATTGTTCCCACAATCTACGGCAGTGTACCCAACGCCAACCCAAACCTGCCCCCCGTTTGCCAAATTTCGCCCGGAACTCCAATCAGCGGCCACTTCATTTTCGATCCCAACAGTTTTTCCAATATTCCCCTGCAGAACAATCCCTACTACGAGGGCGGCAACCCATGCTTCCCTGAGCTTGATCCGGTGGATAATCCGGGGGACCGTACCTACGGTCTCGCTCGAAACGTCCTCCGCGGCCCGCATCTGACGAATTTAGACGTCGCGCTGGCCAAGACAACAGCTATCACGGAGCGCGTCGGCGTGGAATTTCGCGTGGAATTTTTCAACGCCCTGAATCATCCCGAGTTCGCGCAGCCCACAGTGCTCGACGGGGCTACCAACATCAACGGTGCGACTTTTGGACAGATTACGACGACGGGAAGCTTTCGAGGTCCAACGCCGCGCATCGGGCAGCTGGCAATGAGGATCACATTCTAGATTTCAGCGTGGAGTGACCGGTTGTGATCGGAAGAGAGGCGCAGACCGATCTCGGGATGCGGGCGGGGCAACCCCGCGCCTGCGGTGGACCTCCCGCCGGCGCCTGATTCCTTTACGCCGCGCGCTCTGGAGTTGGCTTCTTTCCTGCGTTCGCGGCGTCCAGGCGGATGCGACTGACGCGTGTAGTCTCTTGCACCAGATCGTCGGTGGCGCGAGCGTCATCGCCCGCCATCACCGACCCTGCGGCCAAAGCAAAACGCAGCGCGTCGGCCTGATCGTCGAAATACAAAATAACTTGCCCAGACATAAGAATTCTCCCGATGTAAACTTCTCTCCGACGCATTCATGAAAAGAACTTCGACGTGAGCGGCGCAGCGACCAGCGTGGCCCAGGAGAGCTTTCTACGATTGTCTGGTAACCAGAGTTCGGGTCAAAGTGCTTTTCTTGGTTCGCGGAGATTCGTTAGGACATGCTTCTCAAGGCGACAGTTGAAAGGCGGGAAGTTCAATGGTCGGGACGGGCAGATTTGAACTGCCGACCCCTCGCACCCCAAGCGAGTGCTCTACCAGGCTGAGCCACGTCCCGACTAGGAAGGAACCCGCTGC
>Ga0209420_1000427_pt1 | contig 22767 bp, 23 predicted proteins | sample BlaSpr_A8_OM1_O1_FD_187972 | JGI IMG/M metagenome (GOLD analysis project Ga0209420, IMG submission 187972) | Forest soil microbial communities from Thunder Bay, Ontario, Canada - Black Spruce, Ontario site 2_A8_OM1_O1 (SPAdes) (version 2) | ecosystem: Environmental > Terrestrial > Soil > Boreal...
TCTCCGTGATCATAAAGACGAGCTTATCCTGCACGAGCTGGTGTGACGCGATGGGCTTGTTCGCAAACTGCTTCCGCTGCTTGCTATATTGCAACGCGGTATCGTAGCAGGCCATGGCTGCACCGATCGCGCCCCAGCCGATGCCGTAGCGCGCCTGCGTCAGGCAGCTTAGCGGCCCGCGCAAACCATCCACTCCCGGAAGCACATTTTCGAGCGGGATTTCGCAGTCCGTCATGGCCAAGCCGGAGGTAACTGAGGCGCGGAGCGAATATTTTCCGTGTACATCCCAGGCCTTGAATCCCTTCGTGCCTTTCTCGATCAGGAATCCGCGGATTCTGTCGTCTTCGCATTTCGCCCAGACGAGCGCCACATCGGCGATCGAGCCACTGGTAATCCACATTTTTTCGCCATTGAGCACCCAGCGGTCGCCGCGCTTCACCGCGCGCGTCAACATGCCGCCGGGATTCGATCCGAATTGCGGCTCCGTGAGCCCGAAACATCCCAGCGCTTCGCCGGTCTGCATCTTGGGCAGCCACTTGTCTTTTTGCGTCGGACTGCCGTAGGCGTGGATCGGGTACATCACCAGCGCGCTCTGCACGCTCACAAAACTGCGCAGACCGGAATCGCCGCGCTCGAGTTCCTGCATCACCAATCCGTAGCCGACGTTGGACATTCCCGCGCAGCCATAGCCGTGGAGGCTCGCGCCGAAAAATCCCAGCTCGCCCAGTTGCGGCACAAGTTGCTTGGGGAAATGGCCCTCGCGGTTGTACTTCTCAATGATCGGCAGGATCTGTTCGTCCACAAATTGGCGCGCGGTCTGCCGTACCAGCCGCTCTTCGTCGTTAAGCAGCGCGTCAAACTCGATGAAATCCACTCCAGGAAACCCGGGCATTCCAAACTCTCCTTGAACCACTCGGTTACAAGACGAAAACCTCGCGCTTGTGAAAGGGAATTTCGGAGCCACGCGAGAAGCGGAATCTTAACAGGCCCGCGACAATGCCAGCAAGGCTCGGCGGGCGCTTGCACAAGCTGCGTACAACTTACTCGGTCTTGCCGGGAATCATCACCGAGGCCACCGCGGAGCTTGCCAAGGAAAGACCCGCGCAGATTAGCATCACGGTTCGAAATCCAAACACGAACGCATGGTAAATCGAGGCCTGTGCGAACGTCGTGAGGTGCGCATCCAGGCTGGGAGGCAAATCAAGGCCGGCGAGCTTGATCTCGTTCGATCGAATGTAGTCGAGAATGCCGGGCGGAAATCGCTGGCTCGTGAGACTACGGCCCAAGCTGGCGCTGAACAGTTTCACCATCACGATTCCAAGCACAGCGATGGCCAGCACGCCCGCTATGCGCGCAACGGCGTTATTGATGCCCGAGGCAGCGCCAGCGCGCTCCTGGCCTGCTGAACTCATGACGACCGTGGTAAGAGGGGCCACGCTAATCGCCATCCCCAAGCCGAGAACGACAAACGCTGGGAAGAATGCTGTCCAATAGCCGGCGCTGGTTCCGGGTAAGGCGAAAAGAGCGAATCCCGCCGCCGCAATCATAGGTCCAATAACCAACGGCAGACGAGGACCGTAACGCTGGACCAGTCCGCCAGACCAGCGCGAAAGAAAGAACATCAGCAAAATCAGCGGCAGCGCGGCCGCGCCGGTTGCGGTTGTCGAGTACCCCTGCACCTGGATCAAGTTCATCGGGAACAGAAAAAAGAGGATCCCGATTGCGGCGTAAAGAAACAAAGTCAGCAGGTTGGCGCCGCTGAAACTCCGCGACGCAAACAATGTGAGCGGAACCATCGGCGAGCGAACTTTGGACTCCACGAACGCGAAACCAATCAAACTGGCGGTACCCAGAAGAAGGCTTCCAAAAACAACGGGATCGCGCCAACCGAGATTTGTGGACTCGATGAAACCATAGACCACACCACTTAGGCCCACGGTCGCAACCAGCGCGCCCAGCCAATCTGCACGACCGGCGCTGGCATTACGACTCTCGGCGACATGCCATAGCGAGATTGCGATCACCGCGGCGGCGATCGGGACGTTAATGAAAAATACCCAACGCCAGGAGGCATGCTGAATCAACCATCCGCCGAGAACCGGTCCCGCCGCTGTGGTGATGGCGGTGAAGCCGGACCACGTGCCGATCGCTTGACCGCGCGTGCGCGCGTCGAAGGATGCGCTGATGATCGAAAGACTGCCCGGCACAAGAAAAGCGGCGCCCACACCTTGGATACTTCGCGCGATCACAAGTTGCTGAATGTTTAGGGAGAAACCACAGGCAATGGACGCAGCCGCGAAAAGCCCTACTCCAATCAGGAACATCAGCCGGCGCCCAAACAAGTCACCTAGCGAGCCCCCAGCGAGAATCAACGCGCCCAAAAACAGCCCGTAAGATTCCACCACCCATTGCACGCCAACGACGGTGGCATCGAGATTTGCTTGCAGCGCAGGTAGGGCTACATTGACGGCGGTACTATCGATAAACGCCATGCTGGAGCCGAGGATGGTTGCGGCGAGAATCCAGCGTGCGGCTTGCCGAGAGCACGGAACCTCGGCGCTTGCCGACCGAATCCAAGTTTCATCGCATGGCGGTTTCATGAAATTCAGAAATGTAAGCTCGTCATTCCTTCTCTTGCGATTCGGATTTCAGAGGAACCTAATCAGCGCGTCGGTCGTCTCCTTCGGACTCTCCTCCATCACCCAATGCCCTGTGTTCAGTAGCACAACCACGGTCACCTGGGTCGCGACTAACTTGGCTTGCTCTCCGAGCGCTTCTCCCAGCGACTTGTCGCCGCCGATGGTCAGCAGGGGCATGGTCAGCTTCGTCTGCGAGAGCTGCGCGAAATCCTTCGCCGCCTGCAGGAACGAAACGAAATAGGCCCACCCGGCATGCATGCGTCCAGGCCGTGAATAAGCGGCGATGTAGGCTTCGCGATCGGCCTGCGGAAGCGAACGGTTCTTGTCAGCAGCCAAATCGTTCCAAAAATATTCGAAGTAAGTTCGCTCGCGGCCCCGAACCAGCGCTTCTGGCGTGGGTCCGTTGAAGCGGAAATGCCAGATGTGAGGATCGTTATAAATGGCTTCCCAGCCAGGCACGCCGGGGAGGAACGCATCCATCAAAACGAGTTTCGTTACTTCCGCGGGGAACTGCGCGGCGTAAGCATAGGCGACCATCAGCCCGATATCGTGTCCCACAACCTCGGCCCTCTGCACGCCGAGCGACTTCGCAAGATCGTGAATGCGAATGGCGGCGCTCTTCATATTCAGGCCGTCCGTGGGAATGCCCGAGTCGCCGATGCCGGGAAGATCGGGCGCTATTACGGTGAAGCGCTTGGCCAGGACGGGCATAATCGGCCGCCACATCCGCGAAGTCTCCGCATAACCGTGCAGCAGGATGAGCGGTGTGCCGTGGCCGGCCGTCAGGTAGTGGAGCGTGACGCCGCCAATCTTCGCCGTACGCGAAACGATTGTCTCTGCCGCGGCGGTTTGCGCCCGGGCCTGCGCGGAAGCTGCCGTGAAAAAAAAGAGTGAACCGCATAGGGCTATGCTCGCGAGAAACTGCAATGCGCGTTTCATAAGAATCTCCTAGCGAGAAGGCGCGTAAGTATGTTCTGACGGAAAGGCCGACCGTAAGGGTATCCCAAACCGCTGGATGAACCCAGGTAAGTCCTGCACAGGTGAATTGCGGAGGACTTACTGGGTCTGTGACGATTACCGGTGCTTGATGAAGCCGCCGGTATTCAGTTCGGCGATGGCTTGGCGCAATTGTTCCTGCGTGTTCATTACGATCGGGCCGTACCAGGCAACCGGTTCCTCGATCGGCTTGCCGGATACCAACAAGAAGCGGATGCCTTCGTCGCCGGCTTGCACCGCGATTTCGTCCCCGCGATCAAAGAGCACCAGCGAGTGATTGCTCGCGTCGTACACCGGCGCCGCAACCGGGTCTGCAGCCTGCTCGGTTAAGACGGCGCGGGGCGCGGAGGAATCGCGGAAAGTCCCGGAACCCGCGAACACATAGGCGAAAGCGTTGCGCGTGGTCTCGATCTTGATTCGCTTGCGCTGTCCAGGAGCCACCGAGATATCGAGATAGCTCGGATCAGCCGCCACCCCTTCGACCGGCCCCTTCTTTCCCCAGAACTCGCCGCAGATCACGCGCACGCGCGTGCCATCATCGTCGGTAACCTCCGGAATCGCGCTGGCAGGAATATCCTGATAGCGCGGATCGGTCATCTTCAAAGCGGCAGGCAGGTTGGCCCAGAGCTGGAATCCGTGCATGCGGCCGCGCTCGTCGCCCTTGGGCATTTCTTGATGCAGGATTCCGCTCCCTGCCGTCATCCACTGCACGTCTCCAGCGGTCATTTTGCCTTTGTTGCCGAGGCTATCCCCGTGCTCAACCGAACCGGCCAGCACGTACGTGATCGTTTCGATGCCACGGTGCGGGTGCCACGGAAAGCCAGCGAGATAATCCTTCGGATTCTCGTTGCGGAAGTCGTCCAGCAAAAGAAAAGGATCGAACTCCTTCGTCTTGCCAAACCCAAAGGCGCGCTGCAATTTCACGCCCGCGCCTTCCAGGGTGGGCGTTGTTTGTATGATCTGTCGAATTGGTCTCAGTGACATTGCGTTCTCTTTCTACGGCCGGCCGCATCGTCTTGACTCTGCGTGGCCCTCAGCATAATTCAAGCTTTCACGAACTGCACGTCGAGCGTGATGGTTACGTCATCGCCGACAAGAAATCCGCCAGTTTCGAGCGCCGCGTTCCAGGCCAAGCCAAAGTCCTTGCGGCTGACCCTCGTGGTGGCTGACAAACCGAGCCGCGTATTTCCCCACGGATCTTTGGCGGGCGGAGTGGGCCCTTCGACGTCAAACACCACACCCTGGGTGACGCCACGAATCGTGAGGTCGCCCGTCACGGAAAGTTCCGTATCACCCTTACGGGTGATGCGCGTGGATTTGAATGTCAGCTCCGGGAACTTCTCCGCGTCAAAGAAATCGGAGCTCTTCAGATGCGCATCGCGCTGCGCGTCACGCGTGTTGATCGAAGCCGCTTCAATCGAAGCCTCAATCTGGGACTTCGTCACATCGGCTTCGTCCAGGCGCAGCAGCCCCTTGACGTTAGTGAACTGGCCCTTCACGTTGGAAATCATCATGTGCTTCACCTTGAATTCCGCGACCGAGTGAACCGGGTCGAGGTTCCAGGTCGATTGGGCCGTTTGCGGTATGGGTTGTGCGCTCATGTCAGTTTCCTTTCGAGTTTTTGAATGCGAGCATAGGCATTGGATGCGTTACACCGATAATCGTTGCAACAGCTATATAGGACAAAAATTAGACCACATCTTTGCGCGAGGCCCGCAAAAGTTCCGCAAGGTTATGCACGCGCTCCCGCCCTAAGTGCTGTAGTTGCTTGCGATGGGCCGCTTGCACCGGCTCATCCAGCCGGGCGAGCATATCCAGACCATCTGGTGTGATGCGGACCATAACTGTCCGCCGGTCGCCGGTTTCGCGGCATCGGGAGATCAAGCCGCGCTTTTCCAACCGATCTAGAAGACGTGTGATGTCCGGATCGCGCGTGATCATACGGCTCGCAATTTCCCCGCATGCCAACCCCTCCGGCGTGCCGCGCAGGATCCGGAGCACGTTGTATTGGGTGCCTGACAGATTTTCTGTCTTGAGCACTTGGCTTGGCCCGCGCGACAGAATGTCCGTCGCGCGCAACAGCTCCAGGAACAGCGCTTCCTCAGGGCAGCCCACATGCGACGGGGCTTTTTCGGAATGCCTGGGCTCCTTCATTGAAGCGATAATAGTCGTCATAACGACATTTGTCAAGGGGCTGGACTTGGGCGGCATCCCGCGTACGTTTACCCAGAAAACTCATCTTTCTAGCGACTTACGGTCCCAATGTCCGAGTTTCGCCGCAACATCGTACGTACTCTCGCAAAAGTCTAGCAGGGCGGCAGTCGGCGCTTGGCCGGTTCGAACCTCGTCATACATCAGGATGAATTCACCCACCTGCGCGTCATAGTGCGCTGCTGCGGGCCGAACCTGAGCCTCGCGGAAGCCCTGCGGCTCGGGAGCCGCATAGGAATAGAATGCCGGGCCTGCGATAGGGCCGCTACCGGGCCAGAATCCCACACTACTAACTTCGTGCGAGTAGGCCTCACGCGTGATGGCGTCGGCTCCGGGCTTGGCTGGCGCCGGCCGGCCGGAAAATCGCGTCACAGCAAGATCAAAGCTTCCCCAGAAGAAATGCACGGGGCTTGATTTGCCCTCGAATCGCGACCGAAACTGGTTGAAGACCGTGTCCGCGGAAAGCAAAATGCGCCAGAGTTTTTCCACCGATTTCCGATCATAGGAAGCGTGCATGCGATCCTGATCGAACGGAATCGGGTCTGGAATTTCGACCGGCATTTTCCAAATTTGCATTTCGATACCCGCCGACCGAAGCATTCCCATAAATTCCTGGTAGAAATCAGCCACGGAACGTGGCTCCAGGGGAAGCGTCTTCACCAGCCCGTCACACGTCTCGAGCACGAGCTGGTGCCGAATGAAATCGAACCATAATTCGAAGGCCCTTCCGCCGTACGGGATTCGCGCTGTGGTGAGGCCGCGAGCGGACACGTATAGAGGAACGTTCCACCAGTGATTGACCAGAGGCGTCAGCCGCAAGCGGACCTTGCCGACGATCTGCGTCCACATGTGCAGCGTGGCGTACGTATCCTTCCAGGAATCGAGTGGCAGAGCGGGCCAGAATTCCGGCCGGTCGGCAAGGGCTTCATCCACCTGGAGCCTCCTCACGCGTCTCTTAGCGAAAAAATCAAATCGCCGGGCAGAGCGTTACGAAGGCCCGGCAGCTCATAATTCTAGTGCGAAGCTGGACCGTGGACTTCGGCGATATACCCTCCCGGGAACTCGACAGTCGCCGTGATCCGGTCGGTTATTTTGTAAGGAGGCGATAGAATTTTTACTCCCGCAGCCTTCGCTTTTTCCAGAGTGGCGCCAAAATCGCGCACCCCATATCCCATGATCTCGCGGCCGAACGGATACTGAAGATGTCCGTCCGTAACTAGGATGAGCATGTTACCGAACTTCGAGCTGATGCGTATCCGACGAAATGTCTCGCCGGCGCGCCCGATTTCTCCGGCATCGGCATTCTTTCGGTCTTCGATCACCTTCCCATGCGCGAAGCCTGTAAAATCCTTCACGAAGTTGTCCGCCCGGTCAGGCGATAGGTAGACGCGGTTATCGGGGATCGTTTCGAGCGGCGGATAATTCGGCGCCGTGAAATGCCAATACAGTTGCATCTTCAGGCCGCCCGGCCATTGGATCACGGCGTCCCTTCCGATGGCATCCTTGAACGGCTCGACGATCACCTCGGCTCCGGCGGCGCGCGCAGTCCGAATTGCCTGCTCCATATCGGTTACCAGGTACCCGGTGCGCTCTTGCCCGAACGGAAACGGAATCGGCGTTTCGAACGCAAATACGGAGAGAGTGCCCACGGGAGTCCAGACATATTGCATCTCGGCGCTGCTGGGCACCGGCAATGGATTCGCGGTGGAACGCTTGGAGGGCTGGCCGCCAAATGTCGCCGTAAAACTCGTCATGAAGGCATCCATATCGGCGGGGGCGACGTAGACGTGGGTCGAGTCATATTGCGGCCCAACGGCTACACCCGTGTTACTGGCCGGAATCTTTTGGCCCTGCGTGGTCGAACTAATCCAGAGAAGAAATAGCGCCGCCAAAGTCATGGCAGCTCTTGTCGACGCGTTGCGATTTCTTCGATCGTGCATCTGCTAATACGACCTGTCGCAAGGATTGGCGTGGGTACAAAACAACAATCGACTTCGATCTGAACATGAACCGCCGCGAGCGTCGCGGCTGGGCGATTTACGCCGATGCGGTTCGCTGCGCGTTGAGAAACGCGAGCAATTCCGCGTTGATTTGATCCTTGAGCGTGGAGCACATTCCGTGCGGCGCTCCGGGAATCACTTTTAATATGGCGCCTTTCACAAGTTTCGAAGAAAGCATGGCAGCAGCGCCGATCGGCACAATTTGATCGTCATCGCCGTGAAGGATCAGCGTCGGCACATCGAACTTCTTAAGATCTTCCGTGAAGTCCGTTTCGGAGAAGGCCTTGATGCAATCGAATACCGCTTTGTGACCGGCGAGCATTCCTTGCAGCCAGAAGGAATCGCGCAAGCCTTGCGAGACCTTCGCGCCCGGGCGGTTTGCGCCGTAAAACGGGGCACTGAGGTCCTTGAGGAATTGCGCGCGGTCGTTGAGCACACCTGCCCGAATCTGGTCGAACGCGTCCATTGGCAGGCCAGCGGGGTTGGCGGGAGTCTTGAGCATCAGCGGGGGAACCGCACTGATCAGCACGGCCCTGGCGACGCGCTTCGTGCCGTGGCGTCCGATATAGCGCGCGACTTCTCCTCCGCCGGTTGAGTGGCCCACGTGAACCGTATCCTTCAGATCGAGCTCCTCGACGAGCGCCGCGAGATCATCGGCATACGTGTCCATGTCGTTGCCGTTCCACGGTTGGCTCGAACGGCCATGGCCGCGGCGATCGTGCGCGATACAGCGAAATCCGCGCTGGCCCAAAAAGATCATTTGATCTTCGAATGCGTCCGCGCTCAGCGGCCAGCCGTGGCTGAAAACGACCGGCTGTCCCTTGCCCCAGTCCTTGTAATAAATCTGCGTGCCGTCGTTGGTTGTGATCGTCGCCATAAAACGCCTCCGGGGTGCTGAAATGCACCGGTTGGGCGATTCTAAAACATCGTGCCAGGCAGGTTTGGTGAATATTTGGCGATTTCCCACAGGCATAGTTTGCTCGAGGGCGCCATTTATGCCTGGAGCTTGACATAGCGGGTTGCGATTAATGCGGATACGAACCTAGTCCCCGCGTTCATGGTCGGCACACGCGGCGCAGAGACGGCGAATCGCTTCATGCAGGACTTGGCTGCGCGGCTCGTTAACCGCGTCCAGCTAACGACGGATGGTCTCCGCGTATACCTGACTGCGGTTGAAGGTGCGTTCGGCTCTGGGATTGATTATGCGATGCTTATAAAACTCGGGAACGATGCTGCGGCAGACACGCGTTGCAGTCCAGCGGAGTGTATCGGCACTCAGACTGTCGGCATCATGGACCATCCCGACCAACGGCACGTCTCTACGAGCTCTGGAGAGCGCCAGAACCTGACCATGCGAATAATGATGCGTCGGTTCACGCGGCTTAACGAAGGCGTTCAGCAAGAAAGTGGAGAATCACGCTTGGGCTATCGCGCTACACTACATGCACTATAACTTCTGCCGGATTCAGACCCTGCGGGTTACACCTGCTATGGCGGCTGGCACTGGCCATGTTTGGGATATTGCGGAGATCTTGAAACTGCTGGAAGCTCGCGCAGCGGACAAGGCTGCATAGGAACGCCTCAGATGTTGAGTCTCAGGAGTCTTGCATTCATCCTATGTTCGGCCATACGGCGCACGCGCGCCCTCTCCTGCGCTGCTGTCGAGAACTCTCCCGACAGAATTAACGGAAGAAAACAGACGGCAATGGCTACACATATAGCTACAAATATGGCCGCCCTCATGTGCACTATCATACGAACAGTTTACACCTTCTAGGCTCGAACGGGACCTCAAAATGACTCACCACCGAACTGTTCCGAAAGTTGACGGAAACTACCCTGAATGCTATAAATCCTCGCCTTTGTCGGGGGCGCCGAATCAACCGTCGGGATGCACGTGTTAGTTGTGTGCCCGGCGAGCCGGCAGCAGCAGGAGACTTAGCAAACCCAAACGATGGAAGTGCTTCGGCAACTCGGTGACTTGTTTGTACAGGCCATCCCGACGGCCATTATCGTCTTTCTTTTCTATCTCTTCCTGCAATGGGCCTTCTTCAAGCCCATCGAGCGCGTGATGGCCGAGCGCCAAGAGCGCACCGAGGGCGCCCGCGCCGAAGCTGAGGCCGCCCAGAAGGCCGCCCAGGAAAAAGTGCAGGAACATCAGGATGCGATTAAGCGCGCCCGCAATGCCGTCTACGCCGAGCAGGATAAGGCCCGGCAAGCCATCTTGGACGAGCGCGCGCGACTGGTGCGGCAAGCCAAGGAGCGCGCCGCCGAACGGGTAGCTGTAGCGAAGGATGAAATCGCCGTGGACGCCGGACTCGCGCGTGCCCAACTCGAGGCACAGACCTCTGCCATGGCCGAAGACATTGTGAAGGCCATTTTCGAACAACGACCCGGCCCGCAGCCGGCAAACGAGGCCCGATGAATCATCGAGGCCCACGGATCAGTTCGCGCTCGTGGTTTTTCACTCCCGCTGTGCTGCTCGTGATCGGCGGAGCCTGCCTGGCGTTTTGCATTTTCACTCCACCGCTCAGCGCCCAGGAGAAGGCACCCGAACAGTCCGAGCCGGCGCCGGAAAATTCGCCGGCAGGCCAGCTCTTCCGCTGGTTGAACTTCCTACTCATTTTCGGCGGTGGCGGATACCTGATCGCCAAGAAGGCGCCGCCCTATTTCCGTTCGCGGGCGGCCGAAATTTCGCGCGAGATTACTTCCGCCACCGAAGCAAAGGCTGAGGCGGAGCGGCAGCTTCGCGAAGCGGAGACAGGACTGACGCGCATCGATCAGGAATCCGCCAAGATCCGCGAGACGGCCACGAAGGAATTCGCCGCCGAAGAGGCGAGGCTCCGCGAAGGCACGCAGCGCGAAGTGGAAAAAGTGGAGCACACGGCCAATATTGAGATTGACGCCGCCTCACGCGCGGCACTGATCGAACTGCGCGCGCATGCGGCCCGCCAGGCGGTAGAACGCGCGGCCGTACTCGTTGCGCAGCAAATGACTTCCGAGCGGCGCGAAGAGGCCTTCCAGAATTTCATCCGCAACTTCCCCAGGAGCGCCAATTGAAAGCGATCGCGGGAAGATACGCGGCGGCGATGTTTGAAGCGGCTTTGGCGCATGGCGCCGCGGAGCAAGTCCGCGGTACGCTCGAATCGTTGGGAGCGGTCATCTCCGAATCGAACGACCTGCGCCTTTTTCTGGCGAATCCGGGCGTGCCGATGACGGCGCGACTGGCCGTAATGGAAAAATTGCTGGACCGGCTCGATACGGCCCCTGCGGCGCGCCCGCTCCTCCGCAATTTTTTGAAGGTGCTGGTGGACCACCGCCGCACTTCGTTGCTGCCGGAGATCGCGTCCGAATACGTGGCAAAGCTAAATAGACATTTGGGTGTATCGGAAGTCGAAGTCACGTCCGCGGTGTCGTTGGAGCAGGAAAAGCGCACGCGGCTCGAGCAGGCCCTGGCGCAATCCACGCAACATAAGATTGCCGCGCAATATGATGTGGACCCGGCGCTGGTAGGCGGCGCCGTGGTGCGTATCGGCTCCACGATCTACGACGGCTCGGTGAGCGAACAGCTCCGGCGGCTCGAACAAAGTCTGATTTCCGAATAGGAGCACGGGATGGCAACGATTAAAGCGGACGAAATCACAAAGATTCTCCGCGAGCAGATTGAAAATTACGAGCAGACCGTCGCGGTAGACGAAGTCGGCTCGGTGATTTCGGTGGGAGACGGCATTGCGCGCGTGCACGGGCTTGAGCGCTGCATGTCCGGCGAGATGATCACCTTCCCGCACGACGTCTTCGGCATCGCTCTAAACCTGGAAGAAGATCAAGTCGGCGTGGTGCTGCTGGGCGACTACACGGAAATCAAGGAAGGCGACACCGTCAAGCGCACCAAAACCATCATGTCCGTGCCGGTGGGCGAGGCCTTGGTGGGACGCGTGGTGAATCCCCTAGGCCAGCCTCTCGACGGTAAAGGCCACATTGCCACCCAACAGCGCAATAACCTCGAGCGCCTGGCGCCGGGCGTGGTCGATCGGCAGCCGGTGCGCGAGCCCCTGCAAACCGGTATCAAAGCCATTGACTCGATGATCCCCGTGGGCCGCGGACAGCGCGAGCTGATCATCGGCGACCGCCAAACCGGCAAGACCGCCATCATCCTGGACACGATTATCAACCAGAAGGGTGGGGACATGATTTGCATCTACTGCGCGATCGGGCAAAAACGCTCGACGATCGCGCAGGTGATCAAGGTGCTCACCGACGCCGGCGCGATGGATTACACGATCGTCGTGGCTGCGTCGGCCACCGAAGCCGCGACGATGCAATACATTGCGCCCTACGCCGCATGCGCCATGGGCGAATTCTTCCGCGATTCGAAACGCCACGCGGTTTGCTTCTACGACGATCTTTCGAAACACGCGCAAGCCTACCGCGAAATCTCGCTGCTCTTGCGTCGTCCGCCCGGCCGCGAAGCATTTCCGGGCGACGTTTTCTACCTTCACTCCCGCTTATTGGAGCGCGCGGCAAAACTTTCCAACGACCTCGGCGGCGGCTCGCTAACGGCCTTGCCGGTGATCGAGACGCAGGCTGGCGACGTCTCGGCCTACATCCCGACCAACGTGATTTCCATCACGGACGGTCAGATTTATCTGGAAGCCGACCTCTTCAATGCCGGCGTCCGGCCTGCCATCAACGCCGGTATTTCAGTAAGCCGCGTGGGCGGCAACGCACAGATCAAGGCGATGCGCCAGGTGGCCGGTTCGCTGCGTTTGGATATGGCGCAGTATCGCGAGCTAGCAGCGTTTGCGCAGTTCGGCTCGGAACTCGACAAGCACACCCAGGCACAGCTTTCGCGGGGACAAAAGCTGGTGGAAATCCTGAAGCAGGATCAGTATTCGCCGCTGCCCGTGGAAAAGCAGGTACTGATCATTTTCGCGGCCACGAATCGCTTTCTGGATGACGTCGAAATTGCCGATTGCCGGCGTTTCGAGAGCGAGCTCTATACCTTCATGGATTCGAACTACAACGGCGTCCTGGCGCGGCTGGCGGAAAAGAAGCAGATCGACGATCAGATCCGCCAGGATCTTACGGAAGCGCTCAAGGCTTTCAAGGAGCGTTTCACCGCTTCGAAGAAGGAGAGTTAGCGAGCTGGATTTTTCCTAGCGATGCCCACGTTACTCGATTATCGGCGCCGGATTCGCTCGGTGAAGAGCACGCAGCAAGTGACTCGCGCGATGAAGTTCGTCTCCGCGGCGCGGCTGCGGCGCGCACAGGAAAAAGCCATCGAGGCGCGGCCTTACGCGGCGCAGATCACCGAAATGGTGCGGTCGGCCGTGGCGCGCATGGAAGCGCCGCAGCATCCGCTGCTGGCGCGGCGTCCCGAGCAGCGCGTGCTGCTGCTTCTGGCAACGGGCGACCGAGGCCTCGCGGGTGCCTTCAATGCGAACGCGGTGAGGCGCGCATTGGAATTTCTACGCTCGCACCGTGACCTGCAGACCCAGATTATACCGATTGGGCGGAAAGGGCGGGATGCGGCGCGGCGGCAGAAATGGAACGTTGCGGCGGAATATACGGGCTTTACCGCGAAAGCGGATTTCGCGCGCGCCAAGGAAATCGCCGCCAAGGTGATCGAGCTCTACGAGGGCGATCACACCGACGCCGTCTATCTGCTCTTCAACGAATTCAAAAGCGTGATGACGCAGAAAATGGTTTTCGAAAAACTCCTGCCGATCGACCCGGCCGAGCTTTCGAAAAAGGGCGCCAGCTCGCAGGTGGATTACATTTACGAGCAGCCTCCCGAGCAATTGCTGCAGGGTTTGCTGCCGCGCTATATCGCGGCGCGCATTTACCGGATGCTGGCGGATTCCTCAGCCGCCGAGCACGCGGCGCGCATGACGGCCATGGATTCCGCCACGAACAACGCAGGCGACCTGATCGAGTCGCTTACGCTGCAGATGAACAAGATTCGCCAGGCCGCAATTACGAAGGAAATCATCGAAGTGGTAAGCGGCGCGTCCTGGAGCGCGTAAGAGACGCGAGCCGGACCAACATTGGGAAATCAAGGAGACGTCATGGATCAGAAGCCCGGAATCGGACACGTCGTGCAGGTGATTGGGCCTGTGCTCGACGTAGAATTCAACCCGAAGGAACTTCCGCAGATCTTCAACGCGCTGCGTATCACCAGCGAGGGCTTCCAGACCGAGGACCCAGTCGACATTATCGCGGAGATCCAGCAGCACCTTGGCGAAGGCCGTGTCCGCGCTGTCGCGCTGCAGCCGACCGATGGAATTGTGCGCGGGATGAAGGCCTACGATCAGGGCGGACCCGTAACCGTGCCCGTCGGCCGCGCCACCCTCGGCCGGGTGATGAACGTCCTCGGCCAGCCGGTGGATAAGCGAGGGCCCATTTCCTCCGAGAAGATGTATCCGATTCATCGCCCGGCTCCTTCGCTTGAAGATCAATCCACCACGCTCGAAATGTTCGAAACGGGTATTAAGGTTGTGGACCTGATGGAGCCCTACCTGAAGGGCGGCAAGATCGGACTCTTCGGCGGCGCAGGGGTGGGCAAGACGGTCCTGATTCAAGAGCTGATTCACAACGTCGCGATGAAGCACGGCGGCGTTTCGGTGTTCGCGGGAGTGGGCGAACGGACCCGCGAAGGAAACGACTTGCTCCTCGAGATGACCGAGTCTGGCGTAATAGTGCCGGGCAATACCGAGAAATCGCGCTGCGCGTTGATTTACGGCCAGATGACGGAACCGCCCGGCGCGCGCCTACGGGTGGGCCTCACGGGTTTGACCGTGGCCGAGTATTTCCGTGATGAAGAGGGGCTGGACGTGTTGCTCTTCATCGACAACATTTTCCGTTTCGTGCAAGCCGGCTCGGAAGTTTCGGCGCTGCTCGGACGCATGCCTTCGGCCGTGGGTTACCAGCCCAACCTGAACACGGAAATCGGCGAGTTGCAGGAGCGCATCACCTCCACGAAAAAGGGGTCGATCACTTCGGTACAGGCGATCTATGTGCCGGCGGACGATTACACCGATCCCGCGCCGGCGGCGACCTTCGCGCATTTGGACGCGACGACCAACCTAAGCCGCGCCATCGTCGAGCGCGGCATTTATCCCGCCGTCGATCCACTGGCCAGCTTCTCGCGCATCCTCGATCCGCACATCGTTGGGCAGGAACATTACAATGTGGCGCGCCAGGTGAAATCGATTCTGCAGCGTTACAAGGATCTGCAGGACATCATCGCGATTCTGGGTATCGAAGAACTCCCCGACGAGGATAAGCAGACCGTGGCGCGTGCGCGAAAGATCGAGAAATTCCTCTCGCAGCCGATGTATGTGGCGGAACAATTTACGGGGCAGGCCGGGAAGTATGTGAAGATCGAAGACACCGTGCGCGGCTTCAAGGAAATCGTGGACGGGAAACACGACGAAGTGCCGGAGCAGGCGTTTTACCTCGTAGGTACAATCGAGGAAGCGATCGAAAAAGCGGAGAAAATGTCGGCAGCGGCGTAAACGCGCCACTGCGCTGACGAAACATGGCGGAAGCGCTCAATCTCGAAGTAGTGACGCCGGAACGGCGCGTGATCCAGGCGGAAGCTTCTGAAGTGCAACTCCCCGGAAGCGATGGTTACCTGGGGATTCTGCCGGGGCACGCTCCATTGCTCACCGAATTGGGTACCGCGGAATTAAGCTATACGGCCAACGGAACCGTTGCCTACGTGGCGGTCTTCGGCGGCTATGCGGAAGTGCTGCCGGATCGCGTGATCGCGCTCGCGGAAGCCGTCGAGCGTCCGGAAGAAATTAACGTCGAGCGCGCACGCTCGGCCAAACAAGAAGCCGAAAAGGTGCTTGCCACGCAGGGCATTTCGCTCGAAGAGGCTACGGAAGCACGGGCGGAAGTGGTGCGCGCCGAACTTCGCATGCAGGTGGCCACGCGATCCGGCCACGGCGTTCCCGCCCCCGGTGAACGCTCGCACGCCTAGCGTTTTCAACGCGCTGGCCTTGAATCCTGACCCGCCCCCAAACATCCAATCGAGGAGATAGATCAAGGAAGGCCATGGAACCTGTACGCATCTACAGCACGAGTTGGTGCTCGGATTGCCGGCGTGCCAAGCAATTCTTGAAGGAGCGCGGCGTACAGCTCGAGGAAATCAACGTGGATGAGTCACCTGATGCGGAGGATCTGGTTCTGCGCGTAAACAAAGGCCGGCGCACAGTTCCTACGTTCGAAATGAACGGTGAGTTCTTCTCCTGCAGCCCGTTTGATCCCTATTTTCTCTCCGAAAAATTCGGAGTGCCTCTGAATCCTTGACCGGCCTTTGCGCTATACGAGCCCTACGCCACGCGTAACCACTTTCACAATTTCCAGTTCCCGGTTTAGAAAAACCAGGTCAGCATCCGCTCCGGACGTCAGCGATCCTTTCGTTTTCTCTAGACCTAATTCCCGCGCCGGATTGAGCGTCATCATCTGTACGGCGTCTTTTAAGCGCACACCCAGCGAAACAATATTGCGCAGCGCGCGATCAAGCGTCAGTGTGCTGCCCGCGAGCTTCCCTTCTTTATTGCGTACCACACCCCCGGACACGGCGATATCGAAATCGCCAAGCCTATAGCAGCCATCCGGCATGCCGGTGGCGGCGGTGCCGTCGCTCACCAGAGTGACGCCTTCTGTGCCCTTGGCCCTTAACAACACCTGCATCGCCGCCGCATCTACATGCACGCCATCCGCGATGAGTTCGGCGCAAATTTCGGGGCGAGTGAGCACCGCGCCAATCACCCCGGAATCGCGGTGCCCGAAGGGGCGCATCGCGTTAAAAACATGCGCTGCATGGCGAGCCCCGCGATGGATCGCTGCCATCGCCTGCTCGTAGTTCGCGTCCGTGTGGCCTACGGAGACTACGATTCCCATGGAGCGCGCGGCATCAATCAATTCGAGCGCGCCGGGAAGTTCAGGCGCTAGCGTGATGATACGCGTGCGCCCGCTCGCCGCGTCCAGCAATCGGCGCAGCAAATCAGGCGCTGGGGCAGAAATATATTCCTCCGAATGCACGCCGCGGCGCACCCTGCTGATGAAGGGGCCTTCCAGGTGTACGCCGAGTATCTCCGCTCGCGGAGAATCCGCACCACCGCGACTTGCCTGTGCGGTGATCGCATCGGCAATTCCGGAAACGCTGCGGCAGAGCACCTCCGTCGCCGAGGTCACAGTGGTCGCCAAGAAGGAGGTTGTGCCCCCGCGCGTCAGCGTGGCGGCCACCACTTCAAGCGCCTCTGACGTCCCCCGCATCACGTCCTGGCCACCCGCGCCGTGAACGTGCACATCCACAAAGCCGGGCGTCGCGGTGGCATCGAGCATTTCCGCTACTCGCGCGCCGCGAGGTATGGAGACCCCTTCGCGCGGGCCCACGGCCAGGATGCGGCCCTCTTCGACCAGAATTAAGGCGTTGAGAATTTCTTCCGCTGGCGTGATCGCGCGATGGACCAGAATGGCAGTCAAGGACATGGAGAATGACATCCTACCTGAAGCAAGGCGGAAGGCGCGAGGCGCGGAACTGCGTCTAGCAAGAAAAAGGGCAGGACCGAGGTCCTGCCCTAAAACCCCACTAAAGGTTTCGAAACGAACTACATTCCAGCGGCGTCGATCGAGTCCACCGCGATCTTATCGCCATCCATCGAGCCCTTCACCTTGACCTTCTGGCCGGCATACTTCGCCGCGTCGTCCTGCTTGTCCAATACGTAGACCTTCTTGGTCTTGGTGTCGATCAATGCGTATTGGCCTTTACCCTCGGTTACGCACTTGGTGACGCAAGCAGCGTCCGTCATCGTGGCGCCACAATGGGTCTCGCCAACCACCCCAGTCCACGTTCCCGGCTTGCCGGCAGGAGCCGCGAAGGCAAAACCTGCGCTGACAAGGGTAATCGCTGCGCCTAACAAGAATCGGTTTTTCATGTTTCGAATCCCCCTCTTTCAAATCCGGCCCACGTCTATGGGTACGGAGCGTCGGCCCTTCGGGAGCCCGAACTACTTTCGCACAGGGCGCCTCTTCTGTCCAGAACTTTGCCCTTACGCCCAAAAACAGCAGCGGGAGGACCTAAAAGGCCCTCCCGTTGACTGCGTCCTGTGGTTGAGGAATGGCGGCTGGAGCGGGGTGTCCTGGAACCACGCCCAAGCACATTCGGTGACCGGGTCAGTTGCCCGGCGTGGAGGAAATAGCCTGCGCCGACTGAACCTTGGGAACACTCAGGTAGCCGACGATCTTTTCTTTGCTGACTTGGTTGACGACCAACTCCATCGCCGCGCGGCTGCCGCGGGTGTAGAAGAAGATTGGCTCATTCACGGAGCGGTCCTTCTTCTCGAGTTTCATGTCGTCGACGTACAGGTCTACCGTGTACTGATTGTGCTTCAAATTGGTGTTGCGGAGTTCAAGAGTAATGTCGCCGAGCTTCTGCTTCGCGCCCTTGTTGGCAACGGTGAATTCAAGATAGTCGCGCTGCCCAAGACGCCGCAATTGATCGAGCTCGTCATGGTTGTGAGCGATTTGCGTACCGAGTTCGTTGCGTGCATCGAGCAATCCCTGCTTCGTGCTGTCGAGGTCGCTGCGCACGCCATTGACATCGGTCTTTACGCCGTTCACGTCATCCGAATTCGCCTTGGTCGCCAGTTGGCTCTCGTCGCTCTTCATGGAGTCCTGCACGTCCGCCAGTTGCTTCTGGTAGTCCTGGCTGATCTTTGCAGATTGCCGGCGCGCTTTGTCGAGTTCGCCTTGCGTTAGTTTCAAGCGATCGGTGACGACGCTTAGATCCCCCTGGAGCTGTGCATTGACACTTTCCGTCTGCGACAGCCGCTGGCCCAAGACATCCAGATTCTTCCGCAGAACTTGATTGTCATTGGTGGCCGCCTGCTGCGCTTCGCGGACGTGGGTTGACGCGCTCCAGCCAACGCCCAGTGCGATCAGGGATACCACTGCCAGCGCCACAATAGCGACGCCAAGCCAGCGTGGGCTCCCTTCATTTACTACTTGGACGGTCTCTTGATGCTCTGTCATTCTTGTTCTCCTTGTCCTTCACCCCTTGCGCCAACTGTAAATGCACGCGCCAAGCCAAAGGACGGCCCGCATGGCCTTCTCTTTGTAAACAACACATAACAGGAAGCTTGATGTATTTCTGGAGGAGTGGAGCAGTCCAAAACATGGGCTAGTACGTGGCAATCTTTACAGATTCGTGTGCTTTTGGCCGTTGTTTCTTACGACAACAGACCGGTCGGCCGTTTCAGCTAAGTCGTTTGTTATGTATTGATTGTAAGATTCCGGGAAGCAATGCGGGAGAAAAAGGCAATCGCGACCAGGTCTTAGGCGTGATGGTGAACGTGAGGAAACATCGAAGCGTCCATGCCGAATGACGACTCAAGAGTATGCTCCGCCGCTTCCAGAACCTTCGAACAATTCGAACAATGGCCGATATGTTGCGCGACTTCCCTCTCCACGGACGGCGACAAACGCCCCTCGAGGTAATCGCAGATCAAGCGAATTGTTGCACGGCAGTTCATGGCACAGCTCCTAGCGGGGTCCACATAAGTTCGAGCACTTGAGGGACCAGTTACGCCCGCAACGCGAGTCCCAATTAAATCATTGAATATAAGCAGCATATAACTTGCACGGGGAACCCTCGCGCATCCGCATCTTAGAATTCAGCGCGCTTTTCTACACGGCGAAGTTCCTTTTTGCGTAGAAATAGAAAAGTGTTAGTGAGGGACTACCGTCATGCGTTCCAATACAGCAATGCGATCTGCCAAGGGCGGGTGGGTGCTGAAGAGCCCGGACATGATGTTGCGTGCGCTTAGGGGCGTGACGATAAAGAGCGAGGATGTTGCCGGGGGCACGTTCATGGGTATCCGCTGGTTATAGGCTCCCAACTTCTTGAGCGCCGAAATCAGTCCGTAGGGGTGCCCGGCCAGGCGAACGCCGGCCGCATCGGCTGCATACTCGCGCTGACGCGACAGCCCAAGCTGCAAGAACAGTGCCGCGATGGGCGCCAGGATCATCATCAGGAGCATACTCAAGGCGTTTCCGCGATCCCGCCGGCCGCCGCCACCGCCGTAGCCCGCAAACATGAAACCCCACTGCGCCATGTGCGCCAGCAGCGTGATCGCTCCAGCCACCGTGGCGGCAATCGATGTGATCAAAATGTCGTAGTTGCGCACGTGCGAAAGCTCGTGTGCGATCACGCCTTCGAGTTCGTCGTCGTTCATCAGTTCAAGTAGACCTTGCGTCACCGCCACCGAGGCATGCTTTGGATTTCGGCCCGTGGCAAAAGCATTTGGCGCCGCTTCCGGGATCACATAAAGCTTGGGCATCGGCAGATTGCTCTTGCCGCACAAGCGCTCCATCACGGCGTAGAGGCGCGGCACCTGTTGCGGTGTAACGGGTTGCGCGTGACTCGACTTGAGCGCGATCTTATCCGAGAAAAAGTAAGCGACCATGTTCGTGCAGGCGGCGACAGCCAAACCAAGAATCATCCCGTTCTGACCGCCGAGCTCCTCGCCACCCAAGACCAAAAGGAGCGTCAACGCCAGGAGCAAAAACCCTGTCTTCAATGCGCGCATGTTGTCCTCAATGAAGATATTCTATGAACCCGAAATTCCGGCGTCAACCGGCCCTGTCTTTCCGCTATTTCCCCGCGCCAGCCGGAGCTTTCCGATCTTGCTTAGCCGTTGACGCGGCCGGGCGGCGATTGAATTTGAGTTGCCCCGCCGCCTTATCGACGTCCACCGTCACGTGATCGCCCGGCAGAACCTTGCCTTCGAGAATCTGCATAGCCAGCGGCTCTTGCACCAATCGTTGCAAGGTACGACGTAACGGCCGTGCGCCATAGGCCGGATCGTAGCCTTCCGTCAGCACGAATTGCCGGGCCGCAGAGGTCAATTCGATCGTAATCTGGCGCTCGCTAAGCATCTTTGCGATATCCGCGAGTTGCAGATCCACGATCTTTTCGAGTTGCTCCTTGCCCAGCGGATTGAAGATCACGATCTCGTCCACGCGATTGAGAAATTCGGGCCGAAACGCCGCGCGCAATGCCTCCATCGCTTCTTTTCGCGCCAGCTTCATATCTTGCCCAGCCAGCTCGGAAATTGCGGCGGAACCTACGTTGCTCGTCATCACCATCACGGTGTTCCGGAAATCCACGGTGCGGCCTTTGCCGTCCGTGAGCCGACCATCCTCCAAAATTTGCAGCAGAATATTGAAGGCATCCGGATGCGCTTTCTCAATTTCGTCGAGCAGCACGACGGAATAAGGGTGGCGCCGCACTTGCTCGGTAAGCTGGCCGCCCTCTTCGTAGCCCACATATCCTGGAGGCGCCCCGATCATCCGCGCGACCGAGTGTTTTTCCATGTATTCGGACATGTCCAGACGGATCATCGCTTTCTCATCGTCAAATAGAAATTCCGCCAGAGCCCGAGCCAATTCTGTTTTGCCGACGCCGGTCGGTCCGAGGAAAATAAAGGAACCGATGGGACGCTTTGGATCGCTCAGACCGGCGCGCGCACGGCGAATGGCGCCGGCCACGCGAGCGAGCGCGTCATCCTGCCCAACCACGCGCTGCCGAAGCCGCTGCTCCATATCCACCAGCTTCTGCGCTTCGCCTTCGAGCAGACGCCCGACGGGAATGCCAGTCCATTTGCTAACCAGCGCAGCGATATCTTCTTCGTCGACTTCTTCCTTCAGCATGTGCTGGCCTTTTTGCTTTTCGGCCATTTGCTCCTGCGCCTCGGCCAGCTTGCGCTCCGCCGCGGCCAATTTCCCGTAACGAATCTCGGCGACGCGCGCCAGATCGCCGGAACGCTCGTAGCGCTGCTCTTCAGACTTCAGTTGATCGATTTCCGCTTTCAGCTTGCGCACGCATGCGATCGCGTCTTTTTCCAGTTGCCATTGCGCCTTGCGCGCCGAAGATTGTTCGCGGAGAGAGGCCAGTTGTTCCACAATTTGCTTGAGCCTCGCCTTGGAGTGCTCGTCCGATTCCTTTACCAGCGCCTGGCGTTCGATCTCGAGCTGCATGATGCGGCGCTCGATTTCGTCGATTTCCACGGGCAGCGAATCAATCTGCATGCGCAGGCTGGCTGCCGCTTCGTCGATCAGATCGATGGCTTTGTCCGGCAGGAAGCGGTCCGAGATGTAACGGTGTGAAAGCGTGGCAGCTGCGATGATTGCCGAATCCTTAATGCGCACGCCGTGGTGCACTTCGTAGCGATCTTTCAATCCCCGCAGAATGGCAATCGTATCCTCGACGGTCGGTTCGCTCACCAGCACCGGCTGGAAGCGACGCTCCAAAGCCGGGTCTTTCTCAATATATTTGCGGTATTCATTGAGCGTGGTGGCGCCAATTGAGCGCAGCTCTCCGCGCGCGAGAGCCGGCTTCAGCATGTTGGAAGCATCCATCGAGCCTTCCGCCGCGCCCGCACCCACCACAGTATGCAGCTCGTCAATAAAGAGAATGATTTGGCCCTGCGCGTCCGTCACTTCTTTCAGCACGGCTTTCAGCCGGTCTTCAAATTCACCGCGATACTTCGCTCCGGCGACCAGCGACGCGAGATCGAGCGCCACGATTTTTTTGGTCTTCAGGACGTCAGGTACATCCCCGGCAATAATGCGCTGCGCCAAACCCTCGACAATGGCTGTCTTGCCTACGCCAGGTTCACCGATGAGCACGGGGTTATTTTTCGTACGGCGCGCCAAGATCTGCATCACGCGGCGGATTTCGGAGTCGCGGCCAATCACGGGATCGAGCTTGCCGCGCCGCGCCAGTTCAGTTAAATCGCGCGCATATTGTTCCAGGGCGCGATAGGTAGATTCGGGATTCGGCGAGGTGACGCGCTGGCTGCCGCGGATTCCGGCGAGCGCTTGCAGAATCGCATCGTGGCTCGCGC
>Ga0209420_1000428_pt1 | contig 22689 bp, 24 predicted proteins | sample BlaSpr_A8_OM1_O1_FD_187972 | JGI IMG/M metagenome (GOLD analysis project Ga0209420, IMG submission 187972) | Forest soil microbial communities from Thunder Bay, Ontario, Canada - Black Spruce, Ontario site 2_A8_OM1_O1 (SPAdes) (version 2) | ecosystem: Environmental > Terrestrial > Soil > Boreal...
ATCGATATCACGGAACGGAAACAGGCGGAAGCGGCGCTGCGGAAGAGCGAGGAGCGGTGGCGGTCCGTGTATGAGAATTCGGCTATCGGGGTGGCGCTTACAGATCTCAACGGACGCTTCCTGGCGGTGAATCGCGCCTACGAGAAAATGTTGGGCTGCACCGAAGAGGAACTCCGCAAGCTCACTTTTATGGAGATCACCGAAGAGGACTATCGCCACGACAACCTGGAGTTGATCAGCGAGCTGTTAGAAGGAAAGCGACAACAGTTCCAGATCGAGAAACAGTATCGACGCAAAGATGGCACCCTGCGGTGGGTAAACAACAACGTTTCTCTGGTTCCGGGTACTGAAAGCACGCCGCGATTTATCATGGCGCTTTCCGAGGACATCACGCAGCGAAAGGAGGCGGAAGCGGCGCTGCGTAAAAGTGAAGAGAAGAACCGCATCCTGCTTCAGATCAACAATGCCATCATTACTAACCTGACACAGCAGGCACTCCTGCATTCGATTTCCGAGGCCTTGCATCCTCTCTTTCCGTTCGACCGATGCGCGATTACCCTCTATCAGCCGGAGAGAGATTCTTTCCGTTTCCTCGCCGTGGAGGGAGATCTGCTCTCGGACTACTTTAAGACGGGGCTGGAGCTTAGACGCAACGACACCTGCGGCAGTTGGGTATTCGAACATTTGCAACCTCTCGTGCGCCGCGATCTCGAAAAAGAGCAGGAGTATCTCAATGAGCGCCGCCTTGCCTCGGAGGGCATCCAGTCGATGTGCGTCGTGCCCCTGGTTTTTCAGGCAAAGTGTATCGGCACGCTCAGCTTGGTGAGTCGGGAAAAGGATCGCTATTCGGATGAGGACGCCATGTTCCTCCAGGAAGTGGCGAACCAGGTTGTATTGGCGATTCAGAATATGCAGTCCTACCAGGAAATTGACAGTCTGAAAGCTAGGTTGGAGAAAGAAAACGTTTATCTCCGGGAAGAATTGCGTGCGGAACACAACTTCGAGGAGATCGTGGGCAATAGTCCAGCGTTGCTCAAGGTGCTGCATGCCGTCGATCAGGTCGCTCCAACAGATTCAACCGTGCTCATTTGCGGGGAAACGGGGACGGGGAAGGAACTGGTGGCGCGTGCGATCCACAGCCGCAGCGCCCGCAACGGCCATGCCCTGGTGAACGTGAACTGTAGCGCCATTTCGGCTGGTCTGGTGGAGAGCGAACTCTTTGGCCATACGAAAGGGGCGTTCACGGGGGCTCTGGATCGGCGCATCGGTCGCTTTGAGCTTGCTCACGGCGGCACGATCTTCCTGGACGAAATCGGAGAGCTGTCCCTGGAGACGCAAGTGAAGCTGCTCCGCGTCCTGCAAGAGCACGAGTTTGAACCGGTAGGCAGCAGCCGCTCTTTGCACGTGGACGTACGCGTGATTGCCGCCACCAATCGCAACCTCCGTGAAGCAGTTCAGGAAGGCCGCTTCCGCTCAGACCTCTTCTACCGCCTTAACGTTTTTCCCATTGAGCTCCCTCTTTTGCGAGAACGCCGATCCGATATTCCGCAGTTGGTGGCTTTCTGCATATCCCGGTTCTCCAAGCGGTTAGGGAAGAGGATCGATGGTGTCTCACGGGAATCGATGGAGAATCTGATGAACTATCCCTGGCCCGGAAACATTCGGGAGCTACAGAACATAATCGAGCGCGCAGTCGTCTTGTCGGCGGGTCCAACCCTGCGCCTGGACCGCGACCTTATGCCGGTTGCTGCCTCTACAAAAGGCATGGACCCTCAGACGGATTCTCCAGAGCATCGGCAGGCCAACCTCGGGTCCCCAAACCCACTCCTAACGCTGGACGAGGTAGACCGAAACCACATCGTCGCCGCTCTTCAACATTCCGGTGGGGTGGTCGATGGTCCAAAAGGTGCGGCGAGGATCTTAAACCTCCATCCAAACACGCTTCGCCACCGGATGGGTAAGCTTGGCATTAAGGGATCTCGTCACCGCCCATCGTAGTTCCTCCTACTCCAACTGGTTCGTGATTACCGTATGTGGTGATTCCACCTCTAAGTCCAGGGGCCCCTGAGCAAACAGACTGCCCACCCTAGGGAGGCGGAGGACCACCAGATGGCTAAAGAGCCTACGCAACTTATTGATTCTGGACAAATACTGTCCTAAGCAGCCAGGGCGCCCCGGGCAGAGAGCTTCCGACCCAGCCTGATTTTGTGAAGGGCATGGCAATTGCTTTATCAACTTATAAGGAGATCAGGTGAACCGCGATGCTGAGGGTCACGGTTGTCGAAGCGTCAAGAAGCGCCGTAACCCTTCGGGTAGAAGGCCGGATAACGGGTTCCTCGGTCGAGGAACTCCGCAGAGCATGCGATGTGCACACTCTTGCCGAGGACGTGCAATTGCGCCTCGAGCTGGCGGACGTTTCATTCGCCGATGCCGCGGGGATCGTACTCCTCAAAGAACTGCGGAGTCGCGGCGTCGGACTGATGCGCACAAACCCGTTTATGGCCGAACAGCTCAAAGATGGGACATCAGCTGACGAATTTAGACTCACTTAAGGAGTGCCGACGCCGAAGCAAAGGGCTCTTAATCTGTGAACTTCGGCCCATCGCGAATGGAAGGGGCTTCAATGCTGAAGCAATCTATGTCTAGGGACGAGTTATTCCCGGCTGGATATTTGAGTAGCAGGCAATGGGATCTTCCAATTCTGGAGCCACTCTCCGCCGCAAACAACATCATCGCTTTCATCTCCCACGATCTTCGCCATCCCTTGACCGCCATCCTTGCCAATGCCGAGTTTCTCACCCGCTCAGATATCAGCGAGATGGAAAAGAGCGACTTTTACCAGGAAATCCGTTGTGCCATCGACCGAATGAATGAGATGGTCGCCTCGCTGTTGGAGTGCTCCAAGGGCCGTGACACATTTCGGCCAGCCGTCGGAAACATCGTTGACACAGTTGAGCGCGCGACCCGGATGACCAGCGTGGCCGAGGAGTTCCGCCGCATCACTATCACGCATCATCATGAAGGCTTGACCGTGGGCTGGTTCGATTCCAACCGCCTCGAACGGGTGGTCGCCAACCTCGTGCTGAATGCTTGCGAGGCGGTTTCTCCGGACTCCGGGCAGATCGTCATAACCACGACCGGAAATCGAGCCTACTTGCAAATTGGCGTCTGGGATAACGGCCCTGGCATTCCCCCGGCGATTCGGGACTCCGTTTTCCAGCCCTTTGTGAGCCACGGAAAGGCAGAGAGCTGCGGGTTGGGCCTCGCTATCGCAAAGAAGATCGTCGAGGAACATGGCGGGGTGATCCACCTTGATGGGAGAAGTGAGACCGGAACTCTATTCAAGATCACGATTCCCTTTGCGATTCCGGAGGGAGCAATTAAATGAATATGACTGTAGGCTTGGCGGAATTGGCAGTGCGAGCACTGGCAAACGATGAGCTGGATCTTGTCCACGCCAGCAAGAACGGAGATGTTGCCGCTTTCGAGCAGCTCGTAAAGCGATACGATCGCAAACTTCTCCGAATCGCTCAAAGCGTCACGCGTAACCGGGAAGATTCCCAAGATGTAGTTCAGGAAGCCTTCTTGAAGGCCTACCAAAACCTGGCTGCATTCCGCGAGGATTCCAAATTCTCAACCTGGCTGATTCGCATCACTGTGAACCAGTCGCTGATGAAGCTGCGAAAGCAACGTGCTTCAAGAGAGGCATCCCTGGATGAGGATTTTCAGGCCGATGGTGACGTGCTTCCAAAAGAGGTCACCGACTGGTCTCCTAACCCGGAACAGCTCTACTGGGCGTCTGAATTAAGAGACATCCTGAGCAAATGCCTGGAAGAGCTAAGCCCAATCTTGCGGACAGTCTTTGTGCTGCGGGATATTGAAGGACTCACCATCGATCAGACGGTAGAAGTGCTGAACGTGAGTCAGACGGCAGTGAAAGCGCGGCTATGGCGAGCTCGCCTGCAGCTTCGCGAAAGCCTGAACAAATACTTCATCAAGCGACCTCATCCTGCGCGAGCGCAGCTTTTCCCTTCAGGCAGGCGGACAGGCCGGATTCTCGGCCTCTTTGCGAAGTGCTTGCGAAACTCAACATCCCGGGAACGCTCGATCAGTGTCGCCGAGCCGGACATGCATGCTGTGTCTTGTACGGCACCCGCCGGTACGGTCGAATTGTTGCTCACCAATGTTTGATTCGCACTGATATCGCCAGACGGTGCCACGCAGTACTCTCCGCTCCAGTGAAGCTCCTTGCTGCGTGTTTACGAAATCCCGACAAAGAGTTGACAATCAAATGACATCCCGTCGGCATCCCGCCCTCAATTGCCGCGTCTAACTATCATACATTGTGACGACAGTTGATAAGTGAGGCTATGACAGATTTGTGGACTAAAGTCTCACGAGCGCAGTTATCACTAATGAATAAGTAATTCCATCTCAATAAGGAGAAATCATGAAGAAATCGTATTTAGTAGCAGTACTCACTTTAACGTGCTTGGTCGGACTGGGCATAACTGCCCACTCTCAGGACACCGAGGGAGTTCGCGTGAAAGTTCCGTTTGAGTTCGTCGCCGGAGGCGCGACGCTGCCTGCGGGAACATACACGGTTGGCCGACTCTCTCTTGACGCATCCTCGGGCATAACAATCCGCAGCTTCGGCAACGGCGTGCTTGTGATTCCTCAGGTTGTCGATGGAACTCCTGCTGAGCATCCAAAGCTTAGCTTTGAGCAGGTAGGGGGCAAGTACTTTCTGAGCGAAGTTGACACACCGGGAGGCATTTACACCTTCGGGTTGCCACGAACGATGGTCGCGCTGGCACAGACGAAGGATCAACGTACTATGTCCGTCTCTGGCACTAAGTAAGTCTAAGACAACATCGGCATTCATGCAGTTGTGGGGGGAGTTCGGGGATAAGAAGTAAGTTAGTCAACCCGAATTCCCCTTCAATTCGCAACAGCAGCTTCATGGTAGAAACGGAAACAACGGTATTCGGCAACGTCGTACAAATCATAAAGAAAGTTAGGGAGGACAACTTGAAGAAAGCACTTTTACTATTCGGGCTGCTCATGACGTTGACGATCCCGTCGGGATTGTGGGCTCAGCAGGCAGGCTATTCCCAGACCAACCTGGTTTCCAACACTGCCGGCATCGCCGCTAACACAGACACTCAACTGTTAAACCCTTGGGGAATCTCAGTTCTTCCCGGGGATGACTTTTGGATCGCCGACAATGTCAGCGGTGTCTCCACGCTCTATGACCAAAATGGCAACAAAGATACTGGGCTGGTCGTGACCATACCGGTGGCCTCAAGCAATCCAAACGGAAATTGCAGTCCCGGTTGCCCCACGGGAACCGTGGGCAACGCCAGTGGTTCCTCGTTCTCCGGGGGGATCTTTTATTTTTGACACAGAGGACGGTCTCGTCGTCTACTGGAACGGCTCCAGCAACACGGCACTTGTTGGCAAAGATAATTCCGCCAGTGGCGCGGTTTATACGGGCCTCGCCTTACTGGGCACCAACCTTTTGGCGGCAAACTTCAATAGCGGCAAAGTCGACGTTTACGACTCGAACTTCAACCTAAGCTCGTTGGCCGGTTCGTTCACTGACTCCACGCTCCCTGCAGGCTTTGCTCCCCACGGCATCCACATAATCAATAACCAGGTTTACATCGCCTATGCCATGCAGAACGCTGCCAAGCACAATGCCATGCCCGGCGCCGGGCTGGGACAGGTGGATATCTTCGATGCCAACGGCAACTTCGTCAGCACCTTGGTTGCCGCTGGTGCCACAAACAACCTCAACGCGCCCTGGGGCGTAGCACAAGCTCCCGCGAGCTTCGGAACATTTGGGGGCGATATCCTCGTAGGAAATTTCGGCGATGGCACCATGAGCGCGTTCGACACAACCGGGAAGTTTCTTGGCCAGCTCGCCGACTCTGCGGGCAACGTGCTGGTGAATCGGGCCTTGTGGGATATGGTGGTCGGCGGAGGCGGCGGGGCAAACAATAACCCCGGCAATCTTGGCACTCTTTATTTCACCGCGGGTGGCGCAACCAGTGTGTTCGCCAGCCTCGTCCCTGCGGCTGCGGTTGGCGCTCCAGGTTTCACTCTGAGTCTCTCGGCCCAGAGCGCAACCGTCAATCCGGGTGGTTCGGCTAATGTCATGGTCAGCGCGGCCGCGGTCGGCGGATTCAATAGTCAGATTACTCTTACCTGTGCGGCGCCCTCTGGTTTGGCCTGTGCTTTCAATCCTTCAACAATCTCACCCGGAAGCACTTCGTCCTCCACCTTAACCATTTCTGCCGTTTCGACGCCGCCCCCTACGGGCTACAAGTTACCAGGCATGATGGCCCTGCTGCCCGGTCTGGGACTTTTCGGAACGCTCTTCACAACTCGCAAACGCAAACCGCTTACCCGCAAGGGCATTGTGTGGATGAGCCTGCTGGGCTTACTGCTTTCCGTTTCCCTGTTCGCCCTGGGATGCGGTAGCAGCAGCAATTCAAACACGTCAATGCCGTCATCTCAGCAGGTCACCGTGATGGTGACGGGCACATCCGGCTCTCTGAGCCAGACCGCCGCTGTCACGGTCTCCATCAACTAAAACAAAACACCCCACGCCTCGGGCGCACTCCGGTGCGCCCGAGGCCCACTAGAGGCGTTCCATGGCTGATGCGACTGCTTCCGTACTGTCATTACACGCGCGGTCCATGCCGCTCCTGGCTCATCTGGAGGAGTTGAGAAAGCGAATCATCTTTTCGGTCCTTGGGGTACTTGTCGGATTTATTTCATGCTGGTCGTTTGCGGACCGTATTTTCGGTTTGATGCAGCAACCTATTATTGGAGCACTGCGGCATCACGGCGTCGGCGGGGGGTTGGTGTACTTAAACCCAACTGAGCCCTTCAATCTCTATCTTGAGGTGGCGCTTGTAGGGGGACTATTTGTAGCCTCTCCATTTGTGTTTTATCAATTGTGGCTGTTCATCGCCCCCGGACTGTATCGCAAGGAGAAACGGTATGTCATGCCGTTCTTACTCAGTACAGCCGGGTTGTTCATGGCAGGAGGTCTTTTTGGTTACAAGATGGTCTACCCGGCGTCCCTGGATTTCTTGATCGGTTATGGACAGCGCTTCCAACCGATGATAACGATCGGAGAATATACGAAGCTGTTTGTGACAATCATCGTCGGCCTCGGACTGATTTTCGAAATGCCAATTCTTGTTTTCTTTTTGGCGTTGATGCGCCTCATAACCGCCCGATGGATGTGGCGTAATCTGCGATATTCCATCCTTGTCATTTTCATTATCGCCGCAATCGTCACACCCACGGCTGACATCCTGAACATGTGCCTTTTTGCGACTCCCATGATCGCGCTCTATGCCATCAGTATCGGAGTGGCATGGATGGTGAGTGCCACGCGCAAGCGCGCAACAGGCCCCGTCTAAAGTGGCGATGAACGCGTCTCGTGTCATTTGTCAAGCAACTCCGAGATCCAAATATCCTGGCGCGATTGTCATGGGCAGTTACAAGAATTGACAATCAAATTACATTTCTCGTGTAACTCGTCGCCTGCTTGCTGCGTCTACGGTTACTGCTGGAACAAAATCATAAGCAAATTGGAGCATTAGTATGAAAGATGGCGGTCAGCAATGGTCCACTGCTAGTTTCGGGGTTAGATTTGCTTCGGTATTGGTTCTAGGACTCATAGTCTTCGGGTCTATATTTGCCCTCACTCAGGGAATCGTTACTGGATCCATCTCAGCCGTTGTGCAGGATCCTCAAGGCGCCGTTGTGGTCGGCGCCAAAGTTTCTGCCAAGCAACTGGACACGAACCGGGAGTTCAAAACAGAAACAAACTCAGCAGGTATTGTTGCGTTGCGGAATTTGCCGCCCGGCGCCTACAGCCTTCGCATTGAAGCCGGCAACTTTCAGCCTTATGAGGCCAGCAATCTCTCTGTGCAAGTAGGTCAGGATACCGCGTTAGCTGTCATCAAGCTGCAATTGGGTTCGGCCTCTGAAACGGTCACAGTGGAAAGCGCTCCGCCGCTGGTCGAGTCTACTTCGGACCAGATCTCGGAAACCTTCAGCTCGGAAAAAGTGACCAGTCTGCCGGTGGGGAATACATTTGACTCGCTGGCGCTGTTCATACCCGGTGTCGCCACTGCAGGTGATGCGAGTTTCAGCAACAACAACGGCGCCGAGATGTCGGTAAACGGTGAGCGCGCCCGCTCCAACAACTTCCAGATTGATGGGCAAAGCAACAACGATAACTCAATCGCTGGCCCTTCGATTGCCTTCGGCAACCAGGACGCCATCGACCAGGTACAAGTGGTCACCAATTACGATGCACAGTTTGGCCGCAACACTGGGGCAGTAGTGAACTACGTCACGAAATCGGGTACGAATCAATTCCACGGGACGGGATATGAGTTCTGGCAGGGTTCAATATTTGATTCGCTGGAAAACCAGGAGAAGAGTCCGTTATTCGGATTCTGTCCCCCGGGAGTGTCCACCTCTACGGGTTGCACCGAGCCTACAGTTCCGGGCTTCGTGGACAACCGCTTCGGCGGGAGCGTGGGCGGCCCGATTAAGAAGGACAAAATCTGGTTTTTTGGTTCAAGCAACATAGAGCGCCAGCGTTTTGCCGGCTCGCCCAGTTCCTCGGCGCCCAATCTTGTGCCCACGCCAACAGGCGTAACGCAGTTGCAGGCGGCTTTCCCCGGCAGTCCGATTGGGCTGATTGAGAGCACCATTGGACCGAATGCGATCACCTCGGGTAATCCGACCTTCTCGAACGTGCAGAATGTGCTGGTGACGAACCAGGTTGATCCCGCCACAGGCGTTGCGTTTCCATGCGGTGCAGGAAGCGCGGGCACGAACGGCTGCACACCCATTCAATTCGGTAGCATCTCACGTTTCGTACCTGGGCCGTTTAACGACTACGAAGCGACGGGACGAGTCGACTTCAAGTTGACCGATAAAGATAACTTTTTTGCCCGCTATGTCTATCAGAAGACGTTTAATGGTGGCGTCAACGATGGTAATGGGATCGATGTGGGTGATTATCAGGATATTCCCGCTCTAAGCCAGCAGATCGGCTTGGATTGGACGCGCACCTTCAGCAATGCATTCGTTAACCAGGTGCGCTTCAGTTATTCGCGCTCCAGCGTATTCTTTCAGGAGCAATCGTTCCCAACTTGCAATTCCAACAGCCCCACCAATTGCCCCACCGACGTGGCTCTTATCGGATCAGCAGCGCAGGATGCTGTGAGCTTCGGCGTGGAAGCTGGGTTTCCTCAAGGGCGCCTCATCAATGTGTACCAGTTGCAGGATAATGCGTCGATGCTGAAAGGCCATCACGCCATCAAGTTCGGCGGCGAGCTTGACCAGCAGCGTTCCCCCAACGTATTTCTTCCCTTAAACAACGGGCTATTCGTATTTCCGAGTTTCAGCGACCTTATCGCTAACAATCCCGAGGAAACACAAATCGCACTGGGCAGCCCGATTCTTCCGTTTTCGGAATGGGATCTCGGACTTTACGTGCAGGACGACTGGAAGGTGAAGAGCAACCTGACTCTGAATTTGGGCATGCGCTGGGACTGGTATCAACAGGCCATCAATCTGTTGAACCAAAGGTCGGTCGCCCAGGAGACAGGGCCAAACCCGCTGTGGTCTACAAACCTTCCGCTAAGTCAGACCACCGTGCCGTCCGTGCCAAACCAGTTGCACAATTTTGCTCCGGTGGTAGGTTTTGCCTGGACTCCGAAAATCTTCGGCGACGAAAAGACAGTCCTTCGCGGTGGCTTTCGCTTGGCGTACGATCCGGCGTTCTACAACCTGTTCTTGAATGTGGCAACCTCCGCACCCTCGGTGAACTTAGCCACGTTGGGGCCGGTCGTAGGTGGGCAGTCCACGGGCTTGCCTACTACTGGATTTTTCGGAACCCAGGTAATCCCGTTCTTGCAGCCCTTGGCGCCGGCAGGGAACCCAGGCTTAGCCAACCAGACGCAGGTACCGTCCAACTTCCGCAACCCCTACTCCGAGCAATGGAACATCGGCCTGCAGCGTTCCTTCACCAGCCGGATTGTTGGCGAGGTGCGCTATGTGGGCAACCATGCCGTCCACGAGTTCCAGGAACTGAATGGAAATCCGGCCCTGGGCCCACTCATCCAGGCAGGGTTTCAGAACGTGATCCCCGCTGGCTTGACGCCTTGTGCAACGTCAGGGGCGCCAGGTTTCCAAGAAGGATATGTCAACTGCAACTTCACCAACGTGACTCAGTATGCCAACACGGCGTCGTCTAACTACAATGCACTACAGAGCCAACTGCGAATTGCCGCCTGGCACGGCGTGAGCGCGACTGCTTCTTATACCTATAGCAAGGCAATCGACAACGCCAGCGAGGTTTTTAGCACGCTTGCTGGCGGCAATACGCTAGCGTATGCGCAGGATCCGTTCGCGCCCGGCGGACCTGAACGGGGCAACTCGGGGACGGATTTCCCACATGTGGTCGGCCTGACCATCGTCTACGACTTGCCTTTTTATAAAGGCCAGCACGGCTACGCGGGACACTTGCTAGGAGGGTGGCAGGTTAACACCACCTATCGCTACACATCAGGACAGCCTTTCACCGCAATCCAGCGTTACGCGAACGGCAGCCTGTGCGATCCGACCGCAGATTTTGGTGGACAATTTGATGCGTGTCGTCCCATCCTGAGCAACGCTAGCTTGCCTATTGGATCCGTGGGGCAGTATTGCGACGGAACTCTGGCAACCTGTCCGACTGCCGGAGGCACCGCCGCGCCCCTTGGCACACTGGTCAGTTTAACAGACCCATGCCTTGGAACTGGCGGTGGACAAAGCCAGTGCGGCGTCACGCCCATTACTGGCGCACACTGGATTCACAACGATCCGACTGCGGCCCAGGTCGTAGGCACGCCGTATGCAGGAGTAGGTCGAAACACGCTCCGTGGGCAGCCCATCAGCACCGACAATCTCGGCGTATTCAAGAACATCAAGATCAACGAGCGAGTGACGGCTCAATTTCAGGCGCAGGCGTTTAACATCATGAACACGCAGTTTCTTGGTGTTCCCGATCCGGTTTTGGACGACGTCGCCACTGGAAAGTTCCTGAGCACAGCGTTCAACTCCAACGGCGGCGGTACGTTTGCCGGCAACATCAACACCGACGGCATCGGACGGCGGCAACTGCTCTTCGGCTTGAAGATGATCTTCTGAAGTGAAGAGAGTCTTCTAATCAAAACGCTTTCAAGGAGGCGGCCTCCCTGGGTGGCCGCCTCTTTGTCGTCCTCTTTATCTTTCTACCCGAGTCTCGACGGAGTGTCTGGCGGCAGCCTCAATAACCGTGCCCGGGGTAAAACGGGTTTGCAGAGTACGTGGAACCGAAACTATTCAATCTCAAGTAATTTTTGCGCGCAATTAGGGAATAAAGATCGACTAGCAGAGTTTTACATGCAGGGGGGAGAATTCGCAGCCTTGAAAAGTCGAGATATGAGCATCGAGCGCCTAGTTCAGCATGACTCTCTTTCCAACATTGGTATTTGTCACCGCGGACCCCCAAGAGTTTGACAATCAAATGACATCCTCGATGTATCTCGTCATTGACAGTCGCGTCTAACGCACAGTACTGCTGGAACAAAATCATGAGCAAAGGAATTGGAGCACGAACATGAAGAAAAAGCTTCACCCCTACAGCATTAGTCGTCCGGTTGATCGCCGTTCTTTTCTGAAAGGTGGTCTTCTGGCAGGAGGCGCAGCAGTGGGCGCCGGCTTGTTAGCAACTGGACCTCTGGCCCGTGCGCAAGGCCAACCGCAAACAAGCGGTGCCCTCAATAAGGGCGATATCGCCATCCTCCGTTTTCTGGCAGCGGCAGAGCTGATCGAGTCGGACCTTTGGACACAATATGCGGAACTAGGTGGCATCGGCACGAATCCACCGATTGAGGTTGACCCGAACCCAACGTTGAACAACTATCAGGTTGCCTTGTCGAACCTCGATGGGGATGGCCCGCAATATATAACCAGCAACACGACGGATGAAATCACCCACGCTACTTTCCTGAATGCCTATCTTGAGTCGAAAGGAGTCGAGCCAGTCAACTTTGACGAGTTCGAAACTTTGCCGGGAAGCACGGCTACGGGATCAACCGGCATCGGGCGCCTAACCAACCTCATGAATCTCACCGTCGACACCAGTTGGTTCGTTCGCTACCGCAGCGCTACCAATCCGGACCTCGGCGCAACCTTTCCTCAGGCGATCACCCTCAAAGGGGTTACCGCCATTCCCAGGACCGATGCCGATTTCGAGGGCAGATCCAATCCCAACTTTCTTGGCAACGACCATATCCAAGCGATCGCCAATGTCGCGGCCTTTCACTTCGGATACATCGAGCAAGGCGGTTCGAGTCTTTACGCAATCCTGAGTCAAAAGGTGACGGATCCGGAGGTGCTTGAGATCACCCTCGGCATTGGAGGAGATGAGATTGCACACTTTCTGGAATGGGTGGATTTTGCTGGCAACGGAGTGCAACCTACTGTGGCGCCATTTACCGACCCCATATCCGGCCTGACCTTCCCCAATTTTTTCAGCCCGCTCAATCCACTGATTCAGCCCAGCCTGATCTTTCCCGTCCCTACTGAATTCAGGGCCAACCTTCCCCGTGTCTCGATCATTCGTCCGCTGACCGATAAATTTGGGGGCGCGGTGGCGACGATCAAAAGCTTCACCGCAGATGGATTATTCATCGGCCAGAGCAAGCAGTTCCTTAACGAACTGCAAGCGATGGCTGTCGCAGCTGATTCTGCTGTGCGCTTAGTCCCGTAACTTGGACGCTGACTCTCCGCCTTATGCGGATCGCTTGTTGTAAGTGGGGGCGCCGTAGCTGAAACATAGGCTGCGGCGCCTGCCTTTCACCAACCACGCATGGTTTGCACGTCTTTCGACGAGAAATTGAGGAGCATATATGTTAGAAGGTCTGTTTCAACCGATGCATCTGCTGATCATTTTCGGAATTGCTTTGCTAGTGTTCGGACCTAAGAAACTTCCCGAGCTGGGCAAAGGAATCGGCGAGGGCATCCGTGGTTTCAAGTCAGCCATCAAAGCCGACGAGGAGAAGCCAGCGAGCATAACAACGGCCGCCAACGACCAAAATGTGACCAAGAGGTGAATCGTGGGTTTTGGCACGGAAATCCTGTTTGTACTCATTCTCGGGCTCCTAGTGCTAGGCCCGAAGCGAATGCATACAATGCTGGCCCAAGTGGCGCGGGCTAAAGCTGAACTCGAAAACGCAGCACGTGGCTTGAAATCTCAACTCGCCGCAGAACTCGATGCGACGCCTGGGGCCAGCAAAGATTGCTCTCACGTATTGGTCGGGGACTGTGACGTCTGTTCAACTTTTAAATCTGTACCGGAGTCAGGGCAGCTTGCGGAAGACGTCCTGGTGAGAAACTAAACAACCATTTCTCATTTGTGAGACCGGAGCGACGCTCTTTGGCAGTCATCGGTCCTGTCGTGGTCGAGATCCGGGAGTGCCCATCCGGCTGACTTGGTGGATGTCAATAAGTCGGGTCATCCTTCAGGGTGAAGAACCTTATGCAGGCTCACATCGTCGCCATCGCCACTCCTCAAACTGCGGAAGATAGTCGTCGATAAGATGGTCAAGATCCCGAGAGCAATGAGAGCCTTATGGATCCCATGAATCATTTCGGTCGGATCGGAGTGCGTGCTGGGAATGAAAAACGCCGTGGCTAACCCCGCCGCCGCTACGCCGAAGCTGATCGACATCTGCTGCGCGGTGCTTGCGATGGAACTGGCGCTGCTGGCGTCTTTTTCCGCAATGTCAGCGAATACAAGCGTATTCATGCTCGTGTATTGCAGCGACGTGAACGCTCCATAAAGGAAAGCTTCCAGCACGATGGCCCAAACAGGCGTTCGCAAACCGATCGTTGCGAACACCATCAGAAGGACCCCGAGAATTAAAGTGTTGGAGATGAGGACGCCACGATACCCAACACTACGCAGAATTCGCGGCATCATTGCTTTCATGCTCATGGAGGCTATTGCCTGGGGCATGACCAGCAGACCGGACTGGATCGGGGTGAAGCCCAAGCCGACCTGATAAAGGAGCGGCAGGAGAAAGGGCACTCCGCCGATTCCAAGACGAGTGAAGAAGCTGCCGCTTACGGCGGCGCGGAACGTGCGAATGCTGAATAGTTTGAGCTTCAGCAAAGGGAAGGGAAGACTGCTCCCGTGGATTCCGTATCCGGCAAGCAAGGCAATAGACAAGGCCAGCAATCCGGACATCGCGCCTGCGCTCAGAGTGTGCTCACCGAAAATCTCCAGCACATAAGACAGTAATGCGACTCCAGAACCGAAGAGAATGAGCCCGACAACATCGAGCGGAGGGGTCCGCTCTTCGCGATAGTCCGGCAAATGCATATAAACAAGGATCAAACCCGTGAGTCCGATTGGAATATTAAGGAAGAAAATGACGCGCCAGTGAAGGTACCCGACGATAAGACCTCCGGCGATGGGTCCGAGCATGGGGGCGACCAGGGCGGGTATAGAAACAAAGCTCATGGCGCGCAGAAGATCTGACTTGGCAAATGTTCGTACCAGAGTGAGCCGGCCCACTGGCACCATCATCGCGCCGCCGCAACCTTGCAAGATGCGAAAGGCGACCAGCACGTGGATGTTGCTTGATATTCCGCACAGGAAGGAGCCGAGGGTGAATACACCAATCGCAGATGCGAATACACGACGGGTTCCGAAACGATCCGCCATCCAGCCACTGATTGGGATGAAGACCGCCAGGCTGAGCGTATAGCTCGCCAGCACCGCCTTCATGCTGAGAGGAGCGACGCCGAGAGCGGAAGAGATGGCGGGAACGGCCGTATTGAGAATCGTTGTATCCAGCGACTCCATAAAGAAAGCGACGGCAACGAGCCACGGCAGGAGCCGTTTTGAAGCCTCTGAGGGATCGGATGAAGATGGAGGAGCGATCAACGGGCTGGGGCGGTTCATAGGTAAATAACTGCGGGAGACTTCTCCACCTCGAACATGTTAACTGATGTGCCCGTGAACAACACTAAAGAGGCCGTTGTCCCAACTCATGCCGCCTAGGGAGCTCTCCGCCCAGATACCAGATTTACAGTATAGAAGCGAATGGCACAGTTCCATTAGGTTAGTTCCACTGACAAAGGCTCCATCGAGCAGGTGCTGGTTCCTAAAGGGGGACACCGGGCACCTGCTCTTCTTTTTACAGATTCATCCCTGAGGTGTTTACAGCGTGTGGAATCACGAAATACAGATTGAATGGGATTTGCCCGGTCGTAGTTCGCAGCTAGAGTCCTGGTTAACACAATCGGCTGGAAGGAGGCCTCATGCTTTACTGGACGCTAATGTTCCTGGTATTCGCATTGATCGCCGGAGTCCTGGGTTTTACCGGCATCGCAATTGCGGCCGCGGGAATCGCGAAGCTCCTATTTTTCATTTTTCTGGTGTTCTTCGTGATCTCACTCGCCACCCATCTCTCGCACCGAGGCAGCGGTGTCTAAGCGTGGAGTTACCGGGTAGCGATAGCTTGATGCCGGCCAAAAGCCTGCCGTCATTGATGGAGAAAGCTCAGATAAGTCAGGCTTACGCAGGTAGTGAAAGGAGAAAACTATGAAACTCACCCGAGCAGTCAGGATGTTTATTTTGATTTCCCTTCTCGGAGGCAGCGCGCTGATCTACGCGCAAGACCAGCAGAATGATTCCAAGCCTCCACAAGAAGAACCACGCCCCGAAGCAACCAAGCCGCCGGCGCACGACGAAGCCACGCCCCCGCGCCAAGACGACGTTAAACCTCCAAAACAAGACGACGCCAAACCTCCGAAGCAAGACGACGTTAAGCCTTCCCGAGACGACAGCAAGCCGGCAAATCAGGAAGATGCCAAACCGTCCAAGCAAGCGGAGCAGGCGCAGCATGCCGACAATCAACATGGCCGCATTCCCGACGATAAGTTCCGCGCCCATTTCGGGCGTCAGCACACGCTGGTTATCAACAAGACCACTGTTGTCAATGGTCAGCCACGCTTCCAGTATTCCGGCTACTGGTTCACCATCGTTGATCCCTGGCCAGTTGGCTGGGCCTACTCGGATCAATGCTATATCGACTATATAGATGGCCAATATTTCCTGTTTGATCTGCTTCACCCCGGTGTTCAGATCGTGATCACAGTCGTACTCTGATGCCGTTGCGCGTTGACGTTACCAAGAAGGCCCTCCTTTCTGCGGCGCAAAGACTCCGTAGATCGGAGGGCGTCTTCGCTTGTAGTGCCGCAAGAATCTTTCCCAACCTTTGCAATCGTTTGCGGCAACTAAGTTCTAGACAATAAATTTCGGAGGCGTGGGAAGCCCGCGCTTTCTCAGGAGGAATCTTTATGGCAGACGACATGGAGAAGAAAAATCAACAGGGTGGCCAATCTGGACAGGGGCAGCAGGGTGGCCAGTCCGGACAGCAGGGTGGGCAGTCTGGCCAGGGTCAACAGAGCGGCCAGCCCGGCCAATATCAACCGAAGAAGAGTGGCCAGACTCAGGACGAAGAGGACGAGAACCGCGACCGTCAGCGCCGCGCTTCCTAGCTCTGCGTTCTTCTTTCGATGCAAATGACCACTAATGCTTTGGAAGTCCTGGCCCTGCGGGGCCAGGACTTCGTTCTTGATCGAGCGGGAACAACGACCCGACAGCTTTAACACGCACTCTTTTCGAAGGGGGCCCAAATGAAAGCACGGAAACGTACGGCAACTCGAGAGCCTCTTTTAAATACCGTCGCCCGGAAGCTTGGTCACGCAGCCGGCGCGCTCACCAAGGCGACCCACGAGCTAACCGAAAATTTCGCGGCACTCCCTGAGACGGTTACAGCGAAGGTCCGCGAGGCAGCTACAATCAGCACCCCTCCGGAGCGCTCGCGAACTCGTGCCGGTCGGACGCATGGGATGAAGGGTCGAGCCACAATAAACAAGAAGCGCAAGTCGCTGACGGACAAATCGTCTCGGGGCAGACCGGCAGCATAATGCAACCGCCACTCTTGATATCAGGCATTCACGCAGCGTCCTGGTTGTCTCCCAGAGAGAGCCCTACAACCTGCCCGTTGTAACAAGTAGGGAAATCTTTGCTGGATAACCGGGGCACCACAGTATTGCCGGCTCGCAAGTCCCACCGTACAGTCCGGAGAGTGCAGAAAGTTGAGTTCTCTCTCCAATGGCATACAAGATTGCAGGACACCACATCGAAGCACACTGTTCACCGTCCGCAGAAGATCTCAGACGTGTATTTGAAACGGCCGTCCGTGAAATCCATCAGTCTGATCTCGCGGCTAAGAAAAGGCTTCAATATCGGACTCCCATCGTTCAGCGCGCAAGACTCCTGGGAATCCCCCAACCCAGTGCTGAGAAGCGCGCATTGACCGACGCGGCTCGGGCACTGGCTCTATTGTGGAAAGTTTGAGCGAGCTTCGCAAAAGGAATGAACGTATGCAACATTGCGAGGACTAAGAACTACGAGGCCTCAAGCTTTTGGGGCCTACCCTTTTGGACTTGTGTCTGAACCAATGCGCCGGCGGCCGCTTGCTTCTGTGTTTAGCGCTCCCATTAACTCAGAGTACGGGGCTTCGGCCCTGGATCAGGCGGATCAGGACCGCAATCACTGCCAAGACCAGCAGAATATGAATGAATCCCCCCAGCGTGTACGAGCTGACTACACCCAACAACCAGAGGATCAAGAGCAACACCGCGATAGTCCAGAGCATAAGCATTCCTTTCCTGGAAGCTGTGTTCGTGCTAATCAACTGCCCTGGAGTTTACGTACACTGCAGCATTGCTGCTATCCAGTAAAGCCTTTAGCGAAGGCCTAATCTAGCTTTACTTGGACGATTGTCACGATGACCCTGGGAGCCCTGGTCTTATTCGATAGATCTGATTCAATAGATCTGAACAATCCCATTCCGTACCGCATAGAGGGTAAGGGCCGCAACCGAATGCAGATCGAGCTTCCGCATCAGGTTGGTCCGGTGAGTTTCCGCTGTCTTGACGCTGAGACTGAGAGCCGTCGCGATTTCCTTGGTGGTCTTTCCTTCGGCGACGAGTTGGAGCACTTCTCGTTCCCGCGGCGTCAAAACACATTGCCGGGCAGCATCGCCGTCGTCCTCCGGACGCAGGTAACCATCGAGCATCATCTGCGCCACACTTGAAGTGAAGAATGTCCGCCGGTGCTGCAGAGCTTCGACGGCAGCCAGGAGGTCGCGGCCAGCATCCGACTTCAGTAAGAAGCCTCGCGCCCCGGCAGCCAGCACCTCGCGCACCACCTGTTCCGAATCGTGTACGGTTAGAATCAGGATGCGAGCTTCTGGCATCGTCGCAAGGATCTGCCGCGCCGCGTCCAGGCCGTTCAGGTTAGGCATTCCGATGTCCAGCAACAGAACGTCCGGCTTCAACCTGCTGGCATAGTCGACGGCTTCGCGGCCATCTCTGGCCTCCCCACAAACCTCCCACTCGGCATGGCTTTCGAGTAGGGAGCGAATGCCTTGCCTGGCCACCTCGTGATCGTCCGCGATAAGGATTCGAAGCACACTCAAGCTTCACCTCCCGATACAAGGCTGGTGGGATCTCCAACACGAGATCTCGCTGGAGACGATCTGAGACGACATTGATTTAACAAGCACGGATTCAACAAGCACGGAGATTGCCAACCTCGTAATTCCTTGAATTCCAATGTCTTGGGTCAAGAACCCGGAGAGATATGTGATGTAAGTTTTTCCTGGGGGTGCGGGCCGCGAGCCCGACGGTGTACGGTCCCGGAATATCGCGGTGCGCAGATTGGAACGGCCCGCGAGCATGGTTCAGAAACAAACAAGGTTCAGAAACGAGGTTCAGGAAAACGAGCCCGCTTCAGAAACGAGCGCCGTCCAGAAACGTAACGAAATGATGTCAGGCTCACACGCTAAGCCACTGTGGTCTCCGGCGTGCCACGGAGCTGCGGCATCTGAACCTGGATGATGTTGTTCTTGATCGCGTACACGACCAGATCGCGGATCGAGTGGAGACTAAGCTTCCGCATGATGTTGCTGCGGTGAGTTTCCACGGTCTTGGTGCTCAAGTTCAACAGCACAGCCACTTCCTTTGAACTTTTCCCCTCGGCTAGAAGCTGGGTAACTTCACGCTCCCGAGCGGTGAGCGTCGGCAGATCCGGCGGCTCGTTCCGGGATATGGCGTGTCCTTTCTCAAGAAAGCCCGCCAACACCAGATCGTTTACTCGAGGCGTGAAGAACATTCGCTTGCTCTGCAGGGCTTCGACCGCGGCCACCAGGTCGCGAGCCGCGTCGGATTTGAGCACAAAGCCGCGCGCCCCAGCATCGAGAGCCTCACGAATAACCTGATCGGAGTCGGTGATGGTCAAAACAATGACTTTGAAGTTGGGGTCATGCTGCATCAGCTGGCGTGTAGTGTCCAACCCATTGAGGTGTGGCATGCCAATGTCCACGATTACCACATCGGGCTTCAGCTGTTTGGCCATTTCGACCGCCTGGCGGCCATCCGATGCTTCTCCGCATACTTCCCATTGTTCTTGTTTCTGAAGAAGCGAACACAAGCCTCGGCGTACGATTTCATGATCATCGGCCAACAAGATACGCAGTTTCATAAACCCTCCACGCAGCCTGAGAGATAGATAACTCGTACTACTGGTCGGGCAGAATTCAACACGAAGCACTCGGACTTCGTGCCAATGCTGTAAAAATTCGATGCTGACTCACCGCCTCCACCGCCTCCAGCAAATCCCGGGCGGCATTCGACTTCACCACATACCCTCTTGCCCCGGCGTCCAGAGCTTCGCGCATCATCTGCGGAGAATCATGTTGGGTCACGAACAAAACCTCGAGAGCAGCGCCCGATTGCCGCTTTTGAATTAGCCGGCACGCTTCCAGGCCATTCATTCGAGGCATGGTGACATCGAGCACCACGATATCTGGCTGTAAAGTCTCGACCTTATCCAGGGCCTCGATTCCATCCGAGGCTTCTCCCACAACTTCCCAGCCGGACCGGCCTTCCAATAGAGTCCGCAGGCCTTGCCTTACGATGGGATGATCATCCACCAACAGGATCCGGACGGCCATAAGGTTGCTGGTTCTCTGAGGCAGCCTCGTAAGACTCATTCCTTACCCTTTACGGCCGACTCTGGCTTCAAACTGTGCCTCGTTCTTGCTTGCCGGGTCTACTCGCCCCAAGCGGAAAAGGACCCTTCCAGGTGAAGCAACGTTAGAAGATAGCATGGTACTGCTGCAGAAGATAGCATGGTGCCCGTGCGCCTCGAATACAGGGAATCCTGTATTTTCCCTCGCAACAGGAGATCCTAGTTGCCGGTCGAACTTGTTGATGGGAAATAGGTTCCAGCATGCAAGAGTGCGTCGACTGCCTCGACAATGGAGCCGACGTCTGACTTCGCGCAGGCGCCACGGATGCCGACCTTGCGGGCTTCCTCGGCCAGCTGTTTGGACAGGTGAATGGTGACCATCAGGATGGGAATTTCGGGAAAGAGACTCGTGATCTGCCGGGCTACATCAAGGCCATTTATGTCCGGCATCTGAAAATCGAGCAGAATCATGTCGGGCTGATTCTTTTCTACCCGTTGCAGCGCCTCTTTTCCGGTCCGAGCCTCGTAGCAAACCTGCCAAGCGCTTTGCTGCTCGAGAAGAGCTCGAAGATAATGCCGGACCGCCGGGTTGTCGTCTACCACAAGTATTCGAACCAAGCGGCACTTCCTTCCATTTAGTACTCAAATTTAAACGCGGCTGCGATCTAGGCTGGGCAAGACGCCGCCGCTCGGCAACCGGTCTGCCATTCATTCACCGCCCCTTGCCGTGGCCTTCGGCTTTATGCCTCTTCAGCACGGTCCGGGCAGCGACTTCCTTTGCCCGGCCACCGTACCGGCGCGAAGATGTTTTTTCCCTGGCACCAGTTCCTCTTTCCTGCCGTGTTTTCTCTTTCGACAATAGGCAATCAGCTGCGTACCCGCAATACCGTAAACTCAGTAGGCTGGAACGGGCCGTCTGCGCCCTTCAGACACGGGCTTGGGATGGCGTGGTTGGCTGCAAGGCGCCGCAACACTCTCCGCTTCGGAAACATCAGGTCACGCATCTTCATCTTCGCCTTGTGCAGTTGGGATTTTGAATTGCCAACTGAGCAGTCCAGCATTTGGGCGATCTCATTATGCTGGTATCCTTCAACCTCGTGCAGAACGAAAATCTTCCGGCACCCTTCGGGAAGTTCGTTCATCGCGCGGCGCAATGCAATACGGTCGATCGCACCAGAAAGGCGCGGGTCTGTTTTTCCGACGTCGCGCCGTAGAGAGGGCGATGACTCTGACGGCACTGGCTCGTCAAGGGACACTATGGGCGGAGTCTTACGGCGACGCAACTTCATCAGCACTGTGTTCACGGAAACCCGATAAAGCCACGTAGAAAAGGCAGAGTCTCCTCGGAAGGAGCCCACACTGCGAAAGACCTGCAGGAAAGCCTCTTGCGTCAGGTCCTCCGCCTCAGCCAGATCCTTCGTCATTAACAGGCAAACGGAATACACCCGTTTTTTGTGAAGCTGAAAGAGCTTGGCAAAAGCGTGCTCGTCGCCGGACTGTGCGCGCTGAACGAGGCTGTGTTCGGTTTCGTCTCGGTGGGCTTCCGGCTTGCCCGGAATCAGATTTGCTGCTGTCGCGGAAATTGCACAAGTCGCCACTGTAGTCTCCTCCGATCAAACTAGAGTGCTGGTTTCGCTCTCGATGACTCTGGGAGCTTTCAACTTCCATAGAGAGAGTAACGGCCCCGTGGTTCTCGGCCCATCAGGATGCTCCTGTAATTGATTGCCAGACTTGCTGTACAACTTGGGAAGGGAATGTGCTTTACTCTGACGCGGCAGGGCGAAACAACCTTGCGAAGTTAGGCCCGCTCGAAGAAAATCGCTAGAACGAACGTGGTTAGAAATGAAAACTGATGGGAGCTACGCTCCCACCAGTGACTTTAAAGCCGCCCGGCCACGAGCAATACAAGTAAGACCACGACCACCAGACCGAGTCCGCCGCTGGGGTAATAGCCCCAAGATCTGCTGTAGGGCCAGGTCGGCAGCGCGCCGAGCAACAACAGCACAAGCACAATCAGTAGAATCGTCGACATAAAAGCCTCCAATTTATTTTTATTCCTATGCGGTTTGAAGATACGAGGCCCGGCTTGCAGAACAAACTGGGCCTCACAATAAAACCGTCAGACTACCTTCGTTCTACCGGCTCGCGGCGACCGGAGTTCCCGGTGATGGTTTCAGTTCGCCGTGTTCCCTCGCTTGCCCCGAATAGCGCCTGATCGCCGACAGAAACGATCCGCTCGCCTCCCTGGGGCGGACTTTTCCGTTGAGGATATCGGCAAACGGAACAAAGCTGCCGTAGAGAAGTCGAGTTTCATCTTTGTCTTGGGTAACCACTGAGCCGTTCAGATCAATTCCCGCAAAGATGCCTCGCGCTCGTGAATAGGTCAGCACTTCTGCCCTCATTTTCCAGTCTGTGTCGGCGCCCGCATCGCGTCCGACGGGGCCCGCGGCTGCCGAAGCATCCGCGCCCAGCTTGAAGTGGCTCGATATCAGATGCTGCATTCCATC
>Ga0209420_1000429_pt1 | contig 22688 bp, 21 predicted proteins | sample BlaSpr_A8_OM1_O1_FD_187972 | JGI IMG/M metagenome (GOLD analysis project Ga0209420, IMG submission 187972) | Forest soil microbial communities from Thunder Bay, Ontario, Canada - Black Spruce, Ontario site 2_A8_OM1_O1 (SPAdes) (version 2) | ecosystem: Environmental > Terrestrial > Soil > Boreal...
GGCCTGCCTCCCGATTGGAGTAATGACCGTCGCGAAACCGGCGGGCTGCTGCGTATCATCGATGACACTCACTTCGAAGTGATGCGCTTCGGCTTTTTCCGTCGCGGTAACTATCGTCGAGGTTTTAGGGTGAGCGATCCTGGGTTGGACAGAAATGTCAAAGACAGGCTCCGCGGCACCGCGGAGAAAAAGGATTATGATCACCGGGAGTATCCGGGGTGGGAGGGCTCGACGGTACTTGAAGATCTTGTGATGCAGAAGTCTCAGCGTTCGCCGTTGACCAGAGGTAAGGAATTGCTCGGCACCTCAGACGCAGGAGTCGTTCGTTGGCGGCGCATTTTCCGCAAATGCATGGAAGATGTCGCGGCCGGCAACAAGCCCAAGGCCATTGTGGGCGATGCTAACGGCGTAGTGGAGGCCGATACCTTCAAGGGTTTCGCAACAGTCGATGAACTCAAAATCGGCCCGGAAAACATGCCCTCGTCGCGCGACGGTCGTGGGTTGCTTCGAGACGCGAATGGAGAGCTTGCATTTGCGTAGGCCGCGGTCGGGTCAGCCGGGGACCACTTAACGTCTCATGAAGAAATCGCTGATCCTGGCCTGCCAAATCGCCTTTGTGGCGCTGGTGATCGGACTGTGGTCACTGGGCTCGTGGATCGGCGCATTTGATCCGAGTATTCTTCCGCCGCCCGCGAAAGTCGCCATGGCGCTCCAAGCGCTGCTGCGAAACAGTGATTTTCTTGGCGACTCTCTCGACACGATCACGCGCGTGATCGTTGCCTTCGCCATCGGCGCGCCGATTGCGTTGGCTGCCGGAGTCGTCATGGGAGAGAACATCAGCGTCGGGCGTTCGCTGTCGCCGGTCTTTAATCTCGTCTTGTCCGTGCCGCAGTCGATCTTCCTCCCCCTATTTGTCCTCATATTCGGCCTGGGCTTCACCGAAAAAGTGATCTTCGGCATTACGCATGTCTTCTTCGTCGTCGCCGTCAACGCCATGGCGGCGGTACGCCAAGTGCCGCATGGCCAAGTGATGCTCGCGCGTTCGTTTGGCGCCAGCAGGTTCAGGATCTACCGCTCCATCTATCTGCCGGCTATGGCGCCGCAGGTGGTGACTGGTCTTCGGCTCGGCATCATTTTCGACATCATCGGCATTCTGCTTGCCGAAATGTACGCGTCGCGGAGCGGACTCGGCGTCCTCCTGCTGCGTTGGGGCGAATCCTATGCGGTCGACAAGCTGATGGCCGCTACGGTGCTCATATCCGTGGCGACCATCGTCATCAACGAAAGTATGCGCACATGGGAAGTTCATGTGGGGCGCTGGCGCGAGGCCGTAGAGAGTCGATGACTTCCGGCCGGCCAGTCGTGATCGAAACGCGCGCGCTCCGTAAGGTTTACGGAATCGACCGGGCGCCCATTGTCGCCCTGCAAGATATTTCATTTGCGGTTGAAGAAGGCAGCTTCGTATCGCTGGTTGGTCCGAGCGGCTGCGGAAAATCAACGCTCTTGCAGATCATGGCGGGCCTGGTCCCCAGCACATCGGGAGAAGTCCTGGTTGACGGCGTGGCAGTGCGACAGCCCGCGCCGGAGAAGATTTCCCTAATGTTTCAGGACGCCACTCTTCTGCCGTGGAAGCGGATATCCGAGAATATCGAGTTTCCACTGGAGATTCGCGGCATGGACAGGGACGAACGGCGCCATCGCGCGGCCGCGATGTTGGCGCTCGTCGGCCTGTCTGAATTCGCCGAACGCTATCCGCACGAATTGTCGGGCGGGATGCGGCAGCGGGTGTCGATCGCGCGGGCATTGGCGCCGGATCCACGGATCCTGCTCATGGACGAACCGTTCGGCGCGCTCGACGAACAGACCCGCATCAAGATGGGCTACGAGCTTCTTCGCGTCTGGGAGAAGACCGGCAAGACCATCTTTTTCATCACCCACAGTCTCACCGAGGCACTCTTCCTGGCGGATACCGTACTGGTGATGAGCCATCGCCCAGGGCGGATCGTGGGGACGATCGATGCCGGCCTACCGCGTCCGCGGACCTACGAGATTATCGGCACTCCGGAGTTCGGTGCCACGCGCAATCGGATCTGGAGTCTCATCAGCCAGGATGATCGTGACCTGAGCAGCGAAGGAATGGCGGGTTTATGACCTTCCGGCGCTGGCTCGCGATCCTGATCGTTCTCGGACTGTGGGAATCAGTCCGACGCTTTAATTTGGTCGGCCCGCTGCTGTTGGCTTCGCCGACCGAGATAGGCGAGGCGTTTGTCAAATCATGGTTCGACTACGTCGTGGCGCTTCGTCTCACCGCCACGGAAATTGCCATCGCGCTCGCCTTCGCCTGGACGCTTGGCATTGCCGTCGGGACGATCGCCGGACTGCGCCCGTTCCTGAGTGCAACGGCAGGACCAATTCTGTCCTCGTTATTCGCCGTGCCACTCATCAGCTGGTATCCCCTGTTCATGGTGTGGTTTGGCATCGGCATCACCTCAAAAATTACGTACGCGATCGTCTCGGGGTTCTTCCCGATTGCGATCAACACGATGAACGGGATAAGAGCTGTCGATCATCAATATCTGTTGTTGGGGAGGGCCATCGGCTGCTCGCGCCGGCAGGTCATTGTTCGCATCCTCCTGCCAATGGCGATGCCGTCAATTGTAAGCGGTCTGCGAATTGGCACCGCGCTGGTCGTCATCGGCGTGATTGTCGCCGAGATGCTCGCCTCGTTGGGAGGGATCGGCTATCTGATCTCGTACTACCGATCAATCTACGCCACCGCTCACGTGTATCTGGGCATCCTGTGCGCGCTCGGCTGTGCACTCGTCGTCAATTGGGGCCTCAGCTATGTCGAACGGCGCTTTACCCATTGGCGCGTGGTGCAGATCGAAGGGTGACAAAGCTCAATCAACGTCAGCCGCAAATCGCCAGCGCCGTACGCGCATAGACGCATGCGGCCCGGTAGAGACTCTCGATGGTCAAAGCGCGCCTGAAGGCGTGGCTCGCGGAACGTGGGCCGTAATTGACAACCGGAATTCCCAATTCCGCGAACACGTTGCTGTCGCGCCACATGCTCGCGGTCGGACCCGATACCGGCGGCGGGTCATCACCGAAAACGGCGCGGTGCGCTTCTTTCACGACAGCCACCAGCGGCTCCACGTTCTTCGCTTCATAGCCGGGTCGGAAGAGGTAAAGCTCGACGTCGTGTTCAATGCCGGTGGCCTCCAACGCAGCGCCAATCTCGTCGCGGATATCGAGCGGATTTGTGCCGGGCACGGCGTGGACATCGAGATACAGATGGCATAGCTGGGGCGAAAGAAACGGCCGAGTCGGCTCGCCGCTGCGAATGGCCCCGATTTGCACCTTCGGATGAACCTCGCCTCCGGGCGAACGAAGCATGCTGCGACGCTCATAGCTTTCCGCCCAGCGCTCTATCGCTTCAATCGCGGCCGTTGCAGCGACAATCATATTGGGACTTTCAGCCGGCGTGGTGCGCACGGGCATGTAGGGCGTGTAAAAGCTCGGCTGGCGTGAACGCAATGTAACCTTGAACCAGAATTTGCCGCACTCGATCCAGACAATCCCAAACCCTGTGCCCTCTGCGACGATCACGTAGTCGGCAACACCGCCGTGGGTCGCAAGGAAGCGCGCACCCAGCTCCTTCGCATCGATAACTTCACCGGGTTGACCGTCGGCCTGTTCATAAGCGGTCTCGGCTACGACCGCCGACAACAGAAGTTCGCCGTTAAGTTGATGGCTGGAAGCTTTGATGGCCTTGGCTGCGATCATGAAAGCGGCAATCGGCCCTTTGTCGTTGACCACGCCGTCGCCCACCAAAAGGTCACCCTCGACCCAGGCCTTGTGCAGCTCGTCGCGCATCGGGTCGAGCTGAACCAGATCGGGATGCGTCGGCGAGAACGTGTCCATGTGACCGTTGAACATCAGACTCGGCCGTCCGCGCGGAGTGCCGGGAAGGCGCGCCAGCAGGTTATAGCGATCGGCGAGCAGGCCGATGCGCCGGACCGGGAAGCCTTCCCGCTGGAACCAATCTTCCAGCCGCTCCGCAACGGCCCTTTCATGGCCCACGGGGCTATCAATGTTACAGATTTCAAGGGTCAGTCGAACCAGTTCACCGCGATCGATGCGAGAAATGACGTCGTCGACCGAGCTACCCATCAAGCTATCCGACGATTGATTTGGCGTTGACCAGCTGCAGCCGTCACGCTGACGCACACGCTTTGTGATACCAGCCGGGTCCTAAGGTTTGATCGGCGTAAATGCTGTTGAAAAGATTTGATCCGCGGTCAACTTCGTTTCCATTCCGGCACTGGCCGCGAGTTCAAGCGACGCCTGCATCCATTCAGGCTTCATGACCCCATCAGGATCGATGCGCTTCATGAAATTATCAAACACCAGCTTGACCACGTGATCGTCCTGCTCTTCGAAATAGCGCTTGAGAAATCCGATCGTCCAGTCCTCGTGGCCTTGCATATAGATGATCGCCTTGGCATTGGCCTCGAGCCACCGGTGCAAAACGGCGGGACGATTCTGGGTCAGTGCATTGCTCGCCGCCCAACCCTCGGATACGGAAGCCTCCATGGTGGCGCCGAGATCATCAATGGATCGAAAGTCACCGTCCGCGATTCCTTTGTAGCTGAAGATCGGCCAGAGAATGGCCGCATCCACCTGTTTGGCCTTGAGCGCAGGCATCACTGCCGCCGCTCCCAGCGGAGTTGTCTGCGCCGTAATGCCTGCCTTTGCGGCGGCCCGTTGCACCCAAAAGTCGGTCAGCGAGCCCTTTTGCGTGACGCCGACCGTTTTTCCATTCAGATCGGCCATGCTTTTTATCGACGACGCAGTCGGCACCAGGATGTACCAGCCCTGCGGCGTCGGCGGCACCGAGAGCGCGACGATCTTTTCCTGAACGCCCTTGGCGATGGCCAGCGCGGCTGCTCCGGGCGCAATAGTGCTGATATCGATCGCGCCCGAGGCGAGTGCCTCCTGGGTCGCGGGACCGCCGCGGAATTGCGTGATTTGAACGTCCAGATCTTTTTCCTTGTAAAAACCAAGTTCATTGGCGGCGTAGGGGATCGAATACGCAGGATAAACTGCCGCCAATCCAACGCGCACCGTATCGGCGGCGTGCGCGGTGTTGAGCATCGACGCGCAGAGCGGCAACGACAAGGCAAACACCACCGCGAGTTTAGATTTTACACCCATGGCAGTTGCCCCTTTTCGCGTCCGCACAGCCTGCACTGTCGTTGGCGAGCGCTATTGGTCGATTACCCCGGTCGGAACGAGCCTACATCACCCAAATATTTCGGCAAGCGCACGACGCAGACCGTGCAACTGCGAGTGCAAAGATTGACGCGATTGGCGACAAGATCGGCTTGAAGCGGCTCTTGCTTTTGCGGTCGGCAAAGGCCTTGATCGGCGCGTGACGATTTAGGGTTTTGCGAGATGCTGCTGCTAGCGCACGACGATGTTGCCGGCCTGCTTGCTCCGGAAGAGATTATCGAGGCCATGAGAGAGGTGCTGCTCGAACAGAGTAAGGGCCTCGTGCAGGTCCCGCCGAGCACCACGGTCGATTCATCATCCGGCTTTGGCTGGTTGCGCACCATGCCGGCGATCCTCAACGGCTCCAAAGTGATGGGGTTCAAAGCCATGCACTCCACGCCCGGCGTTGGAGTGGGCTATTACGTCGATTTGTATGATCTGCCGTCCGGCGAGCTTTTGGCAATGATGGATGCCGATTGGCTCACCGCACAGCGGACCGCAGCGACCGCGGCCATCGGCGTCGAGGTGCTCGCACCGAAAACCATCCGCACTGTCGGTGTCCTGGGTTCGGGGGAGCAGGCGCGTTCGATGCTAATTGCGGCAAGCAAGGTTCGTCATCTGGGGCAAATCAACGTTTTCAGCCCGACGCCTAAACATCGGCAGGCATTTGCCGATGCGATCGGACGCGAGCAGGGGCTGAATATCAAGCCAGTTGAACGTCCGGAGCAGGCGGTTGCCGGCTGCGATCTTCTGCTGAGCGTATTCCGTGCCGGTAAGGAGCCAGCCGTTTGCGCCGACTGGATCACGCCGGGCATGCATATATGCGCCGCCAGCTCCGTGCGGCCCGTGGCCAGGGAACTTGAAGACGGTATCTGGCGTAAGGCCGCGGTCGTCGCCGTCGATGATCGAGCGCATGCGTTCGAGTCCGGCGATGGAAGGAGCGCGATTGCCTCGCGCGCGTTCGACCCGGAGCGCGCTGTGGAGCTGTGGGAGCTGGTTAGCGGCAAACAACGCGGCCGCACCGCCGACTCCGATATTACTTTGTTCAAATCGGTAGGCACCGCGCTGCAAGACCTCGCCATCGCCAACGCGATCTACCTGCGAGCCAAGCAAAAGGGAGTAGGGCGCGACGTCGGCAACTTCCCGAAAATGCGACCGCATGCGTAATATTACGGGCGGGCAACGGGCGACGAAGTAAGAAGTTCAGTTCGGATGCCGCCCGGTAAAAAAGTCGGCGAAGTTTTCGTCCTTGATGTCGAAGCCAGCGCGCTGCATTGCGTCGCGTGAAAGCTTCATCTCGCGATCATTGATCTTGTTGACTGGCTGACGCAGCGGTCCGCCGTTATAGCCGTTCAGCCAGGCCCAGTATTTCCACAGCGACCGGTTGATGAAGTGTGATCCACTCATATAGGCCGAGAGCTGAACGCGCAGCTGGCGCACCGGATCGATCTTCCAATAGAGATCCATCGCTTGGTTGTGCTTGCCTTCGCGCAGAAGCTTAAAGATCTTCGGCGCCGTGCCGCCGAAAATTTCATAGCCGCTGGTCCCCGACCATTGCTGACCGAACAGCTCTACCGAAACCGGAAAATTCGCCTCCATCGGGTCCGAATAGAGCACATTATACCCCTTCAGCTTCAGCCAGAAATCATAGTGTCCGGAGATGCCACCGACCTCGAACTTGCACGCCACCAAATTTTCGAGCTTGGCCGCCTTTAGCATGACGTTTGGCGGATAGCCGCTTGGGTGCAGCCGATTAAAATTCCAGTGTGGCTGTGCGAAGCCAACCACGCCAAGGCCGGTGCGATTGCAGACATACTCCGTAAAGTCGTAAAGCTCCTTCTCGCTCTGCGGATAGAAAGACGCCGGATGCCCTAGCAACAGGCCATCCATGCCAATCTCTTCGGCAGCTTTGGCCATGCGCACAATGTCTTCGACTGTGTCAAAGCAACCGTGACACAGAAAATGGTGCTTGCCCTTGGCCTCATCGACGGCGATTTCCATGAATTCAATGTACTCGTCGTCGGTAGTCGCAGCCTCCGACACCAGCAGCGCCCCCCAGTAGCCGAGCTCAATGTTTCGGCGCACATCGTGGCGAATGCCCGTTTCGTTGAGACGCTTCAGATCCGAGCTGTAGCTTGGGATGATGACGTTGCAGAGGCCGTGCCAGTTCTGGCGCGCCCAGTCCTTTGCCTCATGCTTCTTGTATTTCAACGGCATCGGTGGTCCTCCGATCGAGCGCTCGCGATGGCGACGGCAGCCACGCTTGGCAATTGTTCCCGAACCAGTATAGGGACCGACCCACATTCGGCAAATGCAAAATCGCCTTGGTATTGATGCAGCGGTGTCGATGCCGGAGTCGGGCGTATTCTGGGCGCGATGGGGAGCAAACTGGACGCGCGCAAATTGTGGCAAGCTCTCCTTATTGACCGTCGCATTTATTGTGTTTTTGCAACTGTCGAAGGCGCTCCGCCGGGCAGCAAGAATTTCGCGGGTCGCGGACGCTGCTGCTTTAAAATGCGATGGGGCTATCAACGACGGCGCGGCCAGACTTCAAACGTTTAAGTCGGTCGCGCAAGCGCCAGACGAATGGACCTCGTGAGAAGTCCGCGCTCCGGGTGCCACCTCAGGGAATGAGCGCCGCAAGGGCACGGACATTTGTCGCCGTCATAATCATATCCATGTTCAACTTCACGTGGAATTTTTGCTCGAACAAAAGGCAGATATTCATGTGTTCGCTGGAATCCCACGCAGGCGTGTTGTCCATGGACGTGTCGGGGCCGAGCTGGTCCTCCGGAATGTCGAGTACGTTCGCAATGAACTTTACAGCTGTTTGAATTTTATCTGGCGTTGCGTCGTCGGTCATCGATGGCTCTTTCATAGGTGACTCGGCCGTCGTTATTTTTTGACAGGGGAACGAATCCGTGGGCGTCGTAAAATTCTGCGACCATTTGGTTTTTGCGAGTGGGGATATACTCGCCGATGATCCTCCGATGCCCGTGCCGGCGGCAGATATCTATTGCCTTATCGAGCAGACGGTCCTCGACCCGGCAGCCGATGACGCGACAACTCTCGAGAAACGTGTCGATACGGCCCTCTGCCAGATCGACGATTGCCAGGGCGACTGCGCCCTCATCTCCGAAACGGTCTCGGTAATCGAGCGTGAGAACGGCGTGCTTATGACTGCGCACGAAGCGCGCCAAATCGGTGACCTCGTAGCGGCGCGTTGTGAGATTGAATTGGCTGGTTTTTTGAGTTATTTGTGCCGCGCGGATCACCCGATCAGCATCATCCACGCTGATAGCGCACTCGATGCCTAGTTCGGCCAGATATTTCTCAAGATCGAAGCTCGCGGCAAGTTGTTGGCGCGCCGTGTTGGCGCGGTACTGCTCGGTCTTTGCGGCCTCTTCGTCGGAAATTGCGTACTTGCCGAAGTAGGCCGGCACGATCTTTTGTTCGAACCATGTCGGAAGTTCTTCGGCTCGCGAGGGAAAATCGGGCACCGTAACGTCGGGTAAGGCCTTTTGAACCGCGTCACGTTCGACCGGATTGTCGTCGATGAAGACGAAACTGTCAGTACCGAGATTAAGTTGCTCGGCAATCGCGATAATGCCTTCCACTTTCGGTCGCCAGTTGATGGAAGAGGCTGCGAAGTCTTCGCGCCGCAGGATCATCATCTTGTTCTGTTCGAAGACTTCCATCACGTCCGCCTCGTTGTTCTTGCTGGCGATCGTCAGCAGAACTCCGGTTCGCGCTGCCGCCTTTATGCAGCGCTGGAAATCGCGGTAACAGCGGCCGTTGCCATCTTCGGACAACGTTACGCCGAGCGGTCCGACTTCGCCGACAATGCCGCCCCAGAGCGTGTCGTCCAGATCAAGCACCAGAACTTTTTTGCAGCGCTGTGCATGGGCGTCGGTCGCCTGCCGGATCGTTGCGGCTAGCAGCTCGAACATTCGCGCCGTATAGCGGATGCGAGCCGTATACCAGAAAGCGTCGGACAGCAGTGCGTCCTCGCCGTGACGGCGAAACAGCGGATCGAGATCGAGAAGAAGTAAGTTAGGGTGGGTTTTCGCGATCGCGACGAGCTTCGCGTTCAAATCCGCCTCCCGCCCCCGCAACGAATCGGGATGTAGGACGTCCGCGAAATTGAGCCAACGATTCGAGCTGAAGGCGAACAAGTTGGCGATCACAACCTTGTCGAGATGCCGCGTGCAAAAACTGTCGAGTGATTGTAGGAAGGCTTCACATTTTCAGGCAACGAATCATTTGCTTTACCTGCGGCCGGAGGCGAAGCCGTTTCAGCGGCGTTCGGAGTTGATTTGAGCGAGCACGATTTAATAAAATTTGAACCAACCCATTCTGAATTATAAAGGACACATACTTGCCGGCTCGTACCCCCGACTCAGGAGCCCCTAAATAAAAAGCAGTGCGCCGCTGCTGCGAAGTCATCGACGTGGCAAGGCGCAGCGTTCCTGTGCCACCATCAAATTCGGGGCAACGGTGACTCTGATTGAAGAGGTACCGGTTAGAAGACCGTATGGCAGATCGTCGGCGAGCCGGAAGCCGATGCGGGCAAGTGAAAGATTTCGGTGGCTTCACCGATCGCACGCGCGTTGATCGGCAAGACCAAAGGCTCCATCCTGGAGGTTGCGGCTCCGGTCGGCGCCAAAGTTTTATAAAAGCCGGCAAGTAGAGTGGCGTCAGGACAGCACGACGAAACGAGCACGGCGATGAAGCGGACGGCTTCGCTTATCGTATTACTGCCGCTCTAGTTGTGCGCCCGGCCGTACGCCTTAGTCGCTTCGGCCTGTTCGCTGTGAAAGCTCGTTTTTCTTCCAAGCTATTGAAATGATTGGTGGAGCCGAGGGGATTTGAACCCCTGACCTCCGCAGTGCGATTGCGGCGCTCTCCCAACTGAGCTACGGCCCCGGCAGCGGATACAACGCCTGTTTCCGGCGGGAAGGCCGTGATTTATGGCGTGCCCTCCTGGGCTGTCAAGCAAGCGGGATATGGCCGGTAGGCGGATATGCCAGATCCGCCAACGGGCCAAGCCCGGTTGCGGTCAGCCGTACGACGCCTTGTTCGCGGACGGCAACCTCGTTAAACGTGCGCCTGCTGCATGTGAGCGCGGGACTTGGGGCAATGGCACTTCTTCTGCTGCGAATTCTGGGGTTTATCGACTACCTGCTCACCCTTTACATTTATGTCCTGGTCGCCTGGGCGGTCCTGAGCTGGCTGGTCGCTTTTAACGTGGTGAACACGCGGCATCCGGTCGTGCGCGCAATCGCCGATTTTCTCTACCGGATCACCGAACCTGTGCTGCGTCCGATCAGACGATGGATGCCGAACTTCGGCGGCATCGATATCTCGCCAATTGTTGTTTGGCTCATCATCCTGTTCATTCAGTGGGTCATTATTCCTGCGATCGCCGATCTTATTCGTTCCACGATGGCATGAGGTCAGTTTCAGCACTCGCCAGCGCGTCATGAATTCGCGGGCTTTTGATTGCTTTTGGACCCCCCTGCCCGACGGAGTATTCGTCGACGTGCGGCTGACGCCGCGCGGCGGCCATGACGCCATTAAGGGGATGGAGCGCCGCTCCGACGGGCGTGTGGTCCTCAAGGCGCGTGTGCGCGCGGCGCCGTCCGACGGCGCGGCCAGTGCGCCAGCGCCCGCACCCAAGGTGTCGCTGGACATCACGGTCAGCACCACGCCCAATGCGCCGTCCAAGCACTGGACGCTGCAGTGCGAACCGGCCGGAGGCACCCACCCCAACCCCGCGGCGGCCTGCGCGGTCCTGCTCAAGGCGAAGAACCCGTTCGCGCCGCTGCCCAAGGGCATCATGTGCCCGATGATCCGGGTCGGCACCAAGACCGCGATCGTCAAGGGAACCTACTTCGGCAAGCACATCGACACCAAGCTCAGCCCGGGCGGCTGCCAGCTGGCCCAGTGGGAGAAGATCGGGCAGATCTTCAACTGATTCCCTACTTCAGCAGCCGGGACATCCGGCGGTCGGCCAGCGGCTTGCCGCCGGTCTGGCAGGTCGGGCAGTACTGCAGCGCGGAGTCGGCGAACGACACCTCGCGGATGGTGTCGCCGCACTCCGGGCATTGCTGACCGGCCTTCCCGTGCACCCGCAGGCCGGCCTTCTTCTCCGCCTTCAGGTCGCTCGCGGCGAGCCCGTCAGACCTGGCGATCGCGTCGCGCAGGGTGCTCACGATCACCGTGTGCAACTCGGTCACCTCGTCGTCGCTGAGGCTCGCGGCCAGCCGGAACGGTGACATCTTGGCCGCGTGCAGCACCTCGTCCGAGTAGGCGTTGCCGATGCCGGCGATCACGGACTGGTCCCGCAGCAGGCCCTTGATCTGCGTCCTGCGCCCGGCGAGGATCGCGGCAAGCGCTTGCGGGGTGAACGCCGGGTCCAGCGGGTCCGGCCCGAGCGACGCGATGCCGGGCACCGCCGCGGGGTCGGTCACCAGGTACACGGCGAGCCGCTTGCGGGTGCCGGCCTCGGTCAGGTCGAATCCGGTGCCGTCGGTGAACCGGAGCCGGAACGCCAGCGGGCCCTTGCCGGGCCGGGGCGGCTGCTCCGGCAGGCTGTCCCGCCAGCGCAGCCAGCCTGCCCGGGCCAGGTGCACGATCAGGTGGAGCCGCTCCGCTCCGATCACCAGATCCAGAAACTTGCCATAACGCTTAGTCCCGGTGATGGTCTGGCCACGCAGCGCGCCCAGTGGCGGATCGTAGGTCTTCAGCACGGAGATCTCGGCCACATCCGCGCGGTCAATGACGCGGTCCGCGACCCGCTCTCGCAGGTCGTCGGCGAGGGCCTGGACCTCGGGTAGTTCTGGCACGAATCCGATTCTGCCTGGTCCGGCCCCCTGCTCTGACCGCCCCGCCCGCAGCGCGGCGCGTCAGCGGGCCGGAGGGGGTGCGGCGGGCAGCGGGAGTGAGCGGGGCGGGACTGCGGCCGACTGCACGACGCCTGCCCGTACAGCAGGAACTTGTCCAGCACGGCCTCGAACTCGTCGATCGCGGGTGCCTATACGCGCATGATGAAGCAATCCGGCCGGCGGCAGCACCGGCATCGACCGGCTGGCGGCGGCAGCCTTGGCGCTGCTCATGTCGTTGCTGCCGGCCAGCGCGACGATCATCGGGGTGATCGTGCTGCACCAGCTGCCGAACCCGGTGGAGATCGCCGGTATCGGTTTGGTTGCGGCCGGAGTCGCGCTGCGGGGCCGAGTCCCCGGCAGCCAGCTCCTCCTGATCAGCCACCCCGGTGCAGGTGGCCAGTTATGCCGGGTCATTACCGGTCCGGTGGCAAGAACCTCGCCATGCGCCTAAGCTGCGGCCAGCGAACTGGAAGGGGTCAGGAAGAACCAGCAGTAACGAAGTGGGCGAGGAGGGATTTGAACCCTCACGTCCTCTCGGACACACGGACCTGAACCGTGCGCGTCTGCCGTTCCGCCACCCGCCCTGGGCAGTGAGTCAGGTTAGCACGTCCGCAAGCAATGCCACTGCGCCGATACGATCGGATGCGGACAGACGCGAGGAGGGAGAGGGGGTACCCGGTGGGAGTTCTGCAGCGCTTTGAGCACAGGCTCGAGGGGATGGTCGAGGGTGCCTTCGCGCGGGCGTTCAAATCGGAGCTGCAGCCGGTGGAGATCGCCAGTGCCGTGCAGCGCGAAATGGATGATCGCGCTGCGATTGTGGCGCAGGGCAGGACGCTGGTTCCCAACGACTTCGTTGTGGAGCTGGCCGAGGCGGACAATGAGCGGCTCGAGGTCTATGCGGACAGCCTCGGCATCGAGCTCTCGACGCTCGCCCGGGAGCACGCACGAGAGCAGGGCTACTCGTTCGTGGGTCCGGTGCGGATGCGCTTCGAAGGCGTCCCCGACCTCACCACGGGCACGTTCCGGATCCGGTCCGGCGTGATCCGGGGCACCACCGTCGAGGACGGCGAGATCCGCAGGCCCGCCAGCGATCTTCCACGCCCGGCCGGCGGGTTCGCCGGGAATCCGCGGCTGCTGGTCTCCGGGCCGGAACCGGGTTCGGACGGCAACACGCAGCGCACCTACGAGCTGAGCGCGCCGCTGACCATACTTGGCCGCGGCACCGACTGCGATCTGCGGCTGGTCGATCCCGGTGTCTCGCGCCACCACGCCGAGCTGCGCGTCGAGGATAACGAGGTCGTCCTCGTGGATCTCGGCTCCACCAACGGCACCTTCGTCAACGGCCAGCCGGTGCGCCGCATGGCACTGACCGATGGCACGCGCGTGACGCTGGGCCGGACGACCCTCGTCTTTCGCAGGGATGGTGTGTACTGACGACCCACGACGCCGCGACCACACCGGCGGCGGTACAACCCCGACCGGCTGACGGCGCCGCCAGGAAAAGACGGCTCCGGCAGCCACTGACCAGCAGAGGGCAGCAAAGGCATGACCCGATGACCGCGCTCACTCTCACGCTTATCAGGCTTGCGTTTCTCGCAGTCCTGTGGCTGTTCGTGATCGCAGCGGTCGGTGTGGTCCGCACCGACCTCTTCGGCAACGCCGCCTCTTCGGTTTCGTCCCGTAGGCAGGCGCGTAAGCAGCGGCAGGCGCGCCCCCGTCCGGCACAGCCTCCCAAACCCCCGCGTCCGCAGCGCAGCCGCAACCCACGATCTGCTCCCCAGCAGCTCCTCGTCACGGCGGGCGCGCTGGCGGGCACGACCCTGGGCCTGACTGATCAGCAGATCACCATCGGCCGCGCGAATGATGCCACACTGGTGCTGAATGATGACTACGCTTCGACCCGGCATGCCCGGCTGTTTCCCCAGGATGGTCAGTGGATTGTCGAGGACCTTGGCTCAACGAACGGCACCTACCTCGACCGTCAGAAGGTGACGCATCCGACTCCGGTACCGGTCGGCGTGCCGATCCGAATTGGTAAGACCGTCCTGGAACTGCGCAGATGACACTTGCACTCCGCTATGCGGTCAACACAGACGTCGGGCTCCTACGCGAGGGAAACGAGGACTCGGCGTACGCTGGCCCGAACCTGCTCGCGATCGCCGATGGCATGGGCGGGCACGCCGCCGGCGAGGTCGCCAGCTCGGTAGCGATTTCCGCCCTCGCAGGCCTGGACACCGACCTCCCCCAGGACCAGCTGCTCAGCTCGCTCGCCGCCGCGGTCGCGCAGGCCAACAACACACTGCACGAGATGAGCATCGAGGACCCGTCCGTCGAGGGCATGGGCACCACGCTGACCGCGCTGCTCTGGTCCAAGGGCACGATCGCCATCTGCCACATCGGCGACTCCCGCGCCTACCTGCTGCGCGACGGCGACTTCCACCAGATCACGCGCGATCACACGCTGGTCCAGTCGCTGGTGGACGACGGCAGGCTGAGCCCGGCTCAGGCCGCCACCCACCCGCAGCGCTCGCTGGTGATGCGCGCACTGCAGAGCGGCACCGAGGCCGAGCCCGACCTGTCCCTGATCGAGGCCAAGGCCGGAGATAGGTACCTGCTCTGCTCGGACGGCCTCTCCGATGTGGTCAGCGACGACACCATGCGGACCACGTTGCTGCAGGAATCCGACCGCGAGAAGGCGGTGGCCCGGCTCATCGACCTCGCTATGCGCGGCGGCGGCCCTGACAACATCACCTGCATCGTCGGCGACGTCGTGGAGAGCGGGCCAGAACCGTCGGCCGGGCAGGCCTACCGGGTGGTCGGCGCGGCGTCAAACGGCGACGGCCGGCCGCGGCTGCGGACCGATAGCCCGGCAGGGCGCGCCCACCTGCTGACCCACGGTGGGTCACCCGCCACCGGCATCACGGCGGTCAGGCCCGCGGTGCCAGCGGCGGACGGGCAGGCCGCCAGCGCCGAGCCGGAAGCACAAACCGATTCCGGCACCGCCGACCACCGGGCGCCGAGGCGGCGCTGGCCGGTGGTCACCACGATCCTGATAATCCTGCTGATCGTCATCGTCGGCGGCGGATACGCCGGATGGCGCTACACCCAGAACCAGTACTACGTCGGCACCGACGGCAAGCAGGTGATCATCTACCGCGGTGTCAACCAGAAGGTGCTCGGCATGAGCCTGTCCAGCGTTTACACCAGGACCGGCATCAAGCTGTCCCAGGTCCCCGCGACCGACAAAACCGCGGTGGTGAGCGCGACCGCCCCGGGCAGCCTGACCGACGCCCGCAAGACCGTGAACAGCATCCGCCAGACGATCACCTGCAACAACTACGACGCCGCGTACGCGAAGTGGCAGGCGCTGCCGACGTCGCACAAGGTGACGGTGACGGTCCACGGCAAGAAGCAAACGCGCACCGAGCCCCTGACCCGGCCGCCGGCGCCCAAGACGCCCACGGGCTGCGCCCCGCAAGGGACGGCTGGGTGACCGCTATCTCCAGCCAGCCCGCAGCGCGGCCGTCCGCCGGGGCGGCCGTGGCGATGCCGCGCGGGCGGCGCCGGACCGAGCTGCTCATGCTCGCGTTCGCCGTAGCTGTTGTGCTGTTCGCCTACGCCAATGTCGGATTCGGCCTGAACGGGAAGCTCCCCGCTGGCCTGGCGGAGTACGGGCTCGCGTTCGCGGCGATCGTGCTCGTCGCGCATTTCGCCGTCAGGAAGCTCGCGCCGTGGGCCGACCCGCTGCTGCTGCCACTCGCCGCGCTGCTGAACGGCCTCGGGATCGTGATGATCTACCGCCTCCAGGAATCCGGGCGGAACGGGAATCCCGGCACCCAGATCACCACGATCAGCACGTCCACCACGGCCGCGCAGGTGATGTACAGCGCCTTGGGCGTGGCCGCGTTCGTCGCGGTCCTGTTCTTCATCAGGGAAGTGCGGGTACTGCAGCGCTACACCTACACCCTCGGCGCCATCGGGCTGATCTTGCTGGCGATTCCGGCGGTGTTGCCCGACAGATTCAGCGAGATCCCAGGCACCGGGGCCAAGATCCAGATCGCGATAGGCGGCTTCACGATCCAGCCGGAGCAGTTCGCCGAGCTAGCGCTCGCCGTGTTCTTCGCCGGGTACCTGGTCGCTAAGCGCGACGTGCTGGCACTGGCAGGCCGCCGGTTCCTGGGCATCGACCTGCCCCGGGCCCGTGACCTGGGGCCGGTGCTGATCGCCTGGGGCGTCAGCCTGCTGCTGCTGGTCTTCGAGAGTGACATCGGGACCTCCGCGCTGTTCTTCGGCATGTTCGTCGCGATGATGTACATCGCCACTCAGCGCACCTCCTGGCTGCTGATCGGCATCCTGCTGTTCATCTCCGGCGCGTACGTGGCGAGCAAGCTCTTCAGCCACGTCGGCGCCCGATTCACCGAATGGCTGCACCCGTTCACGTCGGCCAACGTTTTCTGCAACCCCACCCCCGCGGCGCACTGCGTGTCCTCTTACCAGCTCGTGCAGGGGCTGTACGGGATGGGCGTCGGTGGGATCCTCGGCACCGGGCTCGGGCATGGCCAGCCGTACTTCACTCCGCTGGTGCAGAGCGACTTCATCATGACCGCGTTCGGCGAGGAACTGGGCCTGACCGGCCTGATGGCCATGCTGCTGATCTTCGGCCTGCTGGTCCAGCGCGGCTTGCGGGCGGCGGTGGCGGTCCGCGACCCGTTCTCCAAGCTGCTGGCCGGCGGCCTGGCGTTCGCGATCGCGCTGCAGGTGTTCATCATCGTCGGCGGTGTCACCAGACTGATCCCGCTGACCGGTATCACCACGCCGTTCCTGTCCCAGGGCGGTTCCTCGTTGCTGACCACGTGGGCTCTTGTCGCGCTGCTGATGCGCGTCAGCGACACCGCGCGGCGGCCGGCCCCGCAGCCGATCCAGGACGAGGGCATGACACAGGTGGTGCGCGCCGGATGAATCGTGCGCTGTTCCGCCTGTCCCTGGCCTGCCTGGTCATGTTCGTGCTGCTGCTGGTCAACATCAACTATGTGCAGGGGTTCGAGGCCAGCAGCCTGGCCAGCAAGCCGGGCAACGCCCGCACCTTCGACCAGCAGTTCCAGTACCAGCGGGGCTCGATCATCGCCGACGGCACCGGCGGCCCGCTGACGATCGCCAATTCGCAGCCGGTCAAGGGCGACTCTTCCTCTTCTGGCAACGCTATCTACCAGCGCCACTACCCGCACGGCGCCATGTACGCGCCGATCACCGGCTACGACACGGTCTACGGCGCGACCGGGATCGAGTCCGCGTACAACAAGTACCTGGCGGGCACGTCGCCGAGTCTGGCCGTGCACAACCTGATCAGCCTGCTCACCGGCAAGGCCAAACAGGGGGCCTCGGTCAACCTCACGGTCAGCCCCAAGGCACAGAAGGCGGCCTACCAGGCGCTGCTGAGCGATGGTGGTCACCAGGCCGCCGTCGTCGCGCTCAACCCGAGCACCGGCGCCATCCTGGCCATGGCCTCCTACCCGTCGTACAACCCGAACCTGCTCACCACGTTCGACGGTGCGAAGCTGAACAAGATCGACAAGCAGCTGCTGGCCGACCCGTCACAGCCGCTGCTCAACCGGGCCATCAACCAGACCTACCCGCCCGGTTCCTCGTTCAAGATCATCACTAGCTCGGCCGGGTTCTCGGCCGGCAAGGTGGCAGGCCCGCAGGCGACCATCGCCGCCCCGCAGCCGCTCACGCTCCCCAACGGCAACACGCTCAACAACGACGCCGACGAGACCTGCTTCGGCGGTCATCCCCAGGTCATCCAGGCGTTCCTGCTGTCCTGCAACACCGCGTTCGCGAACATCGGCATGAAGGTGGGCGGCCCCGGACTGCAGAGCCAGGCCAACAAGTTCGGCTGGAACGACTCGAACCTGACGATCCCGATGCAGGTCTCGCCGAGCGTGATCCCCAGGATCACCGACCAGTCGCTCACCGCGATCTCCTCGATCGGCCAGCTCGACGACCAGGTGACCCCGCTGCAGGAGGCCCTGGACGCCGCGGCGATCGCGAACCACGGCAAAGTCATGCGGCCCTACCTGCTGCAGTCGGTGCAGGCCCCGGATCTGACGACGCTCGCTTCCACCACCCCGTCGGTGCTGACGCAGGCGGTCAGCTCCCAGGTGGCCAGCGAGGTCGGCTCGATGATGGTCCAGGTCACCCAGAACCCCGACGGCACCGCATACCAGACCGCCGGGCCGCCCGCCGTGGGCAGCCTGGTGATCGCGGGCAAGACCGGCACAGCGGAGAACACCGTCAGCGGCGCGGGCCTGGACGACGCGGTGTTCACCTGCTACGCGCCCGCCAGCAACCCGCAGATAGCGGTCGGCGTCATTGTCAAGGGCGGCGGCTTCGGAGCCGACGCCGCTGCCCCGATCGCCGTCAAGATCATCGAAGCTTACCTGGGGGTGCACTGATGAACCTTTTTCATCCTCCCCACGACTGGCCACATACCCTGAGCGCGAAATCGCCAGATGAAAAGGGCTCATTGCCCAGCCAGACCCAGACAGACATCTACGCAGGGCGGTAACGCAAGTGCGAGACATGACTCAGCCGCGGCTACTCGGCGGCCGATACGAACTCGACGGGGTCGTCGGGCGCGGCGGCATGGCCGAGGTCTACCGCGCCCGCGACATCCGTCTCGACCGCATCGTCGCGGTGAAGACGCTCCGCGATGACCTGGCGCGCGACCAGACCTTCCAGGCCAGGTTCCGCCGCGAGGCCCAGTCCGCCGCTTCGCTCAACCACCCGAGCATCGTGGCGGTCTACGACACCGGGGAGGACATGCTCGGCCCCACCCCGGTTCCCTACATCGTCATGGAGTACGTCGACGGCCGGACCCTGCGCGACCTGCTGCGGGACGACCGGCGGCTGCTGCCGGAGCGAGCGCTGGAGATCACCGACGGGGTGCTGCGGGCGCTGGACTACAGCCATCGCAACGGGATCGTGCACCGGGACATCAAGCCCGGCAACGTGATGCTGACCAGGACCGGCGACGTCAAGGTGATGGACTTCGGCATCGCCAGGGCGGTCAGCGACGCGCAGGCCACGATGACGCAGACGGCGCAGGTCATCGGCACCGCGCAGTACCTCTCGCCGGAGCAGGCCAGGGGCGAGCGGGTGGACGCCCGCAGCGACCTGTACTCCACCGGGTGCCTGCTCTACGAGCTGCTCACCGGCCGTCCCCCGTTCACCGGCGACTCGCCGGTGGCGATCGCCTACCAGCACGTGCGGGAGAACCCGATCCCGCCCTCGCGGGTGGACCCGGAGATCCCGCAGTGGGCGGACTCGATCGTGCTCAAGGCCATGGCCAAGGACCCCGGGGACCGCTATCAGTCGGCCGGGGATATGCGCAATGACATCCAGCGCGCGCTCCAGGGCATGCCGGTCGCCGCGCCGACCCAGTTCGGCGCTTACCAGGGCACCCGGCGGATGGGGTCGGCGACCCAGATGGCTGGGGCGACCGGCGCGATCCCGCCGTATGACTATGGGCCAGAGGAGGATCAGCCCGGCGGCAGGAAGAAGTGGCCGTGGATCGTGGCGGCCGTGGCGGCCGTGGCCGTCATCGCGGGGCTGATCTGGGGGTTCAACTACATCTCGAGCAGTGGCGGGAACATCGCGGTGCCGAACGTCGTCGGCCAGACTCAGGCGCAGGCCCAGAAGGCGATCGTGCAGGCGGGCCTGGTGCCTTCGGTCGTGGACAAGGCATCGAGCAGCGTGCACAAGGGCGACGTGATCAGCACCAGCCCGCCGTTCGGCACCAAGCTGTCCAAGAACGCCACGGTCAAGCTGTTCGTGTCCGAGGGCCCGGCTTCGGTTAAGGTGCCGAGAGTGGTCGGCGAGACCGAGAACGCGGCCACGAGCCAGCTGGAGAACGCGGGCTTCGTGGTCAGCCAGAAACCCCAGCCGAACTCGACGGCGCCGCAGGGCCAGGTGGTCAGCCAGAACCCGAAGGCCGGCACCTCGGTATCCAAGGGCAGCAGTATCACGATCTACGTCTCCGGCGGCGGCGCTCAGGTCCCGTCCGTGATCGGCGACCCGATGGCCACGGCGCAGCAGATCCTGTCCGGTGCCGGGTTCAACGTGGTGACCAAGACCGTGCAGGGACCGGCCGGATCGACGCCGGGTAACGTGTTCGAACAGAACCCCAGCGGTGGCACGGCGCCCACCGGCAGCAACGTGACCATCTTCGTCGCGGCGGCGGCGCCAACGCCGACACCTACCACACCGAGCCCGTCCGCGTCGTCGTCGCCGTCGCCGAGCCCGAGCGCCTCGAACAATCCAGGCTTTAGAATTCCTTCAGGAGGCGACGGCCGTGCCAAAATCACGCGTTAGAAGCAAGGCGGTCTACACACCGCCGCCAAAGTCAACCAAGGCGAAGGTCAGCCCGCGGTGGCTGGTTCCGTCCATGCTGGGCTGCCTGCTGCTCGGCCTGGCCTGGATCGCGCTGTTCTACATCACCGGGGGCACCACGCCGTTGCAGAGCGCGCTCGGCGACTGGAACCTGGTCCTCGGGTTCGGATTCATCATCCTCGGAGTCGGGCTCTCAACGAAGTGGCGCTGACACCGAATCACATCGCGGTGATTCGGTACACACCGTCATCCACAGGCTGTGCATAGCCTGGCAGCTGGCTAGCTGAGGGCTGCCGCGGCGAGCTGGTGGTTGCGCGCGAGCAAGGCCAGGGCCAGGATCGCCAGCACGGCGATGGTCGCTCCGCCCTGGATCAGGGCCCGGTTGCCGCGCGGCGCGTAGGCATAGGCGGCGGTCAGCAGGCCGCCGGCCAGGATCCCGCCCACGTGCGCCTGCCAGGCGATGCCCGGCACCACAAAGCCGATCACCAGGTTCAGCACCACGACGGTCACGATCCACCTGCTGTCCAGGCGCAGCCGCCTTGCTACCACGAACCAGGCGCCGAACAGGCCGAAGATGGCGCCCGAGGCGCCGAGCGCCTCCACGTTCGTGGGGCCGATCAGGTAGAACATCACCGAGCCGCCGATGGCGCTGACCAGGTACACGGTGAGATAGCGCCCATGGCCGAGCAGCCGTTCGAGCGCCGGGCCGACCAGGATCAGCGCCCACATGTTGAACGCGATGTCCAGCGGCCCGAGGCCGCTCAGGCCGGGCGGCGGCAGGAACGCGGACGTGAGCAGCCGGTACCACTGCCCCTGGGACACGCCCTGCAGCGGGCCCCCTGGCACGATCTCGGCCCGCCCGAGCATCGCCCAGTCGTTCGCGATGTTCGGGTGCGCCAGCTCCACGAGGTAGAGCAGCACGTTGATGCCGACCAAGGCCCAGGTGACCACGGCGCCGGCGGCCGGGCGGCCGCCGAACACCGCACCGGCGCTACGGGTGCCGCGGCTCCCCTCCCGCACGCAATCGACGCACTGCTGGCCGACCGCGGCAGACCGGAGGCAGTCCGGGCAGGCCGGCCGGCCGCAGCGCACACAGGACACATACGTCTCCCTGCCCGGATGCCGGTAGCAGGTGGGGACCTTCGTGCCCTGGTCCGCCGTTGAGTCTGGTGGGGTGGCCACCGCCAGTCTCCTATCCCGCGGTTTCCCCGTTGCCGGACGGCCGCTCGATCGAGACCGATTCGAGCACCACATCCTGCGCCGGGCGATCGTTCCGGCCGGTCTGTACCTGGCTGATCCGCTCGACGACGTCAGCGCCGTCGATGACCTCACCGAAGATGGTGTGCTTGCCGTTGAGGTGGGGCGTCGGCGCCGTCGTGATGAAGAACTGCGAGCCATTGGTGCCCGGGCCGGCGTTGGCCATCGCGAGCAGGTACGGCCGGTCGAACCTCAGGTCGGGATGGATTTCGTCACCAAACTTGTAGCCGGGGCCGCCGGTCCCGGTGCCGAGCGGGTCGCCGCCCTGGATCATGAACCGCGGGATAACGCGGTGGAAGACCGTGCCGTCGTAGAGCCTGCCGGTCGTGGCCTGGCGGGTCTGCGGGTCAGTCCACTCGCGCCCGCCCTCGGCGAGCTCAACGAAATTCGCCACGGTCTTCGGCGCATGGTCGGGGAACAGCCGGACCTGAACCGTTCCCTGGCTGGTGCGAAGCGTTGCGGTGAGCGTATTAGTCATGGAAAGCATCCTTGCACGGTCAGCCTATTGCGCCGGCCGCTGTGCTTGAACCGAGGCAAGCCGCCCCCACCCACCTCCTCATCCCTTCATCTCGCCGCCCTGCCTCGTCGCTCCCACCCACCTCCTCATCCCTTCATCTCGGCGCCTTACCTCGTCGCTCCCACCCACCTCACATCTCCTTCATCGCCTCTAGCCTCGTTGCTCCCACTCACCTCACCATCCCCTTCATCGCGCCCAGCCTCGTCGCGCCCTCCCGCCTTCGCTGGCGGCGCCGCGCCCTTTGGCGATCTTGCCGATAACGGTTGACCTGCCTAACCGGGGGAAGTGCATACGGCGGGAAAGACTCTTGGGAGGTTCGATGTCCCTTATGACCAGAAAGAATACGGGTGCAGCCGCGAAACAGC
>Ga0209420_1000431_pt1 | contig 22607 bp, 15 predicted proteins | sample BlaSpr_A8_OM1_O1_FD_187972 | JGI IMG/M metagenome (GOLD analysis project Ga0209420, IMG submission 187972) | Forest soil microbial communities from Thunder Bay, Ontario, Canada - Black Spruce, Ontario site 2_A8_OM1_O1 (SPAdes) (version 2) | ecosystem: Environmental > Terrestrial > Soil > Boreal...
CGAGCAGGATGCTCATGCCCAACATGGCACCGCCCGCAGCATCGATCCCGCGCCCATGCACCGCAAATTCTCGCGCTCCCATCACGGTAAAGATGACCCAACTTGGCCCCACCATCAATTCTCCCGCTTTGGCAAAGACTGCCGGCAGCAAGGTCGGATGACTGCGGATATAGCGAATCCCTTCCAACACTGGAGAATAGTCGATGAGATCGCGCGGGCGAAGCGGTGCGGCGGATTCGGCGTGGGGTTCGGCGAAGCGCATGCCGCCGATCAGCAACGCCGACATCAGAAACGAAATTGCATTCAGAATGAAAACCGTGTCGCGTCCGAAAAAGGCCGCAACCACTCCGCCGACCGCAGCCCCAATCAGCAGGTTCACCGACCACGTCGCCGAAGACAGCGTATTGGCGACCAAAACTTCATCCTCCGCCGTGATGTTGGGAATTACCGAACTGCGCGCGGGTTCAAAGAATGCGGCCATAGCGGTTTCCGCCAGCAGCAAGGGATACACAAGCCACACCATGGAGCGGGAGCGCACGAACAACATTGCCAGTACCACCACGAAGCGAACGATGTCAGCCGCGATCATCACCTGCTTGCGGCGCAGCCGATCATTCACCACCCCCGCCGTCGGTCCCACCAGCGTCTGCGGCAAAACTTGCAACACCAGCGCCAACGCCACCGAACTGGCATGCCCCGTCAACTGCAGCAGCAGGGTGTAAATCGAAAGCGTGTAGAACCAATCCCCAATCTCGCTGACAATCTGTGCCAGCCACAAGCGCCGGAAATTGCGGTTCCCACGAACTAGCCGCAGGTACGATCCCAGCGAAATGGATGGAACAGGGTGCTCTGGTTGAGGATCCATGCAAGGTTAAGTTTAACCTCGCTAAATTGAGCGCCTATCAATCTTGACGCCAGGTTGCGAAGCAGCCTTTAAACGCCGGAGGTGCAACTTTCTGGCGGAAAGTCCTATCGTCTGATGTTGCAACTGATCCGGTTGATCGGGCGCACTCAATCCGGACCCATCTTCGTTGGTAACTGTAGGGCGGGTCTCGAACAATCGACTGTTAGCGAGGACCTAACTGCGCTTATTGCTCTGAAGGTTGCCTCCGGGGCGTCCGCTCAGCGCATTGTCGATGTGGGCGCGGCAATCCAAAGCATTACTCTGACCTCGCGCCTAAGCAGGCGAACCTGTGAGTGCGCTCGTCGACCTGCGGGGTTTCCGGTCCGCCGATCACCCTCGCCGCTTCTTGTCGTTGAGCATCGGATCGAACCTGCGGTAGAGGAAGAACTGGAGCGGTTCCGGCGCCTTGGCAGCGCCGGCTAAAGTTTGCATCGCCGACAACGTATAGATCAGCGGGTTGACATTGCCCAGGCGCCCGCCACTCAACTCGACAGCGACCGCCAGTCATCCAGACGGGTCGCGCGACGGCGTGTCACAGAACTGTCACATTCTTGTTAAATCCGTGTATATGAAAATGGATTACCCTATGGTCAAGGGCCGTTTTGATCGCTCGCGCCCGAAACGAGGTGCGAACGAGGGTGCCACATTTCTACGGATCGTTCCCGAATGATTGGCGCAGAACCTGTGCAGTTTCGCACGGACGAAGAAGCAAAGGAGCAACCCCATCCGATGAAGAAGATCACCTTGAACGTGAATGGTCAGCAGCATAGCGTGGCGGTTGATCCGGAAACGCCTCTGCTGTTTGTTCTGAACGACGAACTGGGGTTGCGCGGACCTCGATTCGGATGTGGCATGGCTCAGTGCGGAGCCTGCACCGTTATCATGCGTGGCCAGGTCGTGCGGTCTTGTGTCATGCCTATAAGTGTCGTCGGTCAAGACGAAGTCACGACACTGGAGGGCTTGGGCACGCTTGAAAAGCCTCACCCAATTCAGCAAGCCTTCATTGAGGAAGGGGCGGCCCAATGCGGGTTTTGCCTCAGTGGCGTGATCCTGACGGCGAAGGCCGTACTCGACGTAAAACCGGATGCCTCCGATCAGGAGATTCGCGCTGCTCTGGGAGGCATTTTGTGCCGCTGTTTTACGCACACTCGTATGTTGCGGGCAGTTCGAAAGTATGCCGAGGCAAAACGAGCATGACTCAATCCCGCCGTGAGTTCCTGAACAATTGTGGCGTCTTGATTGTCAGTTTCAGTGCTGGACCGTTGAGAGTGTTGTCGGCACCGGGTCAAGGACCGTTCGGCACTCATCCCTCCCACATTGATCCGGAGAAGCTCGATTCGTGGTTAGCCGTCGGCGCCGATGGGATCATCACTGCCTATACAGGGAAATGCGATTTCGGGCAGGGCATTTTTACGGCTCAATCGCAGCTTGTCTCGGAGGAACTGTGTGTTCCGATTGCCCGCGTCAAGCTCATTCAGTGCGATACATCTGTCTGTCCGGATCAGGGAACCACGTCTGGAAGTCAATCGACTCCGACGAACTTTAACTCAGAGAGTCTTGCACTTGCTGCAGCGACCGCCCGGGAGGCTCTATTGAGTCTCGCTGCCAACAGGTTGGGAGAGCCCGTTGAGGAGCTTAGTCTGGCGGACGGCGTCATCCTAGGCAAGATGGGGCGCCGCGTCAGGTACGAGGAGCTGATTGGGAACAAGCACTTCAATCTCCCGCTGATCGCGACAGCGAAGCGGCGATCCGCTGCAGATTGGACGGTGCTCGGGAAACCAATTCCTTCACTGGACCGAAGCGCCCTGATGACTGGTCAGTTCGAGTTCGTTCACCACGCTCGGATCCCTGGGATGCTGCACGGTCGAGTCGTACGGCCTCCGGAGATGGGAGGAACCGTTGCGCATGTGGACGAACGATCGGTGCACAGTGTTCCAGGTCTGGTGAAGGTCGTCGTCCGTAAGAATTTTGTTGGCGTCGTAGCCGAGACTCAGTACCAGGCAGGATTGGCGGCCGGGAAGTTGGCGGTGCAGTGGAATCCCGGGCCGGAACTTCCATCGCAGAATAGCTTCTTCGAGTATCTCCAGAAACAGCCTTCCCGCGACGCCGTTAGCGTTGACTCCCGGGACACCGAGGCTCGGCTCGCTGCCGCAAGCAGGGTCATCCGGGCCAGGTACACCTATCCGTACCAAATGCATGGATCGGTTGGCGGATCGTGCGCCCTGGCCGACGTCAAGCCGGAGAGTGCAACCGTTTGGTCGGCAACACAGTCGGCTTATCCAACCAGAAGCATCGTTGCAAAGCTTCTGGATATGCCGATTGATAAAGTGCGTGTGATCTATCTGCGCGGCTCGGGCTGCTATGGACTGAATGGTGCCGACGCTGTCTCCTTCGACGCGGCCATACTCTCTCAGGCGGTGGGAAGACCGGTGCGCCTGCAGTTCTCCCGTCAGGACGAAATGATGTGGGAGAACTTCGGTTCCGCGTGTGCAGTGGAACATCGTGCCGGGCTGGCACGCGATGGACGCATCGTTGCCTGGGATCGGGAGGACTGGGTAGCTTCGCTGGGCAATCGACCGGGCTATGACCAACCGGGAAACGTTATCACCGGCATGTTGCTGGGGTATGAACCCGAGTTGCCCGAGCCTCGCCCCGTCAAGCCACCTGCTGGCAAGTTTCGCAACCAGAGCAACACAGTGCCATCCTACTTCGCAGGGTGCATTGCTGGCAGCTGTGGTGGCGGCGGAACCATTCGCAGTGAACGGGCACTGACGCATACCGTGCGTTCGCCGTTCTTCACCGGACCACTCCGATCACCGCTGCGAATTCAGAACACGTTCGCCAACGAATGCTTCATGGACGAACTCTGCGCGCACGCAAGGGCCGACCCTGTGGCTTTCAGACTGCAGCATTTGCAAGACTCACGAGTCATCGGCGTCCTCAAGGCTGCTGCCGATGCTGCGAGTTGGCAGGCCCGCCCCTCGCCCCGGGCGGACATCTCTGGGGCGCAAACGGTAAGCGGACGTGGTATCGCCTGCGTCGCGTATGAAGGAGACAACGGCTATGCTGCGCTGGTTGCCGAGGTCGACCTAGATCTACAAACAGGAACGGTCCGGCCGAAGCGCTTCGTAATTGCGTTGGACTGCGGTCCAGTCTCGAACCCTGATGGTCTGCGAAATCAGACCGAAGGTGGCATCCTGCAGGGTATGAGCCGCGCCATGGTCGAAGAAGTTACCTGGAACAACCGGCGTGTGACCTCTGTCGATTGGGAGACCTATCACAGCTTGCATCTTGATTACGAGATGCCTACGGTCGAGACCGTCTTGGTGACGCCTGCCAATGTGCCTGCAACGGGTGCGGGGGAGACCGCCATCACAGTCACTCCCGCCGCGATCGGAAACGCTATCTTCGACGCGACGGGTGCACGACTCCGGGACCTGCCCTTCACGGCTGAGCGCGTGAAAGCTGCGCTACTTGCGCACCGAGCCGAGAGGGCGTGAGTATGAAGAATCGAAAATCGATTGTGTCCCTCTTCCTGGTCGGCGCAACCTATTGTCTCCTATCCTCGCTCGTCTTATGGGTTGCCGTGCCCGGGGTGGAATATGCCACGGCACAATTCGTTCATGAAGGAATGCGCGATGATGCCGGCGCAACTGCTGCTTTCGAAGCGATTGTGCCGGTGCTCCGCCATCCTCGCTGTATCAATTGTCATTCCCAAGGAGATTTTCCTCGACAAGGAGATGATAGTCATCGACACACCATGCAAGTCCGTCGTGGACCAGACGGGGAAGGCGTAAACGCAGTCGAATGCAGCACCTGTCATCAGGGCCACAATCTCGTGGGCTTGCACATGCCTCCGGGAGCTCCCGATTGGCATCTGCCATCTGCTGCGATGCCGATGATCTGGGGAGGGCTGACGGACCGTCAACTTTGTGAACTGTTCAAAGATCCCCAGAGGAACGGTCATCGTACGCCTGAGCAGATTGTGGAGCATATGCACACGCCACTTGTCCTCTGGGGTTGGTCCCCTGGCGACGGCCGCACTCCAGTCCCCATCCCTCAGCATGAGTTCTTCGCGAAAGTGCAAGAATGGGCGGAAAAAGGAGCGGCATGTCCCCTGGGGCAAGGGCCACAACATCCCCAGGGGTTCGGGTCTTATTCTGATCACTTCCCATAGGAAGGCTTATCACTTTTGGGTCGTAAAACCACTCCGTTCAGGGAGTGGAGGGAGTGGATAGAAGGCTTGCCTTTTTGTTGAACCTGCAGCAAAATCACGTACATTAGCTGGATCTGACGACCGTAAAGGTCTGCTGTGACGGAGCTGATCTGTCTGAAAACCAGGCGAATGCAGCAAAGCTACAAGTGGGCCCGGGCTGGGCCTTCAGGCGCTAACGTAGGGAGATTAAGCCCATGCGTAGCCTGAGAAGGAATCCCCTCTCGTTAGGGCGGGGAGGATGTCAACATTACGAATCGCGGTACGCACCCCGCCGCCGGCATCAGATCAATTCCGGTGATCGCACGGAGGGCGGTACCCTGAGCGAATTCCCTCTAGTCCAGATAGCGGTTTGGCAGCCTCAGTCCAGTAAGTCCAGTTGCTATCCCGGGTCGTAGTTCAGGTTTTGCCCGAGCCAGCGCTCGATCTGTACCACGCTCATCCCCTTGCGTTGGCTATAGTCGGCGACTTGATCACGGTCGATCTTGCCGAGGGTGAAATATCGTGCTTCCGGGTGGGCGAAGTAGAGTCCACTCACGCTTGAACCGGGCCACATCGCAAACGACTCAGTGATCAGCATTCCGGTGTTCGCTTGGACATCGAGCAAGCGCCAAAGTGGGCCCTTCTCCGTGTGATCCGGGCACGCCGGGTAACCCGCAGCCGGCCTGATCCCACGGTACTTCTCCTGGATGAGATCCGCGTGGCTCAGACCTTCTTCACAACCGTAGCCCCATTCATCCCGCACTCGCTTGTGCAGGCATTCGGCAAAAGCTTCCGCCAGGCGATCCGCGATGGCCTCCGCCATGATCGCGTTGTAGTCGTCGTTCTCAGACCTGAAGCGGTCGCACAGTTCCTTCAGGCCGATCCCGCTCGTTACCGCGAAACCTCCGATGTGATCGGGTAGCCCGGTTTCCTTTGGCGCGATGAAGTCGGAGAGTGATCGGCATGGCTCGCTGCCTTCTTTATTTGATTGTTGCCGGAGGAAGTGGAATCGCTCTAACACCCGTTCGCGTGCGGCGTCGGTGTACAACTCGACATCGTCGCCGATAGCGTTGGCGGGAAACAAGCCATATACGCCGCGCGCCGTGATCATGTTCTTCTCGATCATGTTATCCAGAAGAGCATTGGCTTCGGTGAAGATCTGGCGCGCCTGTGCGCCTTGTCCTTCGTGCTCGAGAATGCGGGGATAAACACCCTTCAAACCCCAGGTGTGAAAGAACGGTGTCCAGTCAATGAACTCGCGCAGCGTCGCCAGCGGAAAATTATCCAGGACGCGCACGCCGGTAAACGCAGGCTTGGGCAAGTCTTCGGAACGCCATATAATCGGACTCCGCCTCGCGCGAGCCGCTTCGATCGAGATGACCGTTTGGCGCGGCGCAGAGTGGGCTTTGCGAAGCGCTTCGTAGTCGGCGCGATGCTGCGCCACGAAGGGCGCCTTGCCTTCGTCGCTCAGAAGGTTGGTTGTTACAGGCACCGCACGGCTTGCATCCAAAACATGCACCACGGGCTCGCTGTAATGGGGCGCAATCTTGACGGCCGTGTGCGCTCGGCTCGTGGTTGCCCCCCCGATGAGCAGCGGCAACTTGAAGCCCTGACGCTCCATTTCGCGGGCAACGTGCACCATCTCGTCGAGAGACGGCGTGATTAGACCGCTGAGGCCGATCATGTCTGCCTTTTCCGCCTTGGCACGTTCGAGGATCTTCTCGCAAGGGACCATCACTCCCATGTCGATCACCTCGTAGTTATTGCAAGCCAGGACGACGCCAACGATATTCTTGCCAATATCGTGAACGTCGCCCTTGACCGTCGCCAGTACGATTTTCCCCTGCGCCTTGACCACCTGCCCCGACGCAGCCATTGCGACTTTCTCGGCTTCCATGAAGGGCGTCAGGTGCGCCACAGCCTTCTTCATCACCCGGGCAGACTTGACGACCTGGGGCAAGAACATCTTCCCGGCTCCGAAGAGATCGCCGACCACGCTCATGCCAGCCATCAGCGGGCCTTCGATCACCAATAGAGGGCGGCCAAGTTTGACGCGGGCTTCCTCGGCGTCGACTTCAATGTACGCGTCGATCCCTTTGACCAGCGCGTGAGAAAGCCGCTCCTCGACCGTGCCCGTGCGCCATTCTTCCGCCTTCTTTTCATTTACTTCCTTGCCCACGCCCTTCAGCGTTTCGCCGTAATCCACCAACCGCTCGGTCGCGTCGGGACGACGGTTAAGCAGCACGTCCTCGACCAGCACCTTCAGGTCGGGCTCAATCTCCTCATAGACCTCGAGCATTCCCGCATTCACGATGCCCATGTCCATGCCTGCGGCGATAGCGTGATAGAGAAATGCGGAGTGCATGGCCTCGCGAACCTTATTATTGCCTCGGAAACTGAACGAGATGTTGGAGACGCCCCCGCTCACCTTGGCGTGCGGCAGGTTGGCTTTGATCCAGCGCGTGGCGTTAATGAAGTCTACCGCGTAGTTGTTGTGCTCCTCCATACCAGTGGCAACGGTAAGGATATTCGGATCGAAGATGATGTCTTCGGGTGGGAACCCAACATCCTCGACCAGGATCCGGTAGGCGCGCTCGCAGACGCGGATTTTGTCCTCGTAAGTCGCGGCTTGGCCCTGCTCGTCGAAAGCCATCACTACCACCGCCGCGCCATATTTGAGGACGGTAGCCGCGTTCCGGCGAAATCTTTCTTCGCCTTCTTTCAGCGAGATCGAATTGACAATGCCCTTGCCCTGCAAACACTTCAGTCCCGCCTCGATGACCTCCCATTTCGAGGAGTCCACCATAAAAGGGACTTTGGCGACTTCGGGCTCGCTCGCCAGCAATTGCAGGAAGCGTGTCATTGCGTTGACGCCGTCGATCATGCCCTCATCCATGCAGATGTCGAGGATATTCGCCCCGTTCTCGACTTGCTGGCGAGCGACGCCGACAGCCGCTTCGTATTTGCCGACTTTGATCAGCTTCGCGAATTTCGGCGAACCGGCCACGTTGGTCCGCTCCCCGATCATGATGTAGACCCCGCGCTGCTGCGTGAATGGCTGTGAGCCCGAGAGACGAAGCGGCTTCCTCTCCGTGGACCCGGGCACAGTCGTGCTAGCGGGTAAGCTCACGCCCTACTCTCGCTTTGGAGGGCGTAGGATGCGGCGGTTTGCTGAGTCTGCCACCTTCGCGGAGGCTGGCCTTCGAGCGCTTTGGCTATAGCCGCGATGTGCTCGGGCGTATTTCCGCAGCAGCCGCCGGCAATGTTGATCAGTCCTCCCCGCGCGAAGTCGCCCAGATAGCGGGCCATGTCCTGCGGCCGCAGATCGAAACCGGTCTCCGACAGAGGATTCGGCAAACCGGCATTTGGGTAGCACGAGATCGCCACATCCGCCTTTTCCGAGAGTTCCTCCAAGAACGGATACATCAGATCGGGACCGAGAGAGCAGTTGAGCCCCACCGCGAGCGGGTTTACGTGCCGCACCGCGTTCCAGAATGCCTCCGTGGTCTGCGCCGAAATCATCGTCTCGCCGCCGCGCCCCACCGCCGCTGAAATCATCACCGGCAGTTCCTTGCCACCTTGGTCGAATACCTCGCGGATAGCGACCAGGGCTGCCTTGGCGTTCAGCGAGTCGAAGATTGTCTCGACCAGCAGCAAGTCTGCGCCGCCGGCGATGAGGGCGCGCACCTGCTGAGTGTACGCCGCTTTGACCTGATCGAAAGTGACCACCCGAAAGCCTGGGTCATCGGCATCGGGTGAGTTCGACAATGACACGGTCAGCGGCCCGATCGCCCCAGCCACGAACCGTTGACGCGAGGTTGCGGTCCCGACACGATCGGCCCATTCGCGGCACTGCCGCGCCGATTGCTCATTGATATCCCACGCCAGGCTGCCAAGAAACGGATCCTCAATGATCTTCTGATAAAACGCGGGATCCTTGCGACCGCCGCGCTCCCGCGGATCGTCGACAAAGAATTCGCTCTGGGTGATGCTGGTTGCGCCGAAGGTGTTCGTCTCGATGATGTCCGCCCCGGCTTCGAGAAACCGTCGATGGATGTCGCCGATCATCTCTGGCTTGGTTAGCGAGAACAGGTCACCGTCGTTCAGAAGGCCCTTCGTCGAGTCCTTGAAACGCTCCCCGCGGATGTCCGTCTCCGTCATGCCATAGGTACGGATCGTCGTGCCCATCGCTCCGTCGATGATGGCAATTCGGCTCTCGAGTATCTTTTCCAGAGGATGTTGGTGGGCTTTCGTCATGTCTTTTTGATGACCTTAGGCAGCCTTCGATTCGAGCTTAACTTTGCGACATCACCGCAAAAGTACTCTTCTTTATTATAGCGATTGGCAGAATGTCCAAGCTCTGGCCTGTGTAACGTGTGTAATCCCTCAAGCAATCGTGATAGCGTTGAAGTACGTTGAAGCCGCCGAAGATGCCTGACGGAGAAGGTTCTGCTGTCCGGGCATGACGGCAAGATTCCTTGCGGAGAATGGAAAAGAGTGCAACCCACAGCGGTTAGGTCTCACGCCGGGCGAATGCCCTTCGTGGCGGCGGGTGCGGTCACCGGCATCGGCAGTTTGCCTCTTACGTCCATTGCGTCGGCGATTCGTTCAATCGCCGAATTTTCGCCGGAAGTCCCCTTTTGGCCTCAGCTGCCGCAACTCTCAAAACAGGAGAGTATCGTCGGCCAAGGCCTCGGTATTGTGGGAGACCTGATTGAGCCTCGAAACCATGGCTACGGTTATCAGGTGAAAGAAGGCCGGCTCGATTCGGTGCTCGAACTCCTTCATCGGAGTAGTGGGGAGTTGACGCCTCGGAACGCAGCAGGGTTTATTGCGTTCGAAGAAGCATTATCATCCGGCCTCTTCCGATCTGCGGTTGCCGTTAAGGGGCAGATCGAAGGTCCAATCACGCTGTCCGCATATTTGTTCCACCAGGGCCGGCCTTTCCTGTCCGATCCTGCACTTTTTGCAGCCATCGCGTTCCATGTCTCACAGGTCATCTGTTGGCAGATTGATCGCCTGAAATCTATCGGCTTGCCTGTGCTGCTGTTTGTGGATGAACCGGCTCTCTGCCTGGAAGCGCCCGTCTCGAACGCTGTCTCAGAGGAAGAGAGGCTCAACGCATTGGCGATCACACTCGAGGACGCGCGACTTCGTGGAGCCTACGCCGGACTGCATTGTTGTGCAGCGCGTCCGTTCGAGCGCATGTGCCGTGCTAAGCCGGATATCATTTCGTTCGATGCCCATGAGGGACTTGACTTGTTTTTTGCCAATTGGCATGCGCTCGATTTCGTGAATCAGGGAGGAACGGTTGCCTATGGAATAGTCCCCACGCGGCCAGGTCTGAACGCCAGCGATTCAGTGAGTATCTTTGTTCGCTGGCTGAAAGCGGCATCACTGGCTGGCGATCCCCAAAAATTCGCTCAGCGCGCGATGATCACTTCCACCTGCGGACTTGGGCTGCTGGATACCTCCTCGGTGAGAGAGTCCTTCAGCGTCGCCCACAGCGTAAGCAAACTGATCCGATCCTTAGCTGGTTCGCCCGAACCGTGACCCTTTCAAGACAGTTTGCATACCAATTCCAGCATTGAGTGAAGAGCTCTTCGGATGAGAGATGGAAAAGGCTGCTTCGGGTTCGGAAGAAGTTGCCGCTAACACGCTGGGCCTGCAATCAATGATCGGAGGAGTGCCGCGACTGTAAGGTCAGAGTCGTCGCCCGTCACTCGCCCAGAATCGTTGGCAAAAAGCGGCTGTAGGTAGCTCTTGCAAGAAAAAGAGTCCTAACCGTCGAATGAATCATCTCTGGTTTTAAGTTATGGTGTTTGGAGCAGACCCATGGCAGCCAATCCAAACTTCACGGCACCGCTTCCCTCGAACCCTCGCCTCCTTGATCTGGACCAGGTAGAGGATCTCCTTAAGCTGCAAAAGGCAGCTCAGAAAATCAGCTCCATCCTTGACCTCGACCAACTCGTTGATAAGGTCGTAAATGAAATCGCCCGTTCTTTCGGATGTCTGGATTCTGACATCTACCTGCACAACCAAGAGCGAGGCGAACTGTTACTGGCGTGCGCCCATGGCTGCACCGGCTGCGACCTGCACGGCCCGGCCCACAGCCTAAAGATTGGGAAAGGCATGGTTGGATACGTCGCATCCACCGGCCAGATGCATTACGCGCCCGATGTGCGCCTGGACCCCTATTACATTGGCTGTGAAGAATCCACGCTCTCGGAAGTTGCCGTTCCCCTCCATGTAGAAGGGCAATTGGTAGGCGTATTCACCGCCTCCCACAACGAACTGGATGCCTTCACCCCCTGCCAGTTGCGGCTGCTCCAAGCCCTGTGCAGCGATGTGGCCGTGGCCGTCCACAACGCTCGCCGATTTCAACAGGAACAGCGGCAAAGGGAGCAAATGAGTGGTGAGGCTCGGGAAGCCCGCATCATTCAACAAGCACTTCTTCCCAAGACCCCTCCCTCCATTCCTGGTTTCACCGTATCCGGGCTTTCCATTCCCGTGGGCGCCGTAGGCGGCGACTGGTACGACTTCATTCCCATGGACAAAGGCCAGTGGGGACTGGTGCTGGCCGACGTTTCCGGCAAGGGAACCGCTGCCGCGCTGCTCATGTCCGCTACTCGTGGCATCTTGCGATCCCTAGTCGAGGCCGCCTGCACTCCAGGTGAAGTGCTGACGAAGCTGAATCGGCTTCTGGTCGAGGACTTCCCTGCCGGCCGTTTTGTGACCATGGTGTATGCCGTGCTTGATCCTGTTAGGCGGACTCTGACCTTCGCCAATGCGGGTCACCCGCGGCCGCTCTTGATGACCGACACTTCAGCCCAGTTCCTCGACGTGGAGCGAGGAATTCCCCTGGGACTGGGACCAGGTGATTTCTCGGAGGTGGAAGTGAAGCTTCCCGTGGGTTCTCGCTTGGTGTTTTACAGCGACGGCATTACCGAGGCGGAAAATCAACGGGACGAAGAATACGGATTGGTGCGTCTTCAGGAACATTTTCTGCGAACAGACGCCTCTGCCGAGAGCCTCCTCGATGACGTACACTCGTTCGCCCACGGTTCGGGTCTGCGCGATGACGCCAGCGTCATCCTAGTGAAGGGTTAACCGAGTCAAAATGTCGGCGGACCGAGAATCCAGCAGAATCCCAAGCGCCTTCCCCGCTGGCCTTGCAGCATGGCACGCCGGCGACGATTCTGGGTGTGTTTATCGGCAATCCTTACCTTGAGACGCATTGCCCGTGATCCGTCCAGAGCCGATGCCAAGTGAGGAGATCACCTCCTACAAGTTCTAGTCGACGCGGCGAAATGCGTGGTCAATTGACTGGGCTCAGTTAGCCGGAGCAGCGTTCGATCCCGTTTTCTCACCGAACGGATGAGCAAGAAAACCGCTTCGCAACACGCTAGTCCGTTCCGCAACATTTCGGAGGACATAGATTGCGCCATGCGAATAGAATATTCAGCGCCTCCGAATTCTTGCTTACTTGCAGCACAAACATTCTATGCAGGGCAGGAGAGCTAGAACCGATTACGCATAAGGAGGATTAAATGCTTAATCGTACGTTTCAGTCGCTGCTGGTTGCTTGTCTGGTTACGGGCACGTTGTGGGCTGCGAACGACCCCTTCCTAGGCAAATGGAAGGTGAATCCGTCCAAAAGCAAACTCAACGACGAAATGAAGGTTGAGGTCGCGGGCGAAAACAGATACGCCATCACCTTTGCCCCCGGCGCAGTCGACACAGTCGTAGCCGATGGGAGTGACCAGCCAGCCTTGCGCGGGACCACCCTATCTGTCACGGTGAAGGGACCCAACAGCTGGGAGGTCATCCGCAAGATGAAGGGCCGCACGCTCCTCACGGGGTATTGGACGCTTTCCGGAGACGGCAAAACGCTTAACGACGCCTATACGGAATACGCGCCCGACGGTTCGACATCGTTGTTCTTGCCCTATGTATACGAGCGGACCGCGGGGAGTTCAGGTTTTCCGGGCACATGGGACAGCGACAGCGAGAAAGTGAAGTCGGGGATCGAGCTCCAGATTGAACCCTACGAGGGCGATGGCCTGTCATTTAATAGTCCCGATGCGGAAATGACTAAGAAGATGAAGTTCGATGGGAACGATTATCCGGACCTCGATCCGAATGGGGGTATAGGCTCTGCATCTTCGGGCCGCCGGGCGAACGAACATACTCTGGAAATCACCGACAAATTCAAAGGCAAGATTACGGGCACCCGGCACATCGAGCTTTCTACAGATCTCAAGACCTTGACGATGACCGTGCGCCTGGTGGGTCAAAACAAGCCCAAAAACATCTTTCTGTTTGATCGGGAATAGAGCACAAGTTCACCCCTGCGCGTGTGGGTTCACGATTCCGGCGGGGGCACTGGCCCGACTCGCTTTAGAAAGACATCGCCACATACATTGCTTGGTATAGACACAAATGGACCTCATGGCAATCGGCGCTTTCATTGCCGTATTGCGAAGAATGATGTGCCGATCCCAGTCCAAGACCCTCGCCTCTGCGAATTCAGAACTCCAGCATGTATGTCTTCGATTCGGCCGTTGCGGAAGGCGTGAACAACGATGCTCTCGGCTTCCTGGCTAGAAGTGGGTCAATGACGAAGCGATGTTTTCGCGTTCCAAATGATAGAACCAGACGTTGTGTTGGCCTATAATCCGGGCAGGAGTGACCATGCCCCTGTTCATCTGTCGTTGGCAGAATGGAGACTTTTCTGCTGTCAATGCAGCTTCACGTGCTGAAGCTATGGAACTGCTCGATGAAGTTGGCAATGCCGAGGTGGCCGACCTGTTTACCACGAAGAACTTCATGGTGCATTTTCGTCTCAAAACAGAAGCCGACAATGAAGACGTGGTGCCTGTCGAACTGGAAGGTTTCGGAGATGAGACTTACGACATGCTATTGGAGCGCGTCTATCCGGTCTACTGCAAGATGTCGGCGAAGGTGGTTGACGACTTGCCGAGCAGCGGCGACGTACCCAAGGAACAGCGTGAAGCTGCACTGAAAACGTTGAACGAAGCTCTCGTCACGGAGCGTATGTGGAAGTGGGATTCCAAGGAACCCAAGCTCTCTGACGACCAAGATGTTGCCGCACTTCAGAAGCTCGCCGACGTGCCCAGGCCGATGGCAGAGCAAGTAGTGAAGGAGCGTCGCCGTCGCGCAATCACTGAAATGCCTTCTCACAGCGACAAGGTTCAGTGAATTTGCTGACAGGCCTGTGTACTCCTCCGTGACCTGGGAGCAAACTACGAAGAGCATAACCTGGTGCGACTGCAGAGCTCGCCCCTATTGGGACACTGTCTGTTCACATGAGAAACCACACAAACGGGGATTCTACAAAAGTAGAGTGACGAGGCGGTGCCGGCGAGGATGGGAATTAGACTCCTATACCGTCTCCGTGTTTCGGGTCGGCAGGCCCCTCTCTTACTTGCTCCCGAGTCATGGAGTCGGCCTGAGCCGCGACTTCCGTCGAGCTAGAGCAATGGAGCTACTCGTAACCCAAGGCAACGAGCGGATCAACCTTGGTCGCGTGCTGCGCAGGAACGGATGCCGCGAAAAGGTACAGGCGGCCAGAATCACGGCAGCTAAGGCTAGAAGGGACGGATCGTAACTCTTTACGCCGTAGAGTTGACCCGCAAGCACGCGTGCGCCCGCCAGCGCGACGGGTACAAAACGTTGGACTTTCCTTCAAACAATAGTTCGACGGTCTCGCGTCAATCGAAAGTCCGGATCGTCTGGCCGCGGAATATATAGGGAACACACGCACCTTCGGCAGATCTCATTGTGCTGTACGTCGAGGTTTGCCCGAAATTGTAACGCTTCCGAACCATTGAGGATGTCTGGTAATGCCTGCCGGTGAATGTTCCCCAACACAGGATGGAAAAAACATGGCCGAATGTCCCCCGATGCTTCGACCACAGCTGAAACCCAAGGTGCATTGCAGCGCGGCGCAACGTTGTTCGTTTGTCCAAGATGGGCCCGGAAATGCCTGACAATGCGCAGTAATTTGTCGGCAGTTTCAACCACAAATCCCGAATCCAAATCTGCTCGGTGTTCTTTGGTGAGATGTTCGACTTCTGCCTCCAGCGCGTCGACCTCTTCAGACGCAAGAGCGACGCGGCCGACGCGATCAGGCCCCCAGCCCTCAGAGCGGTTGAAGGCGACGGAAGTCAGGTCGGCTGCCAGGAAAGAAACCGAATTCAATCCGATATGCTTCGCGTACTCAACAACTGCGCGCAGCGAATGATGATTTCCCTTTTGTACCGTACAGCGGGCCCGAACCGGCATTTCAGGACGGATATGGTGTAATGCTTTGACCCCATCCGCCAACTGCTCAAACGCATCGGGAATTCGACGAATGCGGTTGTGGACCGCCGGTGGGCCATCGAGAGACACGATGACATCGTCGACGCTCTCAGTAATCGCCTGCGCCTGAGATTTCAATAACAGCCCGGCTGTGAGCAAAGTAACTCGGCTTCCCGTCGAACGAAGCATTTGCGCCAGGCAACTCCACTTTTTATTCAATTGTGGCTCGCCGCCGGAGAAGACAAACCAGCGGACCCCGAGTTGCCGGAATGCATTGAGGTGTTGTTCGAGGTCTTCGGGCGTGATTTCCTTCGCCTCTCGAATGCGCCATATATCGCACATCACACAGCGGCAGTTGCACTGGTTGTGCGGAAAAATGACGACCACGGGGAGCGCATGAATCAGGTGCGCCGCCAGGGTGGCCGAATCGCCAGGAGTTGCAATTGATACCAGGGTGCTCATCGGTCAACCACTCACTGAAATCGTGCCCTCGCGCTGCAATCGCACCAACACGTGGTCGGCAAGCGCCCGAACGCCCGGGCATCGTGCCATGCATGAATCACCTCGTTCACAAAGTTGGAGCCACCGTGGATGACGCTGGGCCCAGGATTCAACGTAGCTAGGCGGCACAGCAATCCCAATGCCCTTGACTGATTTCAGCCGAAATTCGGGAGTAAACACGCGCACCAGCGAACTGACAGAAGGGTAATGGATCCGTACGAATGACCCATCTCCGATTTTGGCGGTGACGCCATCCGGACGCAGACGCCGGAACGCCTTGTCTCTTCTCCCTTGCGCAAGATACCAAAGCATTTCCCACAGGCAGTAGGGAGCCATCCAACACAGCAGCAACGTCGCGCCAGGTTTGAGCAGCTTGGCGAGGTCGCGAGCCAACCGCCTCAGATCCTCGACGCAATTCAATACGCCAAAGTTTGAGAAGGCGCCGTCAAACAATTCTTCCGTCGAGAAAGTGCCGATGTCTTCAGCGCGAAGCACAAGCGGCTCCACAAGTTTGTGCAGGCCGTTTTCCTGGACTCTGCGCGTCGCCACAGCAATCATTTGCGGCGAAATGTCGGAGGCAACGACTCGCACACCGCGTTCCGCTAAGAAACACGCGTCTACCCCAGTCCCGCATCCGATTTCAAGCGAACGGTCTCCCGCACGAAATATTTTCGCCATCTCGGCCCACACTGCTAAGCGCTGCGCTCGACCGATGCTGGATGAGGTGAAGGTCTCATCGTAACGGTTTGCGACCGCATCAAATGGTGCGGCATAGAGCTGTTGTGTGACGGACATTTCCTTAACACTCAATTTCGGAAAGAGTGGCCTGCAGACCAGCGCGTGCCTCGGCAATCCCGCTGCGCAGAGCGGCAAGAGTCGCATCGTCGGCATCGGGCTTGTGCGTTAGGCGCTCGAACTCCACTTCACTACGAAGAAGTTTGTCGGCAAATCGATAAAACTGGCGGGAGTGACGATCGCGAATTCGGAATTCCCGGTCAGAACCCTCCTGCCATAGCTTTAGGTTCTCCACGCGTTCTTCGACATCAGAGAAATAAGGAGTGCCTTTTATAGGATACGCAACTGTGGTGAAAAAGATGTCGGGGTCGGTTTTCTTAACATGTTCGACCGTCGCTTCAATGTCGGACAGTTCCTCGCCCTCATAGCCCCACATCAAAAACATTCCCGTTTGAATTCCCGCTGAACGGCACAGGGCCACGGCGGTTTGCACTTGTTCGACCGTTACACCGCGTTCCATCGCGTCGAGGATTCTTTGCGAGCCACTCTCGGACCCGATCCAGACGCGGAAGCAGCCCATATCAGCTAGTGTTTCCACGACTTGAAGGTTCAGCCGGTCCGCTCGCGAGATGCATTCAAATGGCAATTTCAATCCGCGACGCTTGAGCTCGGCGGCATATTGAAACAGCCAGCCATGATGAATTGTGAAAACGTCGTCCGCCATCCATGCCATTTGCGGCTGGTAGCGGTTGATCAGCCATTCGAGTTCGTCCGCCACCGACGCCGGTTTTCTACGGCGATGCGTCTTCCCAAAGACTTCGTGGCTGCACCAGCGGCAATGATAAGGACAACCGCGCGCAGTGATCAGGGAAACTGATCCCATGCCATGGTGCTGGCGCCACACCTCGACATAACGCGCAATGTCGATGGATTCCCGCGCGGGCCAAGGCTGCGCGTCGATGTCTTTGATTTGCTGCCGGGGCTTGGTGCGAACCAGCGAGCCATCCGGCGACAGGAAAGCGATCCCCTCGATTCGGTGCAAGTTGTCGAACGCGTGCGATCGCAGTGCCGGCACCAATTCCTCCAACGTGATTTCTCCCTCGCCAATGACGACTACATCAGCTCCTGCCGCCAGGTATTCCTGAACATAGGCACCCGGTTCCGGACCGCCGACAATTGTCCGCCATCCCGCTTGCTTGGCGACGCCGAGAATTTCCACCACATTCGAACGCGTCATCAAGTTTGCATAGACGCCGAGAACCGAGGGGGGACCCTGCCGTAACACATCCCATAACGCCTGACGCGATGAAAAGGTGGAATCGAATACCTGCGCATCCAGGCCTTTCTTGCGCAAATGAGAGCAGATGTACAGGATCCCTAAAGGAGGGTAGGGCTTCATGATCTGAATCTCCTTGGGATCTTCGTAAAGGAAATATCCGTGAGTAAGAAGGATGTCCATGAATAAGTTCAACTGGCGAGCACGCTAAGAAGATCGTCGAAGCTCGTCGCATAAACCGGCGCTTGCAACTGTACCAACTGCTGCCCGGGAGAACAGTTCAGCACCGTGGGCCGGGGATTCCGGCACGTCTCTTCCAAATGCATCACGCGCCTCCACAGTTCGTCACGTTCATCGCGGGACTGCTTCTTCTGTGCGCCTTCCGTAGAGCGCCAGCTCCAGGAATCAACCTGGGCGTGCAAAGCGTCGTGCAAGGCGCGGTAAAACTCGTTTGTGTACGCGCCCTGGAACATCATCGCCATGTCTTCACTATCCGACCAGTTGGTCTTGTCGCCGAGTTGTGCCTGAACGCGATCGAAGAACTTGGTTCCAGGCAAAGGGTAGGAAACGGAAACACCGATGTCGTCGGGGCGTGTATCTCGAACGAGTTTGATGGTGTTTTGAATGTCTTGCCAGGTCTCACCTGGATATCCGAATTGCAGGAAGTAACAAGCTCGAATGCCTTGCTGCCGCAGGTTTTCGCGGGCCTTGGCAATTTGCTCCACACGGGTGCCCTTGTCCATGGCATCCAGAATCTTTTGCGATCCGGACTCGACCCCCATCCACACTTCCGCGCAACCAGCGCGACGCAGTGAGCGCACGTTATCAGCCGTCATCAAGTCCACGCGAGATTGCATCTTAAAAGGGACCGCGGCGTCTAAGCGCTCGACCTCTGCCGCCAGTTCACGAACCCACTTCGGTCGCAACCCAAATATGTCGTCTGCGAACCAGAGGTGTTCAGCCCCGAGGTCGTGCTTCAACTGTCGCATCTCTTCCGCGACTGACTGTGCGGAGCGAACGGAAAATGAGTCCCCGTAGATCGGTTTCGCGCACCAGTTGCAGCGGTAAGGACAACCGCGGCTGGCCACAATGTTCAGAGAAAAGTATCCGTGCGCGGCCTTCCATGCATCGCGGTATTGGTTCGTGTCGATCAAGTCGCGAGAAGGAAAGGGCAGCTGATCCAGATCGCGCATTAATTCGCGGCGCGGCGTCCTAACGAGCTCTCCGGTGCCCTTATGAAGAAATGCGAGGCCGGGCACCTGTTCGATGGCCTGCGCGTCGCTCTTCAAGAACTGCGAAACCGCTTCCAGGAGTGACCATTCCGCTTCGCCCAGCAACACAGCACGAAAGCCCTTCTGCAAATAATCCAGGACGTGATCGGAAGCGTCCGAGCCATTTGCAAGAACTGTGGCTCCCGCTCGCTGCGAGGTCTCCAGAATGTGATATGCAACTTCCCGCATTCGGGTCAGGCACATCTTGGAGAGAAAATTAAAGTTGTCCTCAAAAACCACCACAACTCGCGGCTGATGTTGTTGGAGTACCTGCTGAAATCCTTCCTCTGGATCATTCAACATGGTGTCAAATACTGCGACTGACAGACCCGCGCGGCGCAGCAGGCCGGCGGCGTAGAGCGTACCCAGCGGAGGATAAGGCTGCATCTTCCGCGTTTGCTTACGGTCATAGTAGAGATGATATGAATGAGTCAACAAAACATCAGTCACGTCAGGTGCCCCTCTCACTCTTGAGTCAACAGACTTCCTGCGTAGGCTCCGCCAAAGGTTGGCCGGTCAAAAGAGACCGACGAGTGACCACTTTCTCGACGGCCCGGGACAACCACAATTCCCATGGGAACGAGTACCGGTTCTTTCCAATTCGCCAGCGGACCGGCGCTCCCAGAAGCCGACGGACACCGCGCCGTGCCCACGGGATCTTTTTCGTTACTTTGCGAATCTGATTATTCAGAAGGAAATAGTCCAGGCTTCGTCGCAGCCTTCGTAGATCTTCCCCGCGCAGCCACGGCAGAACATTGGTGCCCAGCGCCAGGGTCTCCCACTCTTCCAGGGATTGCGGTTCACGAACTCCCATCTCTTTCAACTGAGGCCAGATCGGAATCCCGGGATACGGAGTGAAAATGTTGGGCGAAAAGGTGACGTTCGAAAACTCCTTGGCAATATCGCTCATGATGCGAAACGTTTGCTGGCGATGGGCGTCGGTCTCGCCAGGGTAACCCAGGATTATGTTGAACACGACATGAATGCCGGCGAGGTGAGTCTTGCGTGCCGTCTCCACCATTTGTTCCACATGCTGGAAGCGCTTGTTCATCAGAGTCAAGACCTCCTGGGAGGCGGACTCGGTGCCAAACCCGATGTGGCGCGCGCCGCTTTCGGCAAGCAGGCGGACATCCTCTTCGCTCATGAGCGCCAGGAAATCGGTGGACGTCTGAAAGTCCCAGCGAAACTTGATGCCGCTCGCAATGATTCCCTTAGCGATGGCAACACCACGTCTTCGATCCACCAGGAAATTGGAGTCAAAGAAAGGCACATGCTCGATGTTGTAGCGTGGCACCAGTTCGGCCAGCTCGTCGACCACGCGTTCCACGCGATAGGCGTTAAAGCGCCGTTTGTAGAAAACCTGGTCGGTGCAGTAATTGCACTGGTACGGGCAACCTACACTGCTGGTATAGGCGAGCTGGCGCACGCCAGAAACGACGGCGTAGGCGCCTGGGTCCGTCAGATGATAGGCGGGGGCCGGCAGATCGTTGATGTTGGCCACAGGCCTTTCGGGCTCGTGAATGACCCTTCCATCTGCATCCTTGAATGACAGGCCGCGAACTCCGTGCCAATCTCGCCCATCCGCGATTCGCTGCGCCAGCTCGAGTAGCGTCAGCTCACCCTGGCCCCTCACCACGGCGTCCACAAAAGGTTCGGCCAGCGTTTGCTGGGTTGCCAAGCTGGAGTGCCAGCCGCCAAACACGATAGGCATTTTCGGACGTAACTTCTTGACCGCTCGCGAGACGCGGACCGCCGCGCCAATGTGCGGCCCGGTCAATACCGAGATACCTAAGCAAAGTGCGTCTTCGGTTTCGCGAAGAATCGCCCTTTCGTAATCGGGGTAAAGCAGGTTGTCCACGAGCTTGACTTCGAATCCAGCCCCCAACAGTGGGGATGCAAGACAAAGCAGGGAGAGCGGCGCGCCCAAAGGAGGTCCGTCATAGGGCGGATAAAACAGCACGACTTTGTTCGTTTCTGGCAAAGCGCGTCCGCTTTCGAGAATCCGGATTACAACACTCTAGGTTGGCCGTACCGGTCGAATTGTCAGTGAATTGTTAATTTTGTGTCACTTCTCGGCGGTTGCCTTAGAAGACGGCTGACCCTCGAACCTCCTGGATCTTGAATTTTGCATAACTTTGACAAATTTGAGACAAATCCGAATACCACGATTGTTACCCTACCTCCCGTACTCTCTCATAGCCGATGCACAGCTCTGGCTGGCCAAGCGAATAGGTCTGAGTGTTTGTCGATGATCCTTTTCTACAATCCGAGAGCAACGAAGCCACGCAATCGTCGTTTACCGTTATCGATTCTTGCTATCGCTGCGGTTGTGGAGGGTAAAGAAGACTACGCTATCGTTGACGGCAACCTGGATCCCCATCCCACAGAAAGTTTGGTTGCGATAATCAAGGAGCGGCCTGTGGAGCTCCTGGCTGTAACCGTTATGCCGGGCCCGCAGACGGTCGGCGCAGTCGCAAGCTGTCGTGAAATTCGTTCTCGGTTTCCCAACCTGCCGATCGTTTGGGGTGGCTATTTCGCCTCCAACTACACGGCAGCAGCACTCAACGCAGGGTACGTCGATTACGCGGTCCGAGGCCAGGGAGAAAAGATTTTCCTGGAACTGCTCGACGCAATCCGAGGCCGTCGCGATCTCAAGGACATTGCTGGCCTGTCCTATAAGACGGCGGAAGGGACACCGCGCCATAATCCTGAGCGCCCGATGAGCGGCCTCGATGATTTGCCCTGGTATCCATATCATCGCCTTCCGGTGGATCGATATCTTCTTCCGACCTTTCTAGGCCGGCGCACGGCGGTTCATCAGGCAAGCCTCGGTTGCCCGTATCGTTGCAACTTCTGCGGCGTTGTCACCTTTTCTGGAAGCAGGGAGAGAATGGAATCGCCGTCCCGCACCGAGGGCATGCTGCGACACTTGGTGCAGACCTACGGAGTCGATGCCGTACAGTTTTATGACAATAACTTCTTTCTGCGCGAGGATCACACCCGCGAACTCGCTGACCGCCTGGCACCGCTCAATTTGCGATGGTGGTGCGAAGGACGGGCCGACATCATGATGAAATATTCAGACAGCACACTGGAGGCGCTGCGAAGAGCTGGCTGCACTATGATCTTCTTCGGCGCTGAATCGGGATCCAACGAGGTCCTGAAGGAGATGAACAAAGATCTGCGCGCCGAAGATACCTTGGCTCTGGCTTCGCGCATACGCCGGATTGGAATCATTCCCGAGTTCTCCATCATTTTTGGAAATCCGAAAGATCCGGAAGGTGACACCCGCGAATGCATCAGGTTTATAAGAGAACTGAAGCGTCTGAACCCGGACGCCGAAATCATCGTCGAGCACTACACACCGGTGCCTCAACGCGCTCGTATGTATGGTGGGGG
>Ga0209420_1000432_pt1 | contig 22578 bp, 20 predicted proteins | sample BlaSpr_A8_OM1_O1_FD_187972 | JGI IMG/M metagenome (GOLD analysis project Ga0209420, IMG submission 187972) | Forest soil microbial communities from Thunder Bay, Ontario, Canada - Black Spruce, Ontario site 2_A8_OM1_O1 (SPAdes) (version 2) | ecosystem: Environmental > Terrestrial > Soil > Boreal...
CTCCCGGAGCCACTGCTCGCCTGGCTGAAGAATGAAGTGAACCCGGACGACGATAAACGCGGACTGATCCTGTTGTCGCATCATGGTCCACATTCTTGCTTCGAGGATTGGTATCAAATCCCCGCGCGGCAACTCGCCCAAATTATTCACCGCCCGGTCATCTGGTTTTGGGGCCACGAACACCGCCTCGCCATTTACGATAAGTCCCGCGTTGATCGAGGCATCGAGAACTTCGGCCGGTGTATCGGCCATGGCGGTATGCCCGTGGAACGCGGCGTGGCTCCCGATATTCTCGATTGCAAATGGCTTGCCTGGGACAATCGGCGTTATCCGTCCGAAGAGAAAATAGACGTCGGCTACAATGGCTACGCAAACCTCTCCTTCAACGGTCCCGCACTTCACGTCGCGTATTACGACCTGCATCAGACGCTGCTGCTAACAGAGGATTGGCACGCCGATGTACAAACTGGAGTGCTCGAGGGTCCGCGCCTCAAGAAGGTACTCGACGATTCATCGCTGCATTGCCGTGAACGTTAAGGATCAGACGCTGGAGTGCCGGCTTAGGCAGCTTGAGATGAGCGCCTGCCAGGCTTGGAAGATGTGCGTTTCCGCGAACTCCCGCCGCGGCTGCCCGCGTTTCCCTTCAGCGCCTTCGCAATTTTCCGCAAGCTTCGCGCCTCTTCTTTCAACATCTCCCCCACCGGCTGCTTGCCCTGTCTCGTGGCCTCTTGCTCGAGCGTGCCGGCACGTTTTTCAATCACCTTGATCTGCGTCTGCACATCTTTGCGAAGCTTCTGCTCTGCCTTCATTACACCCTCCATGGGGGGCGAAGAATCGATAGTTGATCCTAATCCCGATATTCTTTCCACTCTCGCAACGTGACTTTTTCCATCTTTGTGGCCGCCGATCGCAGCCAGTTGGATTTTCTCCTGCGCAAATCCTTCTGTATCCTATTCACCTGCCGCTTGCTGCCAAGATGCACGTTTGCGGTTTCCGACCCCATGGCCTGCAAAAGCGTTTCTTCATCGCGCTTCCCCGAAAGTTCCTCCATTTTGATCGGATTGGAATCGGGCGACAGGCGCCGGATTAGCCACTGCCCCGAAATCTTTTGATAAGGATCGTGGGACCTCACGGCGCGCCCGATGGTTTGCGCGTAACAAGACTGCCGATGGCCGGTGCGCCCCGCCACCCACTCACTTGCGGCGGGCACCATACGCTTCGCCTCCCGCGCGATCCATCCTCCGGCGCACTTCGCAATTGCCACGAATCGTTGCTGGCCGAGGCTGCCCACCCCCGCCATCCTCTGCACCACACGATACTCCGGCCTGGGATTAGGAAGCGCCTCTTCAAGGCTGGCCTTGGCTTCGCGCGGCACGCCTCGGCGAACCTGCGGGCATGCGGTGAGTTTTTCCCAAAAACCTTCGGGCGGCTCCAGGGCATCAATTCCCAATTTCTCGAGGTGTGTCTGCTCTTCGGCGAGTACGATCGGGCACCCGCCTTGCTTGAGCGCCTTCTCATAGCCGGCCACAATCGCGTCACATGCTACCTTGGTCTTCGTCTCCATCCATCCGAGCTTCTTGGCGATCTTCACGCTCACGGCTAGCCGGATCAAATCATTGGTGTAGGGCAAAAGCGCAGCCTCGTCGAAATCATCCACGCCCCAGCACAACCGGCCTTCCCCATCTCGCCACGTAGCAAAATTGTCCACGTGAAGATCGCCGACGGACATCACCTTTGGAGCATGAACGCACTCGCGGCACACCTCACTCCAGAGCGCAGCCCAGCGGTAGTAGGTACCGCGCAAAAAATCAAACGATCCCTCTTTCATGAGCGCGTGCTTTGCTCGCAGGTGGCTTTCTACCACGGGAGCGCACCCCCGCATCCATTGTTCGTAGTCTTTCGTGGCTTCCCTAACGTTCACACTTTTCCCCGGTCACCGTCGGCGTCTGCCAACAGGCCCGCCCATGTTTTCGGGATTTTGCCCCGACGAGGTTCCTGGCCGTTATCGTGCCGCAGCCGGGCGGGTTTTTGGAAACCATTCGCCACCCTGTAGGACCGTTTGCACGGCGGGCACTAACTCGCTTTGAATCTCGCTTTTCTGGACAAACCCGCGTATCCCTGCTTTCTTCAACTGATCCAGTAGCATGGCAGCTTCATGCAAACTCTCCGTAACGATCACTGCAGCCGGGCAGTATTCCAGGATTTTCTTCGCCGCCTCGATCCCATTCATTCGTGGCATCTGAAAGTCCAGGATGGCCACGTCCGGACAGTTCTCATGCGCCTTGAGAGCCGCTTCTGCGCCGTCCGAAGCTTCCGCGATGATCTGCCAGTCCGTCGATGCCGTAATTATAGAGCGAATCATTTTTCGGGCCGATTCGTGGTCGTCGGCCAGCAGTATGCGCGTTGCCATGGCGCTCCTTGGGGGACGGTAGCGTCGTGTAGCCCGCCTTGAGCTTGGAGGATGGGCGAGGTCAAGTGCGAAGGAAATACCGCAAACCCGTCACGCGGACGCAAGTCAGGCCTTACGTTTCAATGAGATGCGCAACTCACGGCGGTTCTGGTACCCGGGCGCGGGTGAGTCAATCCGAAACGATTGTGTAAGGAATGCGCCCAAATGGGACTGACAAAGCCTGCTCGGTTGCGTCTAAACCGCTGATGGATAAGAAATTGCAAGCGAATGAGATTTGGCCCCCAATCTGCTCAAAACAGCATCGGAGTATATAGGCATGCCATCAAGCGCAAGTCCGGCCAGTTACCGCATCGAAGTCTCCGGTTGGGATGCGGATGAAAATTTCTTTGTCGAAAAAGCCGACCTCGAATGGCGTGCGCGGGAGAAAAAGGTCTCTCTACAGCATCCCATACGTGAGGGCGCCATGGTCTTCGTGCGATTGCTAGGCAATCCGCTGCAAAACAATAGCAACCCCGTGGCCTTCGAAGCGATTCAAATAGACCGTAGCGAGCATCAAAACGCGTATGCCGTGTCGCTCCGGCAGATGAATCCGCAAATGAGAACGAGAACGACAGAGCTGCTTTCGATCGAAACCCAGAAAGAGGAGGTGTTGTGATGAACCTCAATACTGCCGCAACCAGCACCGAAAACTCCACCGAAGTGCTGAAAAACTGGGACGGTTTCTGCCGCGAATTTGGCTGCAGCGCCGAGCAGATGCGCGAACTCTATAGCTTCGCCGGAGGCGAAGAAGATTTCTCCGAACTCGCTGGCTTGATGGATTGCAAAGTGATCCAGGAAGAAGAATGGGCCGAGGGCGTAGCTGCCGGCCAGCCGCTAAACTAGGTCCTACAAAATCAGGGCGCGAAGGAGCCTTCCTTTCGCGCCCTTTTTCATTTTATCGGCCGGATTCGAAGCCTTCTTACGAAAACTCCCTGGTTCCTGGTTGCCCCGGGCCTCAAGGCCGCCGTACCCACTCCGAACCAAACCAAGTGATGATAAGCATCATCCATCTGCTCGGGCGAAACTTCCGTGCCGCGTGCAATCCACCACGACAGCAATGACATCAATGCTCCCGCCAGCGCATGTGACACTGCGCTGCGACGCCGCGCCGTCATGCTGCGAGCCTCTGGCATGCCGGCAAGCCGCCGGTCTATACCGCGGGCAAAGTGTGCTTCGCCGAGCTGAATTGCCATCTGGAGCTTCCCCGCTTCGGCCATGGCGCGATAAAACGCGCGCATATCCGAGATGTGGGCGAAGAGCTCGCGAACGGGCAGAATCCGATTCGATTTGTCGCCGCGCTCCTCCAGGATCGTAGCCATCATTTCGAAGAATTCCTCGGCGTCACTCAGGAAAAGATCGTCTTTATCCCGGAAGTGTGTGTAAAAGGTGGAGCGGCCCACCTTGGCGCGGTCCAGCACATCTTGCACGGTGATTTTGCGGAAAGGTTTTTCGTGCATCAATTCGACAAGAGCATCCCCCAGCGCGCCGCGGGTTCGGCGCACGCGGCGGTCTGGTCTGTGCCGTGAAGCAGCAGGTTTTCTGGACATTTGGCCCCCCTTTGTGCGGTTTCCGGGCCCTTCCCGCGATTTCGCATTGACCGCCGCGCTCCGGACTTTTTACAGTGCGGCGCATGACCGACACACGCAAGGGCGGCGCTGCGTTAATTGTGGGAACGGTGGCAGGCATTATAACCATGAGCCTGCACCCTACGGCTCGCGATCTGCTCTCCTCCGGGGAAAACTTCGGCGCGGTGGCACGTTTGAACGCCGCGGTGCATGCGCTCGGGATCGCGGCGATGCCGGTGTTCTTTCTCGGCGCGCTGGCGCTTTCGATGTATTTGCGTGATGCGAACCGCCTCGCCATCGCCGGGCTCGTTTTCTATGGATTCGGGGCTGTTGCGGTGATGAATGCTGGCGTGTTCAGCGGGTTCGTCGCGCCTAGCCTCGCGAACAAATTGCTCGGTGACCCGGCCACAAGCAGCGCCTGGCACATGTTGTTCAGCTATACCGGCAGCCTGAACCAAGCCTTCGCGAAAGTCTTCGTCGTGGCGGCATCAGTGGCGATTGTGCTCTGGTCGGCGGCGATGCTGAAATCGCGCCGGCTATCGATACCTACGGGCGTCTACGGCTGCATTCTGGGGCCGGTCGTCGTTGTAGCCGTGGCGGGAGGTTGGCTGAGCCTGGGAGTCCACGGTTTTGGCATGGTCGTACTCACACAAGGCATTTGGTTTGCAGCCACCGGCGTGGCGATGTGGCGTGTCCCATGACAACCCATCGCGCGTACCGGCCACGTGAAGGGATGTGCACACGTTGAAAACAAATTGGATTATCTCGGCGGCAGTGACTGCTGGCACGGCCTTAGCACTTGCCTGCGCCAGTGCAGGAAACTCTGCATCCGCGCTCGGTACGGACAACGGCGGACGCTTCACAACGCAAGTAACCATCAACGGCCAGGGCCCTTTCGCTTTCATCGTGGATACCGGGGCCGAAAGAACGGTGATCTCGCAGCGGCTGGCCGCGCGGCTACAACTTTGGAGCGTAGGCGGCGCTCGCGTCGTTGGCGCAAGTGGGACAGAGCCTGCAAAACTCTACATGCTAAGGAGCTTCCACGGTGCCGTTTTCTCCCGAAATTTCGAACCGGTGGTCGCGATCCCAAATGCCGTCTCCGAGGCGGATGGAATCCTTGGGATGAATGTGTTCGCATCGAATCGCATTGAAATGGATTTCGCGGATAGCGTGTTGGCGGTACGATCTTCGGAACCTGCACCCAAAGATTTCCTTGCTGTTCCCGTTGTTGTGACCCACAGCAATTTGGTAATTGCGGACGTTACTGTCAACGGCATCCCCGCAAAAGCATTGATCGATACAGGGGCGCGGCGCACGGTGGCGAATACTGTTCTGCAACGCGCACTGGGCTTTGCGCCAGGCGATCCGCGGCTCAGCGCGGCCGAGCCCATTGGAGGCGCCACTGACTATCAAACCCCAGCGGTGAAGGCACAGATCGATCGTATCGTGATCGGAGGAGCGCAATTCTCCCAACCGATTCTGACTTTTGCGGACCTTCCGATGTTTGCATCACAGGGGATCGGCCAGGTGCCGGCACTCCATCTGGGCTTAGATCTATTGATGAAACTGCGTGCGATTGCGATCGATTACCCGCAGTCTGAGTTGCAAATCAAACTATAAGCTCGGCAGCTAATGTGCAAAATAAAAAGCCGCCCTCCTTGCCGGAGGGCGGCAGTGAAATGATCATCTGCGGAAAAGCCGACGGTATTCTAGGACGTCGACTTTGTCCCGGTGTAGTAGAAGATCACGTAAGCCTTGATGCTGCCATCGGCCTGCGGAATCCCAAACACTTTCACGGGAGTTCCGGTTACCAAACTATTTCCCACGTTCATGAGACCGGCCGCCGTCGTCAGATCCTGCGGGGTAATCGTCACGATGCCGTTGGTCCGGTCCACCTGATAGACGAGTGTTGCGGATCCCGATACGCTTGAGGCGTCCACGACTACGGAAGTTTGTCCGCCCGGCACGCTCATGGAGAAGCTGCCGCCTGTGGAATTGTTTGTCCACGAAGCGGAAACCGCCCCCAAAGGAACGTTGCTCATGGTGAGCACCGCGTTTGCCGCGGACCAAGTGTTAGCTGCGGCTGGATCGTTCCAAAGGCAAGCACTCGTGCCGCGCGCACCCACCGAACCTGCGGTTCCGCCGAAATTCGCCGAGCCATTCGTGGCCGCAACAAAGTTGGTGATGGCGTTGGCGCCGCTATTCAAAAGCGTGGGGAACGTCAGATTCCACCAGTCGAATCCGGTGATCACGTTGCCGCCGCTATCTTTGCCGTTGGCCGTAGTGCTCGCTATGTACGGCAGCGTCACGTTGTAGTCGTCCGAGGCGGTTGCGAAATTATGCGTGTAAAGAAAGTCCGTCGGATTGGCGGCCGAGATTGCGCCGTCGTACTTGGCGATCTCGATGTCAATCGTCTGCGCAACGAGTGGGGTCGCCAGAGGATCAACGACGCTCGCATGGACCTTGAAGCCGCGCACCAGGTCCTTATTCGTCAGAAAGCCGGTGCCTGTGGCGATGGGCGTCGCGTCGGCGACAGCATTCCACGGCGTACGGAAGAAGAATTCGGTGTTTGAGTTCACGGTCAGCGGCACACCCACACCGCTTTCGTTCTCGATGGTGACGACGTCCGTCGAAGCATTCACATGTAGAACGTGCCCTTCGGGGCTGACCCAAACCGCACTGAATGATGTGCTGGTCCACACGCGGACGGCGACGAGCGTGCCGTTCACCTGATAACGCGCGGCGATGCGCACAAACTTACCCGCCAGCGTCGTAGAGACGGAGGAGAAGTCCTTGATAGTCGTAACCGTCTTTGCGTCCATATCATAAAACAGCGTGCCATTTGCCGAGTCCGCCAGAATGGCCAAGCTTTGAGTCGAAGGAATTGACGTCTCTGGATTCGTCGGCGGTTCCACCGGGAAAACTTTGGTGACGTTAATCGCGGTGTTATCTGAGGAAACGGACGTGACGCTGCCATAGAGATGCCGTAGCACGAGCCGCGTGAGGTCCGCCAAAGGATGGTGACGCACGGGACCATTGAAATTGACGGCCCAGAGCGTCGTGCCGCCGCCCACCGGAACATGATTCACGATAAACGCCGGATGTGCGAGATCGAATTCGAGGTCCAGCGCGTTATTCTGCGTGGTGCTCACCACCAACGGCGAAAGCAAATTTACATTCACGGAGACCACCATGCTTCCACTCGAACCCTTGGCGCCTTGAATCTGGATCTGGTTGGAAGGAATCGTGGCGCCGGCGCTAGCGGCAAATCCAGCCTCAGGATCAGAGGCAGCGGTCAGAAGCAAATCGCCCGGATTGGCGCTGATCGTGAGTGTCGCGCTCGTGTAGGTTCCCACCGGAACGCTCAAGTTCCCCAGAATTTCGCCGAGTTGATCGAGTTGCACCAGATTGATCATCGGTGCCGGACTCGGGGCGCTGTAGACCGGCACGGCCGTGCCCCCGCCCTGCGGGTTCAACGAGATGCTCAATATTTTTACGCCGATGGTCGCCCAGTCTTCGGTCGAGGCGTCTTGCACGATCATGGGCACCACGCCATTTTGCGGCGTTGGATTGTTCACCGGTAGGGAAAAGCCGCTGCCGTTGCAGCCTGCGAAAATGAAAGGGACAGCGCCGGCAAATAAGAGCGGTATCAATCGAGACAGTCTTCGAGTGGTCATAAACTCCTCGCTGGTAAGTGGCTAAGACCAAACCGGATTCTAGGAACCGGTTTATGCAGCTAGTGGTGAAACCCATTGGTCCTGGGGAAGTTGCTGCGATAGTACTTTTTTGTTAGCGACGCCGAAGCTGCGGAAAATACGATGTTTCCATCATCCGAATTGCTATTCGTGGCGCAGCGCCAATATGGGATCTACACGCATTGCCCGTCGCGCGGGCACGTAGCACGCGAGCAGCGCAACGATCAGCAGCAACGCCGCGACCCCCGTAAACGTTATGGGGTCGGTTGCTTGTACACCGAAGAGCAACGTGGCCAGGTATCGCGTTAAAGCGAGCGACCCCGCCAGTCCTAGCACAATCCCCGCTAACGCCAAGCGGGCGCCGCGAGCCATTACGAACCGCAACATGTTGCCGGGTTGCGCCCCAAGCGCCATGCGGATTCCAATTTCGCGTGTGCGCTGGCCCACCGTGTAGCTCATCACGCCGTAAATTCCCACGGCCGCGAGCAACAGCGCGAGCGCGGCAAATACTCCGATCAGCACCGCCGAAAAACGGCGCGGCGCAACCACGTCCGAAAATAACTGTTCCATGCTCATCACGCGTGTCACCGGTAGAGTGGGATCGGCTTTGTGGATCACTTCCGTCACGGCGCTCACCCTGGCATGCGGATCGCCAGCGGTGCGAATTACAAGAGAGTTGGTCCAACCTCCCGTGAAGTACACGTCATACGTCGGCGCACCGTCGAGACCCATCTGGTGCACGTTGCCCACTACGCCGACGATCGTCAGCCAACACGGCTTGGGATCGAGCGAACACAAATTGATGCGTTTGCCCACGGCGCCGCTCTCCGGCCAGAAACGGCGCGACATCGTGTCGTTCACCAGCACATTCTGCAGCGCCCAATCTTCCTGCGTGAACTCCCGTCCGGAAATCAGTGGAATGCCCAGCGTGAAAAAGTACCCGAGGCTTGCGGTGCGGAATTGCGCGACCGGCAAGAGCTTGTTAGCTTCAACCGTTTGTCCCTCGATCAGAAATCGCGAAACCTCGCGCGTTTCCGTCCCCAGCGGCAGCGTCGAGATTCCGCCCGCGCTCTTTACGCCCGGCAAACCTCCGATTTGCTCCTCTATCTGCTGAAATTGCAATGACTGCTTGCGCGTTAAGGCCGTTAGTTGATCGGTCGATAACTGCGCAAGTTGTTCCGGCGGCGCGGCGGCCTGCGCCACCTGCATGGTGAGCACGTTGGATGTTTCAAAGCCGGGCGAGTCCTCGAGCAGTTGGCGGAAACTTCGCAGCAGCAACCCGGCTCCCGCCAGCGGAATCAGCGCTAACGCAATTTCGGCGATCACAAGCGCGCTGTGAAGTCTTTGCCGCGCAAGACCGCTGCTGCCCTTGCCCCCCTGCTTCAGAACATCGTAAAGGTGCCGAGTACGCGCCTGCGCGGCCGGAAGCAATCCGCAAAGAACGCCTGAGAACAGGCAGATCGCGGCGGCGAAGGCCAGCACCGGCGCATTGAGCGCGGATTCGCGCACCACGTCGAGCGAAACGGGCACGAGACCACTGAGAATTCGGATACCCATGGCGGCCAACACAAGTCCAGCAGCCGCGCCAAAGACCGCAAGCAAAATGCTTTCCGTCAGTAACTGCCGGATTAGCCGCGTCTGGCTCGCGCCCAGCGCCGCGCGAAGCGCAATTTCCTTTTCGCGCGCGGAGTTGCGCGCAAGCAGCAAGCTCACAATATTGGCACAGGCAATCAGCAGGACGAGCCCCACCGCTCCAAAAAGGACGAGCAGCGTGCGGCGCAGTTTTGCCGCCGATGGATCCTCCAGGCGATGCACTTCCGCGCCGATGTTCTTGTGGCTGGCAGGAAAGTCAATTGTTTCCTGATGGTTCAAGCTTGTGATTTCCGCCTGCGCGCGTGCGAGTGTTACGCCTCTTCGAAGGCGAGCGATCGTATGCATTCCGTGATGTACGTGCTCGTTCAGGTCGTCCTGAAACTGGCTCATCGGCATCCACAAATCCGGCGAATTAATCACCGCCGAACTGGCAGGCAGAACACCAACTACCATGTATCGCTGCTGATCGAGCGTAATGCCCCGCCCTACGATTGCTGGATCGCCGCCGAAACGGCTCTGCCACAGCCTGTGGCCCAGCACGACAATATGCGTGCCGGTTCGCTGATCTTCCTCCGGCAAAAACGACCGGCCCGCGACGGGTCGAATACCCAACATAGGGAACAAACCCGATGTCGCGTACAGGACCTGCACGCGCTCGGGATCGCCATCGCCGGTCAGATTGAAGCCCTGCGTAATTTCGTAGTAAGCGCCCATTTCGGAAAAGCTCTGATTTTCCCGGCGCCAATCATTGAAATCGCCGGGTGACAATCCAATCTTGGGAATTTGCGGCGGGTAAGTGTTCGAGATTTCGACTAGCTCTTCCGGGTGTGGGTAAGGAAGCGGACGCAGCAGCACCGTCTGGATCACGCTGAAGATAGCAGTGTTGGCGCCGATCCCTAGCGCTAGCGTAAGAATGGCGATCGTCGTGAATGCCGGCGTCTTCGCCAGCATTCGCAGCGAATAACGCAGATCTTGCAGGAGGATCCGCATACGCAGAAATCGCGACAGCTCGCGTGGTGCCTGGCCGTTACTGCTGCACGACGATTGCCAGCGACGCCACATCCGGCGGCAACAGCACAATTTCCGCCGGCGAAACCAGCGTGCTCACACCCATCGCTACGCTTCCGATACTGACTCCCGAAAATGTGAGGCTGTTCCCACTCACAGCATAAGTTCCCGTTTGCTGTGCAAGAATCTGCAACCCACCCGGTCCGCTGGACGCCCCGTTCAAAATGACGTTACCCGCGCCATCAAATGAAAGCGCCAGGAGCATCTCTGTGGAGACGGCGCTCGCCGGCGCTTGGCTTGCACCTGTCAATGTTCCGCTGAACGAGGCAGCGTTGAGGGATGTCGAGCGCGATCCGTGAAAGACGTTCGCGGAGACGGTGCTCGCAACCGTTAGTTGGACGCCGTCCGTTGCGTTCGAAAAAACCTGCGTCACTGAATTTCGCCCAGATTCCATGGTGATACGGTTGGGACTTCCGGTGCTGCGTAGGATTTCACCGGCAAGAAGCGGCTGGCCCGCGGGATCGGTCTCGACGGCAAACCACTCGTTGGCTGACACCACATAGAAATTAAAGTTAAACGTACCGGGATTGAACGTTCCAGAAGGGGCAATGGCCAGCGCCGCGCTTCCACGCCCTGACGCGCTCACGGAAAAATTGCCGCTCGCCGGCTCGATGTTTAGCGCGCGGCCCGCATCATTCGCGTCGAGGGTTGCCTGGCTAATCGAGCCGGACGCGCTCGCCGTAAGCCCGCCGATCATCGCCAACCTTCCACCCGTGGCATCCGCGCCATTCCATTCGAAAACGTAGTTGCCCGCCAATTTCGAAACGGAAAAAGCGGTGGGATCTTGCTTCGAAATTTCTCCCGAGCCGTGCGATCCCACCCCGGTCGTATCGTCAAACTCGATAAAGCGCGCATTTCCTTCGGCGGTCACCCCCACGGCATAGCTCGCGTTCGTTCCGTCGGCAAACGTCAACGTCATCAGCCCAAGATGGTTCGCGCCGACGTTATAGGTTCCCGCGAACGGCAAGCTTGTCTGCGGACCAGCGGAACCATTGCGATCCGCCAGGCCTCCCGTGATGTTGCCCTGCCCATCCGATACAAAGCTGCCCGCCGCGCCCGTGGCGCTCGCTCCGTCAAAACCGGTGAAGAGAAACGCATAGTTGCCCGTAAGCAACGCGTCGTTCGAGTGGTCGCCTGCCAGCACGGAGCCCCGCTGCACCCCGGGATCGGCCTTGCGCGCGCTACCGGACGCCGCGGCTTGCACCATGATCGGGATGACCGCCGACGTTGCCGAACCGCCCGTACTATCGGTGGCTTTGAATGTGACGCTGTAGCTGCCCGCTGTCGTCGGCGTGCCTGAAATCTCCACCGAATTCAGGCTTGAGCTGCTATACGTCAAACCCGGCGGCAAGGCGCCCCCCACGATGCTAAACACAAAAGGGGGCGCGCCGGCGGTCACCGCAACCGAGCTCACGTAACCAGTTCCAACGGTTGCGTTTGGCAAGCTGGTCGTCACAAAACTCGGCAGCGCGGTAATATTGATAATCGACGTGAAATATTGCGTCGGGTCGGCCACCGCAGTTGCGGTAATCGAGGAGGCAGGCATGTTTCGGGTGCTCGGCGCGTTGTAGACCACCGACGAGCTGGTGATGTTGCTGAGCGTGCCGGGACCATTGATCGTCCACGTCACGCCATCCGGCGGAGTACTGTCCGCTTCGAACGCGGCGGTGATGAGGATCGACTTTCCGATATCCACGGGGATCGTTCCGCCTGGCGTCATGATAATTTCCGAGCTATTGTTCGCCGGACCTTCCGTCACGTTGGGGCCGATATAGTTATCGCAGCCGACTAGCGCCACAATCGTCACAACACAAAGGGTCCCCAGAAAACCGAGCCCGCCCGTACCCCGTTTACGCCCTAACGGCACACACCCTCCCCCAGTTGCTTACAAATTCGCCCGCAAGAAGATAACAGAGCGGTACCCGTTGAGCCAACCCACACCCGTGCCGGGTCGTTTGAACTGATGAACGGGAGCGGGTGCGAGTTGCCTGAGACTGGCAGCCTCGGCGATGGAGCATTTCAACAATTTCGAAAGCCTACGCGATGGGGCGAAAAATTCGAAAGGCGTGCGGAAATAAAATGACCCCGGATTGGTCAGGGGGTTGACAATCCGGGGCCAGGGGTTGAGACAGAGGCAGGGCCGGAAAAAATTCGCGCTTGCGTCTAAGTGATGCTGGTCACCCAGTTCTCTTCTTCCACGGCAAGAACCATGGACTTGTAAATCTCCAGCTCCCAGCCATCGTTCACTCGGAAGATGATCGCGTCCGCTTCCTCGCGCACGATCGTGCCACGTAGGGGGACCCGAAGCTCTCCGGCGATCACTTGCAGGATCACCGGCGCGTTGATCCAGGTTTCGTAGGCGCTTTGCATTTCGATTCCCCCAGTAAAGATGTGCAAGCTGAGAGCATTTTGGAGAGCGCGGTTGTCGACCAAAATGGCAAGAACGTACTGTTTTGGCTGGAACGGATGTACTGTTTTGGCTTCCAGCACAGTTCCAGGACTGCAATACGTTCGGCGAACCGATTGCACACGGCTCGTAATTCTTTCGGCACTTTTTGTGGAGCGTTGCGCGCGGCGCCTGCGCATTGTTTTTCGCGAAGGCGCATCCCGAAGGGAACTTTCTGCCGGACTCCCGCGTTCCTTTACTGCCAGTTCGGCAGCGGCGCGGAATGCTTGCAGCCCGCCGAACTGCGAGCTTAGTAACGCAGGATCTCCTTGCGCTGCGGGTACGTTTGTGTCAGAGTCCCCTAAAGCGCTTATGGGTCTAACCTAGTGGAGCGGAGGCGCCATGCTCAATCGGTGGATCACACAAGTCGCCCTGAAACTGAAGGCCCTTCTTTTCAGACGCCAACTGGAGCGCGATCTGGATGACGAGCTGGCCTTACACCTCGAGATGCGCGAACAGAAACTGCGCGTGGAGGGCCTCCAATCGAGCGATGCGCACTATGCTGCCCTACGCGGGTTCGGCAACGCGACCACGCTCAAAGAGAGAACTCGGGGTATGTGGACCTTTCGCTGGGTCGAGGATCTTTGGCAGGACATTTGCTTTGGCACGCGCGTGCTATGCAAGAACATCGGGTTCACGATTGCCGCTGTCGTGACGCTCGCGCTGGCGATCGGTGCGAACACCACGATTTTCAGTTGGATGAATGCGACGCTGCTAGACCCGATTCCGGGAATGGCGCGGCCGAGCGAGGGCGTAGCCATCGAAAATGGCCGCACGGGATCCTTTTCCTATGCCGATTTCGCCGACCTGCGCGATTCCAATCAAAGCTTCACCGGCATCACCGCTTTTTCGCTTAGCGAAATTAGCCTAACCGGCGAGGGCGATCCACAGCGCGCATGGACGATGCTGGTTTCGTCCAACTATTTCGATGTGCTGGGCGTGAAGCCTGCCCTCGGACGAGGATTCCTTCCAGGTGACGCCCAGCCCCCGAATGGAGCGCCGGTAGCGGTGATCAGCAATCGCCTTTGGCAAAGCCGCTTCGGCGGCAATCGCGCGATCGTCGGCCAGACGATTCATGTGAATACGCATCCCTTCACGATTGTGGGCGTGGCGCCTGCCAAATTTCAGGGCAGCACGAGCGGACTGCGCTTTGACCTCTGGTTGCCCGTGACGGCAACGGCGGCGCTCGGCGACGATCGCGGCGATCTCCTGAAAAATAGAAACAATTCCTGGCTCACCCTGATCGGCCGTTTGCGTCCGGGTTCCGGCCGCGAGCAAGCGCAAACCGAATTGACCGGCTTGCTGCAGGGAATTGCGCGGCAGTATCCCGCTTCGCACAAGGGCTTGAGCAAGGTAACCGTGTACCCGCTGTGGCGAGCGCCCAATGGAGCGGAGGCCATTTTCTCTGGACTGATGCCGATCTTGATGGGCGTCGCCGGGATCGTTTTGCTGCTCGCGTGCGTGAATGTCGCGAACCTTCTGCTCCAGCGCGGCGTCGGAAGGCAAAAGGAGATGAGCGTTCGTCGCTCCCTCGGTGCCGGCCGCTTGCGTTTGATCCGCCAGCTTCTGGTGGAAAATCTGCTGCTGTCCGTGACGGGCGGTGCGATTGCCCTGGCGCTGACGGTGTGGAGTTCAAAATCCCTGATGGCTTTCGCGCCAACGACGAATCTCCCGATCTGGATCGCGGCAAGCGTTGACCGCAATGTGCTCGCCGCCACGCTCGCGATTACGATCCTCGCGGCGATGCTGTTTGGCATCTTGCCCGCTTTGCGCGCATCGCGCATCAGCCCGGCCGCTGTGCTCAAGGAGGAATCTGGAGCGATCGCCGGAGGGCGGCAGAAGGCGCGGCTCTCAAACGGCCTGGCGGTGGCGCAAGTTGCATTGTCGCTAGTGCTGCTCGTCTCCGCGGGACTCTTTGTGCGCAGCTTGCACGCCACGCAGAAGTTCGATCCCGGCTTCAAGCCCCGTGACGTGATCCTCGAGTCCTACGATCTCAGGCCGAACGGATACAGCGAAGCCGCAGGCGTCGCGTTTGACCGCCAAGCCATCGATAAAATCGAAGCATTGCCGGGAGTGCAGTCCGCATCCCTCGCCGACTGGGTTCCGCTCGGATTCGGCTCCAATTCGGATGATTTTGCTCCGGAAGGCTATCAGGCCGGACCGCACGAATCCGTGAGCGCCGGTGTCGCGCACGTCAGTCCTGGATATTTTTCGACGCTCGGCATTGCGCTGGTGAGCGGCCGCGACTTTTCTCCGCAGGATTCCGCGAGTTCGCAGCCGGTGGTGATCGTCAACCAGACCCTGGCCAACCGCTATTGGCCCAACCAAAGCCCCCTCGGAAAACGAATGCAAGTGGAAGAAAAATCCGCGATGGTGATCGGCGTGGTGCGCACAGCGCACTACTTCGATTTGAACGAGCGTCCGCAGCCCTTCTTGTATCTTCCCCTCTACCAATTCTACAGCGCGGGCGTCACGCTGCACGTGCGCACTGCGGGTGACGCGGCCACGTATGCGGCCGTCATCGCAGAGTCGCTCCACAAGTTAAATGCTAACCTGCCCGTCTCGGACATTATGCCGATGAGCGCGTGGGTCGCGACCTCTTCGTTTGTGCAGCGCATGGCCGGCGCGTTCGTGGGAGCATTTGGCGCGCTAGCCTTGGTTCTTGCCGCGGTCGGAATTTACGGCGTCACCTCCTACACAACGAAGCAGCGCACGCACGAAATCGGTATTCGCGTGGCGCTGGGTGCGCAGCGCTCCGACGTACTGCATTTGACGCTGGGCCAAAGCGCCCGGACCGCGCTGCTCGGCGTGGCCATCGGGCTCGTCACCGCATTGGCTGTCGCCCGCCTGATGGCCGGCCTGCTCTATGGCGTGAGCGCCACCGACCCCGCTACATTTTGCGGCGTAGCGCTGCTGCTCATGGCCGTGGCGCTATTTGCCTGCTATCTCCCCGCGCGACGCGCATCGCGTGTGGACCCCATGATCGCGCTGCGCCACGAATAATTCCCGGGCGCGTGCTGATCTTCTGGTACTGCGGGTACCGTCGTACCACCTCTCTAGTCCTTGCGCTTCATTGCGCGCTTTCCACCTCGCAGCCACAATCACCCTTGCCTTGTCCCTTGCACACATGCGCCTGCCACGCCGATGCCCGTCCCGTGGCGGAGTTCGCAGGAGAATTGCACTGATCCGAGACGCCAATTCCGCGCCACGCTCCGCAATCGGCTCCGCCCTTATCGCATTGTTGCTGCCGCTCCAAGAAAGCCACGGGGATTTTGGCGTTTTCTGCTACCGTGTAGGTTGGCAGTTGTGGACCCGCCGTCGAGGTCTCTCCGCCATGGAATCTCCGGCACCGTGCTCGACTCTGTTAAACACCTCATCCAACATCTCTACGACGTCCAGGGACTAATCCGCTGGGGCGGAGCCCTGCTGGTCTGTATCGTTGTATTTATTGAGACTGGCTTTTTCGTGGGATTTTTTCTGCCGGGCGATTCCCTGCTGGTGACGGCCGGAATTTTTGCCGCGAACGGCGATCTCGGTCTATGGTCGCTGCTGATTCCCGCGATCTTCTGCGCCATCGCCGGTGACCAAGTCGGCTATTGGGTGGGCCGCGGCGCGGGACAAGCTCTCTATCATCGCGAGGACTCATTCCTCTTTAAACGCAAGCATCTCGAGCGCGCCCACGAATTTTACGAGCGTTACGGCGGTAAGACCGTGATCCTCGCGCGCTACGCTCCCATCATCCGCACTTTTTGCCCGCCCGTGGCCGGCGCGGCGGGCATGATCTACAGTAAATACCTCGCCTACGACGTGATTGGCGGCACACTCTGGATCAGCAGCATGATTCTGGGCGGTTACGGCGTCGGCAAACTCGTGCCTAGTATCGGCACGCGCATCCATTACGTGATCGTGGCCATCGCCGTGGTCTCGTTGCTACCCGCGGCGATCGGCGCCTGGCGCTCTCGCGGAGCTAAAAATCCTCCTGCGGCAGGAGGGCCGATCGCTTCCCCACAGTTGGAACGCGACTGATGCCACGCCGTGTTTCTTCATCCCCAACTTCGCTGCAAGCCATCATTTTTGATATTGGCCGCGTGATCGTGCGCGTCGAGCCGAAGCGCGCGCTGGCCAAACTCGCCGCAGCCGCCCCCGGCGCGACATCTCCCAAGCACGCCGCCCATCGCATGACGGGCGACGAGATCTGGCAGGCCATCCAGACCGATCCGCTGTGGCCAGGCTGGCAGGAAGGCCGCGTCACCCCGGCGCGGTGGCATAAGAATCTTTGCGGCCGCTTCGATTTGAAGTTCAGTTTTCAGGCATTTAGCGACGCGTGGAGCAGCACGATCCCGCCGAAGCTTATTCTTCCCGAATCTCTGTTTGCGCGGCTGGCGAAACGTTGTCGGCTGGTGCTCCTCTCCAACACCGACCCGATTCACGTCGCGCACATGGAAGCGAACTTCGGCTTCATGCGCCATTTTTCCGCGCGCATTTATTCCTGTGCCGTGGGCGTCAGCAAACCCTGCCGGGCAATTTTTCTGAAGGCCATCTGCGCGGCACAGGCTCCCAAGAAAAACATTCTGTTTGTGGACGACGTCGTCGAATACGTAGTTGCCGCAAAACGCATCGGCCTGCAGGCCGTGCAATTCCGCGATCGCAAGCAGCTCGAGGCTGAGCTGCGCCGCCGCGGCGTACTCTGAGAGGGCCGGCGTTACCGCCTCTACGGTTCCGGAGTTCCGCCCGAGGGCCACTGAATCACTCCGATCTTCCCGCCCTCATTCCGTTCGAGCACCGGCGCATACAATCCCAACAACTGGCGCCGCCACCACATTCCCGTAGCCCGCTTTGCCTCCATCGAAGTGAACCAGTATTGCCAAATCATCGCGCGAACCTGCGTCGGCGGCTTATCTGGAAACGGGTTTCCCGCAAACAGAGCCAGCACGTCAGGGTCATTCGCGATCAGGCGTTCTTCGGTTCGCGTAGTGATCGAATCCGATTGCCATGTGCCAAGCGACGCGAACCACAAATTCCAGTCGAAGCGTGGCTGGTAGGGCGCATAAATTCCCGGCGCTTTCGCGGGATCCTGCGGCTTGAATTTGAAAGGATAGGTCCGCCAGGTCTTGCCATCGTCATCCGATCCCTGGAATTCGATTTCGTACCGCGCCCGCGTCATGCTGCCAAACAGGCCGTATTCGTTGGCAATCCGCCAACGCGCCAGCACCTGGACCGGCGTCACCGGCAGCGGAATGCTGCTGGCAAACATCCAGAGCAGCAAAGCCGCATTTGCATAGAAGATCCACGCAAACAGCACGCCGCTGACGGAAAGCTTCAGCGCGTGCAGATGCGGCCGGAAATCTTCCAGCCAGCCGCGTTTGGCAGGGTGCGCTACCCGCGTTGTCTCTGCAGGCGAGTCGATTCCACGCAACATCGAGTCGGCATCGGGAGCCACTTCCACGCGTTCCGCAACCGAGGCCGCCTCCGGAGCGCCAAGAAAGGGTGTTCTCCATCGGCGCGGAACAAATCGCACCAGGAAGCGATCATCCAAAAGCAGGAATCCCAGCACAAGCACCAGGTAATTCAGAAAGGTGTAATTCGCCGTGAGGATCACGCCGATCTCCCACGGCGTCACGATCAAAAAACACACGATGCGCCACCGCCGCGGCAGAAACATCATCCACACGATCGCCAACTCCATCACCAGTGTGGCCACCACCGTCGCGGCGTGGAACCAGTGCGGCAGATGCTGCATGTACCAGCCGATCCACGTGGGCAACGGTCCATTCTGGTAATACTCGTCCATCGCCGTGAAGTGGCGCCATTCCGGGTCGCCGCCCATCACCTTGGCCACTCCCGATTCAAAATAAATCCGGAACCACTCGAATTGCAGCAGGTAGAGGCTCGCGCGCGACGCCGGATGCTTCTCTCCCCAGCCCGGCAGCCACCCGGGAGCCGCAAAAAAGAGCGCGATGAAGCCGAACTCGATGAGCATCCCGTCCGACTGGTAATTCGCAAACTCATCTGCCGCGTGTACGAACGAAAGAAAGCAAAGCAAGCAGACCAGCAGCGTTGCCCGTGGCCAGACATTGGCGGTTGCGAGCACGGACGCGGCCAGACCCACCCAACACAGCGCCATCAGAGAGTGTGACCCGGTCGAAAACCACAGCAGGGTCGGTGCCATCACAAATCGCGCCGTTCCATAGGAGTGCGCGATCGCGCTCAGATAATCACGGGCGGGAAAGATGCCTTGCGGGCCGATCAGCCCGCGAATTTGAAAAAGCAGCGAGAAAAATGCGGAAAAATAAATCAGTCCCAGCGACCGCAGAACGATCCAACGCGCGATCAGGCGGTCCGACGCGCCCCAGCCCGAATCGAGCAGCCAGCGCATTACGGACCTCGGCGTCCAGTCCATCGGCGCTCGCCATTATACGTTCGAAAGGATGCGTGGCGACTCTCAGAGAGCGAATACTGAAGCTTCACCGCCGCTGCTCAAGTAGAATCTCAAGCCTTGCAGCGATCTCGAAAGGGTGCTTAGGGCCATGTCCGACGCCGTCGTCAACCGTGACAGAATCTCCGCAACCTACCGTTTGATCCGCCCGCATATTCGCCGCACCCCGGTGATGGAGGTCGAGGGTAGCGACTTCGGTCTCGGCTCGGGCGAAATCGCGTTCAAGCTCGAATTATTTCAGCATGCCGGCTCCTTCAAAGCGCGCGGTGCGTTTGCAAACCTTCTATTGCGAGAGGTTCCGCCCGCGGGAGTCGTAGCCGCTTCCGGAGGAAATCACGGAGCCGCCGTAGCCTTCGCCGCCATGAAGCTTGGCAGACCCGCGCGCATCTTCGTTCCGAGCGTGGCCTCGCAGGCCAAGATCGATCGCATCCGCGGCTACGGCGCGGAACTCGTCGTACAGGGAGACCGCTATGCCGACGCCTTGGCCGCCAGCGAGGCGTGCGCGGCCCAATCTGGCGCGCTGCCCATCCACGCCTACGATCAATTGGAGACGCTCTTAGGCCAAGGCAGCGTAGGACTCGAACTTGAGGAGCAATCCCCGCAGCTCGATACCCTGCTCGTCGCCGTCGGTGGCGGCGGGCTCATCGGAGGCATCGCGGCATGGTATGCGGGCCGCACACGCATCGTTGGCGTCGAACCCGAAGCCGCTCCCACGCTCGCGAATGCGCTCGAAGCCGGCCGTCCGGTGGACGCTCCGGCGGGAGGCATCGCCGCGGACTCGCTCGCGCCCCGCCGCGTCGGCGAGCTCATGTTCCCCATCGCGCAGTCAAACGTGCACAAAGTTGTGCTGGTGACCGACGACGCGATCGCCAACGCACAAGCCGCGCTGTGGGACGTGTTGCGCATCGTCGCGGAGCCCGGCGGGGCGGCGGCGTTTGCGGCGCTGCTATCCGCGCGTTACGCGCCAGCCTCCAACGAACGCGTGGGAGTTTTGATTTGCGGCGGCAATACCACTGCCATTTCCTTTAAACCGGCGACAAGTGCGAAATGATGGGATTCAGAACTCTTAGTCCTTCGAGAGTGCCTCTCGATTGTTGCTTAAGGGAAAGTGTTTGCTCATTCTCATTGGTTCCAGTTTGGAATACCGGACTGCATCGTATTGTAAATACATTACTTAGCAATACGGCAACGTTCTAATCAAATGGTCCCAGGCTTGCCGTGATATAAACGGCGATCTGATGCCCAGCATTCGGACGCCAGGCAGTTTGAGCGGGAGCCGACACTGCGCCAAAGCCCAGCCGGCCAATCGTTGTCTTCCGTCCGTTCGCGAACGAGGGTGACAACATGCGTGCGTTGATACGACGGCTCTCCGCTCCTGCCAATGAATCGCAATTGGCGCTTGCCTTGGCCATGTCGGTTGCGGTGATGAGTTTTCTGTTGTGGGGCTTGCTGTGGCAGGGCGCCATCATCTCAAAGCAACGCGACCTGATCCGCTGGCTATGGGCGTTGCGCGGCGGCCATCTGGGATAAGGCTCGGCAGCAGGCTAGGTTTTTGAAAGCGGCCCCGCGCGGGACACGCGTTTCGCAGGATATAACGGAGGCGGGGCCGTCGGGCACGGCCTCGCGAATCGCGACCTGAATATTCCCCGACTCGGCCATAAATTCTTGAATGTGCGTTGATACTTTGCGCACTTCCGCGAATTCTGCCGGGGCTTGCGAATTTTTTTTATTGCTCGGCGTTACCAGATTCTCTATAGTCACCTGATTAGCCTTCGGCAGCCGTCCGTTGCGGGCCGCGCTTTTTGGTTGAAGCCACGCAAACGCGCCTCGATTCATCGCGAAGGAAGGGCTTGGGGGAATTTATGACGAAGTCGTATGGCCGCATTTTGGCTTTTTTGCTGGCTCTGATTTTCATTCCCGCGGTGACCCCGGCGCGCACGCCCGCGCGCCATCGCACGCGCGTGGCGCAACATTCCAACGTAAAACATCATCGGCGTCATCATCGTCGCCATCGCCGCCACCACACCGGCGCCTAGGCGCGCGGCAATAAACTCTTCTCGTCGAGCACGCACCCATCCAGGCCGTGCCTGTGTAGCCCGCCACGTTTCGTAGGGGCGGGGCTTTTGATTGCCCGTGCGGCTCCGAACTATCCAATTAATACGAAAACCCACCACACCAAAAAGCGAATCGGGGAGCTTGGCGGCTCCCCGATTCGTCACTTTCGTTTGAGGCCGCCGTACCCGCAGGTTCGGCTGGCCCGCACCGCATGCGCGGTGTGCGTTTTTAGTGAAAGCCTAGATCAGTATCCGGTGGAGCGGTCAATACTCCTCCAGTGATCCGGAGCTTCTATCCCCTACTTACGCCTACGCATCACCTAAATCAAGGGCAAATTCAAAATGTTCATCGGTCAATTAGAGAACATCCATCCCTGCTACTTAATAAACAGCGCTTCGCGGAGCTGGTCCCTGCCGAGGTAGGTCTTCGAGGTGTGAAAGCGCGCGAAAAGGTCCATCATCTCGCGATTCTGTAGGATACGGCCCATCGGCGCTACAGGCGGCGCCGGCACTACTTCCAAAGTCGTCTCATCGAACACCCGAAAGCGCTGGAAACGCTCGGGCCGCTTGCTGTGAAAGAACGCCAGAATCACGCCGCCATCACGCAACAGCGACCCCAGCCTCTCGGCCGATTGCCGCATCATGTCGTCTTCCAGGTAATCGAGCAGGTCCCATACCAGCACCGCGTCAAAGGAACGCGGCTTGTAATCGAGGCTCGTCTTCAGAAATTCCGTGGCGATTTGGGCGCGGCTGGGTCGTTCGGCGGTCGGCTCCAGCGCCAAATCGCGCTCGTCCTGTTCCTTGAGGTACCGCTTCCAGCCCGTAAGCAAGTCTTCGGTGTAGACCCGGAAGCCGCGTTCCCCAAAGAAGGTCACTGTCGATTGATACACGGGACCTAAATCGAGCAGTGTGCCCTTGCCGATTCCGTTCAGATGCCAGAGGAAATCCTTCAGGCTATTGGAGGGACGCGTCGCATGCGGCGAAAATGCAGGCGACCCAGGAGCCGCCTTTGGCCGGGCAGACGGACGTTCCGCCACCGCGCCGGACGTGGCCCGGAGGCTACCGCTCTTCCATCGGTCCAAAAGGCTCATAGCTGACGTCACTTACGGGACACCCTTACGGAAGGCCCCCCGCAGAAGCCCTTAAAGATAATAAGTCCGATAGGCCCTGGAATCCTAGTTCTTTGATTCGGAGACGCGGAGGGCCAAGTGCTCCTCGGCCACCGGTTCAACCGGCTTGCCATTCTTGCCGGCTGGCTTCTTGAGGTTCGGC
>Ga0209420_1000433_pt1 | contig 22555 bp, 16 predicted proteins | sample BlaSpr_A8_OM1_O1_FD_187972 | JGI IMG/M metagenome (GOLD analysis project Ga0209420, IMG submission 187972) | Forest soil microbial communities from Thunder Bay, Ontario, Canada - Black Spruce, Ontario site 2_A8_OM1_O1 (SPAdes) (version 2) | ecosystem: Environmental > Terrestrial > Soil > Boreal...
CCGCCCGCCGACCCCGGTGCCGGAGACCGATTCCAGGTCCACGGCGTGCTCGGCGGCCAGCTTGCGGACCAGGGGGGTGACATAGGGGGCTTCTCCGGTGCCGGGCAGCGGCGTCGGCGGCGGGTACTCCTCGGCCGGCTCGGCCTGCGCGGTGGCAGCCGACTCGGGCGCCGGGGCAGGGGCCTGGGCCGGCGGCGCCGGGGCGGAGGCCTGGGCAGGCGCAGCCGGGGCGGAGGCCTGGGCAGGCGCAGCCGGGGCGGAGCCGGCCGCCGGGGCCTGCTGGCCGTAGCCGGGGCCAGGCTGGGCCTGCTGCCCGGGGGATGCGGCCGGCGCCTGGTCGGCGGGCCGGTCGTAGGCCGGGCGCTGGCCGTAGGCGGGCGGCGGCGCGTAGCCGGGCGTCTGGGCGGGCCGGGGCGGCGGGGCGTAGTTGGGCTGGGCATTCCAGCCGTCGGAGCCGCCGGCGGCCGGTTCCGGCGCGGGGGCGGCCGCCGCGGGCTCGGCGGTTTCCTGAGCTGGTTCGGCGGCGGCCTGCGGGGCCGGGGCGGACTCGTCGGCGGCCGGGGCCGCGTCCTGCGGCGGAGCGGCCGGTTCTGGCCCCGATTCGCTGGTCTCGCTGTCCTCGATGACGGCCAGCTGAGCGCCCACCGCGACCGTCTCGTCCTCGTCGACCGCTATGCCGCGCAGGATCCCGGACGCGGGGGAGGGAATCTCGGTGTCCACCTTGTCGGTCGACACCTCGAGGAGCGGCTCATCCACCTCCACACGCTCGCCTTCCTTCTTCAGCCAGCGCGTGACGGTGCCCTCGGTGACGCTCTCACCGAGTTGCGGCATCGATACCGAGACCGACATTCTCGTGACTCCTTGGATGGGCTCTTGGGAAGAAATTAGGCGTGGAAGTGCAGGGGCTTGCCGGCCAGCGCGAGATGCGCTTCGCCGATGATCTCGGACTGGGTCGGGTGCGGGTGGATCAGCTGGGCTACGTCCGCGGGTTCCGCGTCCCAGTTGACAATCAGCTGGCCTTCGGCGATGAGCTCGCCCACCCGGCTGCCCACCAGATGGATGCCGAGCACGCGGCCCGGGCCTGAGCCGTCGGTGCCCGCCTCGGCGATGACCTTCGCCCCGCCAGACGTCTGCAGGATGACGCTCCTGCCATTGGCGCCGATCGGGTAGTTCAGCTCGACCACCTCAAGGCCGCGCTCGGCGACCTGCGCGGAGGTCAGGCCCACCGAGGCCACTTCGGGGTCGCTGTAGGTGATGCGAGGCACGCCGTCGTAGTCGATCGGCTTGACCTCGAGTCCGCCCAGCCGCTCGGCCACCATGATGCCCTCGGCGAAACCGACGTGGGCCAGCTGCGGCGTGGCGATGAGATCGCCGACCGCGGAGATGGTCGGCACGTTGGTGCGGCACAGCTCGTCCACCACGACGAAGCCCCGGTTCACCGTCACGCCGTTGGCCTCGTAGCCCAGGCCGGACGACACGGGCCCGCGGCCAACCGCGACGAGCAGCAGCTCGGCCTCGAGGGTCTTGCCGCCCGCGAGCGTGACCGTGACGCCGCCCTCGCTGTGCTTGACCGACTCGAACTTCGAATCCAGCTCGAGGCCGATGCCGCGGCGGCGGAACGCCCGCTGAAGGTGCCTGGCGCTGGTCTCGTCCTCCAGCGGCAGCAGTTGCGGCATCATCTCCACGATGGTCACATCGGCGCCGAACGACCGCCACACGCTCGCGAACTCGACCCCGATGACGCCGCCGCCCAGGACGATGACCGAACTGGGCACCCGGTCGAGCCGCAGCGCGTCGTCCGAGCTGATGACGTGCGTGCCGTCGAGCTCAAGACCAGGCAGGCTGCGCGGCTCGGAACCGGTGGCCAGCACGATGTGCTCGCCCTCGTAGGTCACGTCGCCGACCCGGACCGACGTCGGGGAGGCCAGCTGCCCGTCGCCGATGATGGTGTCGATCTTCCGGCTGGCGATCGTGGACTGCAGGCCCTTCCACAGCCGGTCGACCACCGACCCCTGGTAAGCCAGCACGGCAGGCATCTCGACGCCGTCGAAGGTAGTCTTGATGCCGAATTTCGCGCTTTCCCTGCTCTGGTCCGCGAGCTCCGCCGCGTGCAGCAGCGCCTTGGTGGGGATGCAGCCCCGGTGCAGGCAGGTCCCGCCGACCTTGTCCTTCTCGATCAGCGCGACGCGCTTGCCGAGCTCGGCCGCGCGCAGCGCGCAGGCGTACCCGCCGCTGCCGCCGCCGAGCACGACGATGTCGTAGCTGCTGCTGCCCTCTGCCACCCCTAGAGCCTCCTTCTCCGGCTTACCCAGTCCTCATCATGCACCAGCCGTCAGCCTGCCCGGGACCCTGATACCGCAAGCCTGCCTTCCGCCGTGTCCAGCGCGATCTGCACCAGGGTCCTGACCGCCGCCCCGGTGCCGCCCTTGGAGGTGTACCCGTAAGCGCCGCCTTCATTAAAGGCAGGACCGGCGATATCCAGATGGACCCAGGGCACTCCGGCCGGCGCGAACTCGCGCAGGAAATGCCCGGCCACCAGCATGCCGCCGGCCCGGTCCGCGGCCACGTTGGCGATGTCCGCCACCGCCGAGTCGAGTCCCTTGCGCAGGTCCTCGGGCAGCGGCATCGGCCACATGGCCTCGCCCGCCCGGCGGGCCGACTCCGCGATCTGCGCGGCCAGCGCATCGTCGCTGGCCATCACGCCGGACGTCCGGTTGCCCAGGGCCACCACCTGCGCTCCGGTCAGGGTCGCCACGTCGACCAGCAGGGCCGGTGCGTCGGCGCCGGACCTGGCCAGCGCGTCGGCCAGGACCAGGCGCCCTTCCGCGTCGGTGTTCAGCACCTCCACGGTCTTCCCGCCGTAGATGGTAATGACGTCGGATGGCCGCTGGGCGCCGCCGCCCGGCATGTTCTCGGCCAGCGACATATAGCCGACCACGTTCACCGCCGGGCCGAGCGCGGCGATGGCCTGCAGCGCGCCCAGCACCGCGGCGGCGCCGCTCATGTCGGCCTTCATCGTCTCCATGGCCTTCGGCGGCTTCAGGGACAGCCCGCCGGAGTCGAAGGTGATCCCCTTGCCGGCGAAGACCACGGTGCCGACGGCGTCCGGATGGGTGTACTCGAGCCGCACCAGCCGCGGGGGATGCACCGAGCCCATGCCTACGGCCAGGATCCCGCCGTACCCGTCCTTGGCCAGCTCGTTCTCGTCGAGGACCTGTACTCCGAGGCCGCTGGCGGCGGCCGTCTGCTCAGCCGCCGCGGCCAGGTCGGCGGGCACCATGTCGGCCGGAGCGGTGTTCACCAGGTCGCGGACCAGCGTCATCGCCTCGGCCAGGACCCTGGCCCGGGCCACGGCGGCGTCATGAACGGTATGCACGATCTGCTCGATGTCAGCCGGGGCGGTGCCGTTCGTCCGGTACTTGCGGAACGCGTAACCGCCCAGCAGGGTGCCGAGCGCGACGGCCTCGGCCTCGTCCGGCTGCCCGGCGGGCAGGGCGACGGCCACCCGGCTGGCCCGGCCCGAGGCGAGCTCGCGGGCCGCAGCACCCGCGGCGCGGCGCAGCCTTTCCAGGTAGCGCTGGCGCTCGGCCGGATCCGCGGCGGCACCGGAGTCGTCGCCGGCCAGGGGATCCGGGCCGAGGCCCACGGCCACGGTGAGCGGGGCGGCCAGGCGCCCGGCGGTGGGAACCTTGGTGATCTCCTCGGACTTGCCCGTCGCGCCGAGCGCGGTCAGGGCGTCCATGAGGTCAATGTCTTCGGTGACCGGAGCGAGGACAGGGCCATCGGTGCCCTGAAATACTCCGATCACGAGGGCGTCCGCGTCGGTCGCCGTCGGCGTTGACTGGCTGGTAAGCAGAGTGACCGTCATCCTGCTGATCGTAGGGCATGTGCTAGGGTTCCAGCCCTTCCGCTGGCCCCGACCTACTACCCTCGACCCTGGCAATGAAGCGGACCAGGGGCGGAAAGGCGGATTAGGCGTGGGCATGCCGCCTGCTACCGGGACGGCCGGTACTCGTGCGGCGCACGCGCGTCCGCCGGCCGCCGCGGCCTGGCCGCTGCGGCCCGGTGTCGTCATCGCGATCGCCGCCGCGCTCGGGCTGGCCTTGCGGGCCCTCGCGCTGACCCGCCCCGGCTACCTGACCGGGTTCACCCAGTACGACGACGGCGTCTATATCGGCAACTCGCTGCGCCTGGTCAGCGGCGTGATCCCGTACCGCGACTTCGCGATGGTGCAGCCGCCCGGGGTCATGCTGCTGATGGTTCCGGCCGCCCTGGCCGGCAAGGCGCTTGGCAGCATGTGGGCCCTGGCCGCTGCCCGGGTGCTCACGGTGGGCGCGGATACGGCCAACGTGGTCCTGCTCGGGCTGCTGGTCCGGCACCGCGGCCCGCTGGCCGCGGGCGTGGCCTGCGGCGGCTACGCCGTCTACCCGGCCGCCCTGGCTGCCTCGCAGTCCGTGTTCCTGGAACCCTGGCTGAACCTGTTCTGCCTGCTGGGCGCGCTGGTCCTGTTCCGCGGCGACCGCCTGGCCGGCCAGCCGGACACCGGCCGGGCGGACACCGGCCGGGCGGACACCGGCCAGCCGGACACCGGCCGGGCGGACACCGGCCCGGGCGCATCGGCCCGCGGCTCGGGCTGGGCGCTGTGGGCGGGCGTCTGCTTCGGTTTCGCCGCCGCGGTCAAGATCTGGGCGGTGGTCCCGGCCCTAGTCGCTTTCGCCTTGTGCCTGCGGGCGCGCCGCGGCAGGCTCCCGTTCGCCGCCGGGTTCGTGGCCGGGTTGGCGGTGCCCTGCCTGCCGTTCGAGATCCTGGCGCCGGGCGGGTTCGGGCGCACGGTGTTCCTGTCCGAGCTGGTGCAGGCCACGCATGGCCGGATCCCGGCAGCTCCCCGGTTCGCCGACATCACCGGCATCACCGGGCTGGGCAGCGTGGGCATCAGCCCCCGGCTGCGGATCGGCCTGCTGGCCGCGTTCCTGATCCTGGTGTTCCTGGCCGCGGCGTGGATCCGGGCCAGGCGCTCCGGAGTCCGTGCTGCCCCGCTGGACTGGTTCGCCTGGTTCGCACTGGCCGCGGTGGCCGTGATGATGTTCACCCCGTCGGAGTGGTACGAGCACTACGCCGCCTTCGCCGGGACGTTCCTGCTGCTGGCTCTCGGCCTGTCCGCCGCCTGGCTGCTGGCTCCCGGGCCGCGATCCAGCAGCGGGGCCGCGCCGTGGTTCCGGGTCGCCGCCGCGGCGGCCGCCCTGGCCATAGCGGCGGTGGCGGTCATCGACGGCCACAGCGTGACCAAACTGTACCCCGGCACCGACCTAGCCCAGGCCAAGGCCCTGATCCCGCCCGGCGCCTGCGTGCTCACCGACACGGTTTCGGCCACGATCGTGATCGACCGGTTCACTTCTCCCGCGCCCGGCTGCCCGGCGCTGGTCGACGCGGTGGGCACGCTGATCGCGACCACCGACGGCCAGGACCTGTACGGCCCGCCCTCGGTCAGCGCCCGCGACACGCAGGCATGGCAGACCGCGTTCGAGCATGCCCAGTACGTCTGGCTGTACGGCAACCGCGGCTACACCGGCGCGCGGATCATCTGGACCAGCTCGCTGCACGCGTACTTCGTGCACCACTTCAGGCTCATCGGCCTGCGCAGTTCCTTCGGCGGGTCGAAGCTCGTCCCGGGTGGCGGCCTGTACGTCAGGACCTGAGGCGGGGCCGGACGCTCGCGCCCCGGTCCGTTCGGCCAAGACACCTCATGAGCCGGCCGGGAACAGGTGGCAGCCGGCCGGATCCAGGCGCAGGCCCACCATCTCCCCTCGGGCCGTCCTGGCCTCGGCGAACACGCCGGTCAGCCGGGTGCTGCCGTCGATGTCGATGGCGTGCTCGTAGCCGCGCCCGCGGAACGCGACGTCGGTGACCCGCCCGGACAGGTGCACGTCGGCGGACCCGTCGGCGCACAGCCGGACACCGGTGGGCCGGATCATCACCAGCGCGTCCGGCCCGGCCAGCGGCCCGGCCGAGGCACGGGCCCGGAACCTGTGCCCGTGCGGCGGCTCCACCAGGACCGTCCCGTCCCCGTCGCGCTCACGTACCCGGACACCGAACTCGCCGGCCAGGCCGGTGAACCGGGCCACGAACGGGGTGGCGGGCCGGGTGTAGATCTCCTCCGGCGGGCCGGCCTGCACCAGGCGGCCGCGTTCCAGCACGCCCACCTGGTCGGCCAGGGCAAAGGCCTCGGCCTGGTCGTGGGTGATGTAGACGGTAGTGGCGGCCGCCTCGCGGACCAGCGCGGAGATCTCCACCCGCATCCGCTCGCGCAGGTCAGCATCCAGGTTGGACAGCGGCTCGTCGCACAGGATCAGGCCGGTGTCGGCGATCAGCGCCCGGGCCAGCGCGACCCGCTGCTGCTCCCCACCTGACAGCTCGTTCGGGTACCGGCTGGCGAGGGCGGCCAGCCCCACCCGGTCGAGCATCTCCTGGGCCCGGGTCCGGCATTCGGACCGGGACAGGTGCCGGCGCCGCAGCGCGAAGGCCACGTTGTCGCGCGCCGACAGGTGCGGCCACAGCGCGTAGTCCTGGAACACCATGGAAAGGTCGCGCTGGTCCGGCGGCACGTGGATCCTGCCGTCCGCCACCGTACGCTTGCCGATGGCGATCCGGCCCGAACTGACCCGCTCGATGCCGGCCAGGCAGCGCAGCAGCGTCGTCTTGCCCGAGCCGGAGGGGCCGAGCAGCACCAGGAACGTGCCGGGCTCGACCTCGAGCGAGACGTCCCGCAGGGCCTGGTTGCCGCCCGGATAGGTCTTGCCCAGGTTCTCGATCGTGATCGGGTCAGCCACGGCCGCCTCCTATCGCCGAGCCGATCCGGCGCCAGCCGGCCGGAGCCAGCAGGCGGTACCCGCCGAGCACCACGCCGACCGCGGTCAGGCAGATCGCCACGGCCAGGACGGCCTGGGCCATTCCGACGCCGAAATGGTAATTGCTGAGGTTGTCCTCGATCGCGATCGAGGTCGGCGGCGAGCCCGGCGCGTAGAGCAGCTGCGACAGCGGCAGCTCGAGGAACACGCCGCAGAAGGTGAACAGCCAGGCCATGACGATCGGCCGGGACACTACCGGCAGCACCCCCCTGGCCCAGGCGATGACCGCGCCCGCCCCGTGCGCGCGGGCGGCGTCCTTGAGCGAGGGCTGCAGCTGCGACACCGCCCCGACCAGGACCCGCGCGTTGGTCGGCAGGCTGGCCGCGGTGTAGGCGATGATCAGCAGCGTCACCGTCTGGTACAGGTTGATGCCGAGCCGGGACATGATCGGCAGGTTGTAGGCGAAGATGTAGCCCGCGCCGAACACCACGCCGGGCAGCGCGACGGAGGCGAGCAGCAGGAAGTCCAGCGCGCCGGTCGCCCTGGTCCGGCGCCGGGCCAGCATGCGAGCCGCGATGAACCCGCCGATCACCGTGATCGTCGCGGTGACGGCCCCGTAGCCGAGCGAGCGCTCTATCGGGCTGAGCAGTCCGCCGCCCGCGGCGGCGGCCAAGTTGGTCTGGGCGAACAGCGCGTGGTAGTTCGCCAGCGTGAGCTTGAACGAGCCGCCGTAGTCGGCCAGCAGGGAGGCGCTGACCGCGCCGAAGCCCGGCACGCCCAGCGCCACCACGAAGAACAGCCCCACCCCCGCGGTGGCGCCGGCCTGGGACCAGCCCCGCAGCTGACGGCGGACGGCCAGCCGGGTCCGGCCGGACAGCACCGCGTACGACCGGCCGCGCAGCGCCCTGGCCTGCAGCGCCAGCGGGATCGCGACCGCCGCGACGAGCAGCCAGCCCATGCCCGCCGCCAGCGGGAACGACGGCGGGAAGTTCCCGATCGCGGCGTACAGCTGGTAGGTGGCCAGGGAGAAGTTGGAGTTGTAGGCCAGCGTGGCGGCCACGCCGAAGTCGCTGATCGACTCGGCGAACCCGATGGCCAGCGCGGACCAGATGGCCGGGGCCAGGATCGGGATGATCAGCCGCAGCGCCGCCACACGGCTCGCGCCGTGTACCCGGGCCGCGTCCTCGAACTCCTGCCCCAGCCCGGCCAGGGCGGCGGTGATGGCCAGGTAACTGAACGGGACGCAGCGCAGCCCCAGCAGCAGCACCACGCCGAACGGCCCCATGATCGCGTGCGTGACCCACGGCCAGTCCAGTCCGAGCCGGTACATCACGCCGTCCGGCTGCACGATCCGCTCCCAGCCCAGCGCGGGCAGCCAGGACGGCAGCAGCAGCACCAGCCACATGGCGCCGGGCAGAAACCGGCGGCCGGGCAGCGTGGTCCGCGCGACCAGCCACGCGATGGGGAAGCCGATGGCGACGCCCATGACCGCCGCCGCGCTGCTCACCCACAGCGAGTTCACGATGGCCACCGCGGTGGCGCCGGTCAGCGCCTGGTGCAGGTAGGTCAGCGTGAACCACTGGCCGCCCTGGCCGAACAGCCGCGGCGAGACGGCCAGCAGCAGGAAGCAGGCGCACGGCGCCAGGATGAAGCAGGCCAGCAGCAGCCAGAACAGCGGCATGCCGAGCCGGGCCGGCCAGCCGAAGGCCGGCAGGCCCCCTCTCGGGGATGCCTGCCGGCCGGAAACGACCCGCGCCGATCGTGGCGGCGAACCAATCAACGGACGATGTTGCTGTCGAACCAGGTGTTGATGGTGGCCTCCTGCGGGCCCCAGGTGTACGGGTTGATCGACTGCGTGGTGGCGCTGGCCAGCGACGGCAGCGCGGCCAGCGGGCTGACGCCCTGGATGACCGGGTAGTACAGCGAGTCGCCGGTCGGGTCGCCGCTCTGCATGACCTTCTGGCCCTGCGCGGACAGCACGAACTCGATGAACTTCTCCGCCTCGGCCTGCTCAGCCGCTGGCGCCTTGGCGTCGATGCCGATCGCGCTGGGCAGCAGCGTGACCGGGTTGAGGTAGGAGATGCCGATGCTCTTGTCGCCGAGCGCGGCGCCGATCGCTGCCGAGCTCTGCACCAGGGCCAGGTTGATCTGGCCGCTGGTGAGCGCCTGCAGGGTCGGTCCGTTGGTCGGGTGGATGATCAGGCCGTTGGCCTTGAGCTTGGTGAAATAGGTCTCGCCCGCGCCGACCCCGCCCAGGTAGTTCATCATGCCGGCGATGAACGGGAAGGTGGGACCGGACTGGGACGGGTCGTTCATGCCGACCTGGCCCTTCCACTGCGCGGACAGCAGCTGCTGCCAGGTCGTCGGCGGGCTCTTGACCTTGTTCTTGTTGTAGGCCAGCGCCGCCATCAAGGTGACGCCGGTCGGCGTGTAGCTCTTGTCGGACGGCACGGACTGGGTGCCGAGGCTATTCCAGGCCACGCTCGGCTCGAAGCCCTTCAGCAGCAGGCCCTGGGTGTCCAGGCCGGCGAAGGCGGTGGCGCCATCCACCCAGAGCAGGCCCCAGTTGGGGTTGTTCTTCGACGCCTCGATCTGGGTCAGCAGCGGGCCGGTGGAGTTGTCGTCGAGCTTGACCGGTATGCCGGTGGCGGCGGTGAACGCCTTGGTCATGGCCGAGTCGTAGCCCTGGGCCGAGTAGACGACCAGCGTCACCTTGCTGGCCGCCGAGGCGGTGGCCGCCGCGGCCGTGGCCGACGACGCGGGAGTACTCGAGGCGCCGCTCGAGCTTGAGGAGCTGGACGAGCACGCGGTCAGCGCCAGCGCGCACGTGCCGGCCAGCAGGGCCATCAGGCGCAGGCCGGTGCGCCGGTTGGTGCGAATCATGGGCCCGAGTCTGACCGGGCCATCCGTACGCAGCCTGTCCAGTAGTTGACGTGGGGATTAAGCGATGGTCACGAATTGGGTATAACCGAGGTTAGTGGTCTAAGCTAACGACGGTTGCAATCGAGAGGAGCTGCTAGTGCGAGCCGTGCCAGACCGCCGGTCACTCGCCCTCGGCTTCCTCGGCGTAAACCCGGGCCGCATAGGCCTCCAGCGACTGCTCGCACTCGTCGAGCGCCTTCTCCGTCGCGGCCCGGCCGTCCGCGTCGAACGCGTCGCGCTCGCGGACCTTGGCAAACCAGTTGCGCAGCTTGACCAGATCGACCTCGTTCTCCTCGAGCTCGGCGTAGGTGAAGTGGTTGTCGGCGTACTCCTTCTTCACCTGCTGCAGGAAGTCCTCGCAGCGGTCGACGATCTCCTCGTACTCGTCGTTCCTGGCCGCCTGGAACGCGCTGTGCACGTCGGCCTCGCCGGCCAGCACCTCGCACGACAGCAGGATCGCCGTCCCCGACATCTCGATGATCTCCCGCCGCAGCTTGCGCAGGGCCCGCTCGGTAGCCGCGCTGGCCGGCAGCGCCGCAGCGGAGTTCTGCAGGTAAATGGCGCCCAGGCTCTTGATCCGCCGCCATACAGTGGAACGGAGCCTGGTCGGCTCGGGCGGCACCCGGTAGATCAGCAGCAGCCAGCCGGTACTCTCGGCCTTCTCGGCCGTCTTGTCGGTCACCAGCATATTGTCCCTTACCTGACCCCCGGCCTGGTGCTGAAGGAGGCCCGGTGAACGCGCTTCCGCTCGTACTGACCGTCTTCGTCGCCTGCGCGGTAGAGGCCATCGAGGCGCTCACCATCGTGCTCGCGGCAGGCCTGACCCGGCAGTGGCGGTCCACCTTCCAGGGGATGGCCGCGGCGCTGATCGTGCTGGCCGCCATCGTCGGCGTGCTCGGCCCGACGGTCACGCTGCTCCCGCTGACCGCGCTCCGGCTGGTGATCGGGGCGCTGCTGGCCATCTTCGGGCTGCAGTGGCTGCGCAAGGCGATCCTGCGGGCCGCCGGGTACAAGGCACTGCACGACGAGGCCAGCGCCTACCTGCGCGAGGTGGCCGCCGCGCAGGCCGCGCCGGCCTCGTCACGGCGCGGTATCAGCGACTGGTACGCGTTCACCCTGGCGTTCAAGGGCGTGCTGCTCGAGGGCCTCGAGGTGGTGTTCATCGTGATCACGTTCGGGGACAACCAGCGCGACCTCGGCGCGGCCGTGGTGGGCGCCGCGATCGCCGTGGTGGTGGTCGCCGCGACCGGGGTCGCGGTCCGCGCCCCGCTGGCCAAGGTGCCGGAAAACGCCCTGAAGTTCCTGGTGGGGATCATGCTGACGTCGTTCGGGACGTTTTGGGGCGCCGAGGGCGCCGGGGTGAAGTGGCCGGGCAACGACGCGGCGCTGCTCGTCCTGGTTCCGGTAGTGGCCGTGATCTCGCTCGGCTACGCCGCCTGTCTGCGGCGGCCTCACCGGGCGGACACCGCGGCCGGACCTCAGGCGCCGGTGTCGCAGGCGGAAGGGGTGAGCGGCCTATGATGCGGGCGCTGAAGTCGTTCGGGGCGTTCTGGTACGACTTCGTCATCGGCGACGACTGGCAGGTCGCCGCGCTGCTGGTGGCCGCGCTGGCCGTCACCGCGCTGCTCGTGCACCTGGCCGGGGTGAACGCCTGGTGGCTGCTCCCGGTGTGCGCCTTCGCCGCGCTGGCCTGGTCACTGCGCCGCGCCACGGCCGGCAAGTCCACGACCGGCAAGTCCTAGGCCGCTAGTCGCGCGTCACCAGCCCGTGCTCGAAGGCGAACACCACCGCAGCGGCCCGGTCCCGCAGCTGCAGCTTGGTGAACAGGTGGTTGACGTGCGTCTTGACCGTTCCCTCGCTGACGAACAGCTCGGCGGCGATCTCGCCGTTGGTGCGGCCGCGGCCGATGAGCGCCAGTACCTCCCGCTCGCGGCTGGTCAGGCCGTCCAGGTCGGCCGCAGCGGCCGCCTCGGCCGGCGGCGTCGCGGTCCGGTAGATGGCCAGCACCCGGGCGGTGACCGCCGGGTCGAGCCAGGCGCCGCCGCCGGCCACGGAGCGTACCGCCCGCTGCAGGTCCTCGGCCGGCACGCCCTTGAGCACGAACCCGGCCGCACCGGCCCGCAGCATGCCCGCCAGCACCTCCTCGTCGTCGAACGTGGTCAGGGCCAGCACCGGCGGGCTACCCTCCCGGCGGCGCAGCTCGCGGGTGGCCTGCACCCCGTCGGTGAACGGCATCCGCACGTCCATCAGCACCACGTCAGGCGCCAGGGCCGCCACCGCGGCGGGTACCTCGCCGCCGTCGGCGCACTCGCCGACCACGTCGAAGCCGAACGACGCCCGCAGGATGCCGCGCAGCCCGGTCCGGATCAGCTCCTGGTCGTCGACCAGCAGGACCCGGATCACGGTCCCGCCTTCGATGACTGGGCCTTTGATGACTGGGCCGGGGACGACGGGGCTCGCAGCGAGGCGCCGAGGGGCAGCGTGGCCCGGACCAGCCAGCCGTGCCCGCCCGGGCCTGCCTCGCAGCTGCCGCCGAGCGACTCGGCGCGCTCCCGCATGCTGATCACGCCCAGCCCGGTCCCGGTGCCCGGCTCGGCCCGGCTGTCGGCGGTCAGCGTGACCGCCCCGACGGCCACGGCCAGCCGCACCTCGGTCGGCGCCCCCGGCGCGTGCCGGGCCGCGTTGGTCAGCGCCTCCTGCACGATGCGGTACACGGCCAGGCCGGTGGTGCCGGGTAGCCCGGCGGTATCGCCCTCCATCGTGAAGGTGACGTCCGCCCCGGCCGAACGGAACTGCTCGACCAGCGCCGGCAACCCTGCGATGCCCGGCAGCGGCGCGATACTGTCCGCCCCGGAACCGGAACCGGGCCCGCGGCCGCCGGCGGCGTCCTGGCGGAGCAGGCCGACCGTGGTGCGCACCTCGGCCAGGCACTCGCGGCCCAGCCGTTCGGCCTCGGCCAGCGACCGCGCGGCGTCGGCCGGGTCGTGTTCCACGGCCAGCCGCGCGCTCTGCACATGCAGCAGGGACACGGTGAGGGTGTGCCCGAGAACGTCGTGCAGCTCGCGGGCGATGCGGTTGCGCTCGGTCGTCCTGGCCTGCTCGGCCAGGCCCGCCTGGGCCGCCCGCAGCTGCGCGACCAGGCTGATCTCGTGCCTGATGAGCAGCCCGCACAAGATGATCAGGGTGCTGCCGGCCAGCCAGGCTCCCCAGCCGGGATCCGGCTTGACCCACAGCCACTCGGCGGCGAACAGCAGCATGACGGCGGCCCAGTAGATCAGGCCGTCGCGGCGGCTCACCACCACCACGCACCAGCCGGCGATCAGGCATACCGCGAACCAGCCGAGGTCGTTGGACAGGCCGTGACCCTCGACCGCGATCCCGGCGGTGGCGACCGCCGCGTACAGCAGCTGCGGCCGCCTGTCGTTGACCAGGAACGCGGTCCCGAGCACGGCGACCACGGCCCCGGCTGCAGCCAGGGCCGTGGTCGGGTTCTGCGGCAGCGCCCCGACCGCCACGACCGCGGCGACCACGGCCAGGGCGATCCACCTGATCCGGCCGGGCACCAGGTCGCCGCTCATGTCGCGGATTCTACGTGCGGGCCGGGCCAGCGTCACAGCACCGTCCGCCGCGCGGCCACCACGGTGAACAGAACGCTCAGCGCGGTCAGGCCGATCAGCGACCCGGTGGCCGGGCCCAGGCCCAGCCAGGGCCCGCGGACCGCGTTGGTCAGCAGGGTCAGCGGCAGCGGGCCCGCGATGTGCCTGACCGCCGAGCCCATCACGTGGGGCGGCGGGCCGCCCGCACCGAGCAGGAAGGACGGGAAGAACAGCAGCAGCCCCACGGCCTGGGCCGACCTGGCCGACGGCAGCAGCGTGCCGAGCAGCACGCCCAGGCTGACGAAGCCCACCGCGCCCACGGCCAGGGCCAGCGCCACCCGCCAGCCGTCGTGCAGGGCAGGCAGGCCGTAGACCGGCGCGGCCACGGCCAGCAGCAGCACGCAGGCCACCGCGGTGGTGATGAGCCCGACCACGAGCTGGGCCACGGCGAACGACCAGCGGCCGAAGCCGGCCGCGGCGAACCGGCGCAGTACCCCGCGCTCCCGGTAGGAGGCCAGGTGGACCGGCAGCATGACCAGTCCCGCCGCGGCAATCACCACGGTGAGGTAAGACGCCACGTACCAGTGCGCCGGGTTGACGTTGTCGAAACCCGGGGTGGGCTTGGTCCCGAACGCCCCGCCGATGATCAGCATGGTCACGATCGGGAACGCGAACACGAACGTCAGCACGAGCGGATCGCGTGTCATGAGTTTCAGCTCGGTCCTGATCAGGCGTCCTGCCGCGGTGCTCATCGCCGTCCTCCCACCAGTTCCCCGTGTCCGGTGACACTGTGGACGTCGACCACGGCCTCACCGGAAGCGGCGCCGTCGAGCAGCCCGAGCAGGGCGTCCTCCAGGCTCGGCACGTGCACGCTCAGGTCGGCGGGCACCGGGCCCCAGCGCACCAGTGCCGCCCCGACGTGCGCGATGACCGGCCGGGATCCGCGCACGGTCACCCGCGGCCCGGCTCGCTCCACCTCGCGCACTCCGTCCAGCCGGCGGACCTGGTCCAGCAGCGATGCCGGAGCATCCGGCATGCTGAATCGGATCGTCGCCGTCCCGGCGTGCCGATCCACCAGGTCCGCCGGCGCCCCCGCGTCGAGGACACGGCCGTCGCGCATCACCACGACCCGGCCGCAGAGTGCTTCGGCCTCGTCCATCTCATGGGTCACCAGCAGCACCGTGGTGCCCTCATCGTGCAGTTGGCGCACGGCGGCCCACACGTTACGGCGGGCGGCCGGATCCAGGCCCTGGGTCAGCTCGTCGAGGATGACCAGCCGCGGCCGGTTGAGCAGCGCGAGCACCAGGAACAGCCGCTGCCGCTCGCCGCCGCTCAGCGACCCGAACGCCGACCGCCGCCGCTGGGCCAGCCCGAACTGCTCCAGGAGTCCGGCCCCGGCCCGGGCTCGCGGGGTGCGGAACAGCTCGATCGCCTCGGCCACCCGCAGCCGGTCCGGCAGCGCCGAGTCCTGGAGCTGGCTGCCGAGCAGCGGCCGCAGCTCGGTGGCCTGCGTGGCCGGGTCGTAGCCGAGCACCCGGATCGTGCCGCCGTCCGGCTGGCGCAGCCCTTGGATGCACTCGACGGTTGTCGTCTTGCCGGCCCCGTTGGCGCCGATCAGCCCGACGATCTCTCCGGTGGAGACGTCGAGGTCCAGACCGTCCACCACCACCCTTTTCCCGTACGCCTTGCGCAGACCTCGCACGGTCACTACCTGAGACTTATCCATGCCTCGATGGTGCCGGCTCCGCGCCCCCGGGCGCGTCAGCCCCCGGCTAGAACTCCGCCTCTACCCCAGGGTGGAGAAACCCCGGGTTCACTCCGCCGGGTCGCCGAGGAACCGGGTCTCCAGCGGCGTCTCGGTGACGCCTGAGTCAGGTGAGGCGGTGACTCGGTAGGCGCCGGTGGCGGGGCGGTCGGCGATCAGCTCGGCCAGCGTGTCGTCGACGTAGTGCGCCCCCACCCCGTCGTCACAGGCGATCCCGCCGGACAGGGTGCCGTCGGCGACCAGCCGGTGGTACAGCGGCCGGCGGCCGGGCTCGGAGTTGTAGTGCGGGCAGTAGCTGCCGGGCAGCATCCCGAGCCCGTCGGTAAAGGCCCGCAGCTCGCGCCCGAACGAGTCCGTGGTCCCCCCCTCGAACCAGCAGATGCCCCCCGCGCTCGACCCGGCCAGCACGACGCCCGCCTGCCAGGCCTTGCGCAGGATCACATCGAGCCCGTGTACCCGCCACACGGCCAGCATGTTCGCCACGCTGCCGCCCCCGACGAAGATCAGGTCCTGCGACAGCAGCAGGTCCTCCGGGTCGCGCACGTTCGGCATGGGGAACAGGGCCAGGTGGCTGACCCGGGCCGGGTGCCCGGCGAACCGGTCGTACATGAGCAGCGTCCAGCGCGGGTCATCGCCGCCGGCGGTGTTCAGCACGCACAGCCGGGGCTCGCGCCGCCCAGTCAGCTGCAGCGCGTTCTCCAGGTGCACCGGCGCCCTGCCGTCCGGCGCCAGCATGCCGCCGCCGATCGCTATTACGTGCCTCCGACCGTCCGCTGCCATGCCTGGCACGCTAGCGGCGTAACTAGCGGCAAGCAAAACCGGGCTCGGCCTGGCACCGTAAGTAACCGGATGGCCGCTCCCTGGAATTATTTGGCCGAACGGGCCGTGGTTTACCGCCCCGCCACCTACGTCCTCGTCACAGCTTGGTAACTATCGGCTGGCCGCTGACTCGGCCGCCGGGTCTGCCCCTCTGCAGGAACAAAGGCTCGACAAAAAGGGGGATCCGAATGACCATTACCACTGACCTGCCGGTCTCGCCGGCTGGTTCCACGCTCGCTCCGTATACCGCCGCGAACGGGGACATCGTCCAGCCCGGCAGCTACGGCGTCAGCCACGGCTCAGGAATTACCGGCGAGCTGATCAGGCACGCGACCGAGTCGTGGGCCGGGCACGCCTTCGTCTACGTGGGTAACGGGCAGATCATCGAGGCCGCGCCGCCGGTGGCCAGGGTCTCCTCGGCCGCGTCTCACCCCGACGCGGTGTGGAACGTGCACTACCCGCTGACCGATCAGCGGCGCGACGCCATCGTGGCCCGGGCGCACGCCCTGGTGGGCTGCCCCTACGACTATCCCGCCTACGTCGGCTTCGCCCTGGAGGTGCTGAAGCTGCGCAACGGGCAGGAACTCGACCCGGTCTTCAAGGAAGACCACTGGCGGGTGTGCTCAGCACTGGTGGCCGACTGCTACAGCTACGCCGGACTGAACCTCGAGCAGGGCCTGCAGTACCCCAACCTGATCAGCCCGGCCGACCTGTACAACATGATCGCGGACGAGGCCTGACCTAGCCGCGGGACAGCCGGGCCAGGGACAGCACGAAAATCGATGACAGCAGCCAGCCGAGCAGGGTGGCCAGGTTGAGCCACCACAACACGACCTCCCCGCCGGATACGTGCGGGTCGGGATACCACGTCGATCGCTGATCGAGCGAGATCAGCGGAACGACCGTGTCGATCGCGTAAAGCACCGGGCTGAAGCAGCGGACCTCGCCGTCGCCGCACGAATCGGGCCGGGACGATCCGGCGCCGGCGGGAAGGCCGCCCGGGCTGACCAGCAGGCCGCGGGTGGAATAGACAGCGCCGTTGCCGTTGGTCGCGCGCAGCGTGGTCTGGCTGGCGGGCAGTTCGAGGGTCACCACGACCAGCAGCAGCAGGACGGCCAGGGCCCACAGCACCCGCGACGGCCGGTACCCGTAGCCGATGGCCGCGTAGATGCCGTCCGCGGCCCGCCTGGGCCACGCCGCGTTCGACCGGTCGACGCGCCGGGCGTGCCGGCGCTGGGCCATGAGGATCTGTTCCGCCTCGTCGGCATAGCCGTGTTCCCGGAACACCCGGGCCGCCTGCTCGTAGGGACCCGAGTCGAACTGGGCCTGGCGGCTCAGCCAGGCGCACCTGGCGGCTTGATCCCAGATCGGCTTCGGCGCGGCGAACTGCGGCGTCTCGAAGCGCTCGTAGGTCAGGCCGGCGATGTCGAAGCTCGGCGGCCAGGTATCCGGGTCATCGGCCAGGAACGTGGTGGTCGTATCGGTGAAGTCCACGCTGGGCGCCACGGCGGCCCAGTCCAGGTCAATGCCGCCGCGGACGGTGGCGGATATCGCCTCGACCGCGTGCCCGTGCTGGTTGTAGGGCGCCGGCCCGGGACAGGTGAACGAGCCGCCGGTGAATTGCAGCCGGCCTTCGATGGTGCTCCGGTTGAGCACGACCAGGCCGGTCGAGGAAAACCCGTCCACCAGCCGGACCGATCCCTGCACCCTGGCCTGGTTGAGGCTGACCGAGTAGCCGCCCGGGTTGTTCAGCTGCGCTCCGTCCGCGGTCAGGCTGCCCAGCGTGGCGCCACGGAAGTTGACCCGGCCGCCGCCCGTCCGGAGGCCGTCGAGCGTGACATCACCGTCGACGGTCAGCGCGGTGCCGCCGACCAGGGACCGGCGTTCAGGCTGGCTCAGCTGGCCGCGCAGCGCGAGCATGCCGTGGATCACTGCCCCGGCCAGCCGGATCGTGCCCTCCACCGTCGCGTCCCGGTCCAGCCGCACGTCGGCGCGGATCTCGGAGTTGGTCAGGTTCAGCACGGTGCGGCCGGGCGCCCGCAGCACGCAGCCGGCGCCGATGGACACGCCGCTCATCTCGCCGATCGACATGTCAACCCGGCCGGTCACCGCGCACTGCCCGGTGAACAGCACCTCGGCGCCGACCGAGAGCCGGACCGCGTCCAGCGCGGTGTCGAAGGCCGTCGGCCTGGCGTAGATGCTGTCCTTGGGGACTTCGGTATGAGCCTGGATGGTGGCGTTGCGGAACAGCAGGCGCCCGCCGATGCGCATGCTGGCCATGCCCATGCGGCCCCGGATCTCCGGCCCGCGGCCCGTAGGGTCCTCGATCACGAACATGCTTCCGTCGAGGACCGCGTCCTCCAGATCGATGGACGGCCCGTTCACCGATGTGAGCCGGGCCCCGGTGATGTCGATCGAGCCGGCTATCCGCGCCCCGAGCAGCCGGATCTCGCCGCGGGAATGGAACTGGTGGATCAGCCGGATGGAGCCGCCCACGCGGATCCGGTCCGCCTGGATGGCACGGTCCCCCTGACCGTCGATGACGGTATCGACGCACAGCAGGCGGCCGCCGACCTCCGACTCGCACAGCCAGATCGCCGACCGCTTCGATGTGCTCGCGTTCGTCCAGTGCGCGCCGACAATGTGCGAGCGGGATAGGTCGAGGTCGCGGCGCAGCCGCACCCCGTTGCCGAGCAGGCCGGGCAGGCGGGGGCAGCCGGTCAGCGACAGCTCGGAAAGCTGCGCGCCCTCCACCATCGGCGCGGTGTCGAATTCGCAGGCCTCGAACCGCAGCGGAAACGGGATGACCAGGCCGGTGAGATCCAGGGTGCCCGTCACGATGGCGTTGTTCAGCCGCAGCCCGCGCGGATCGATCTGGTCCCTGAGCTCATGACAGCACCGCCGCAGCAGCGCACCGGATACGGTGCGCTTGCCGTCTTCGGCCATCCCTTCGACCACGGCTCCGCGCTGCCCCGCGCGGGTCAGCTCGGCCTCATCGATCTCGCCCATCCCGAGACTGTCCCGCGCACGACCCGGCCGTGTCCACGCCGGCCGGGTCGTGGCGTCCAATCCCCGGCGCGGAACCTGCGTTGCGCACATGGAGCACCACGCTCCGTTCGGAAAAATTAAGAATTCCGCCCGAACCGGCGGCTGCCCCAGGGCGTGATCGCTGATGACACGATCGCCGCGCTGAAGGGTCTGGGACGTGATGAGAAAGCCGATACGGCAGCTGGCTTTCCGGGCCCGGCCCGGCCGGGGTTGCCGGCTGGGCGCCCCGCGTTCGGGCGGGCGCGTGGTGAGTTCCCAGGCTGATGGCCGGTGGTGCCGGGCGCGGACCGGCTCGCCGCGCGCCCCGGGATCGCTGCCGGGATGCGTGCAGGCACCGTGGACGGCGTGACTGCGGCGGCCCGCCGGTGAACCGGCCGTTCGCTGACCTCCAGGCCGGCTCCGAGCTGCGGACCGGGCGGGCGGCCGGCACGATCCCGGATTCCTCTGGCTCGCCGTCGCCCCAGCGGCGCCAGGCCTGGGAGGCGGGAAGCGCTGGGCGAGACACCAGCGACGGGCGGGACACGGTGCCGCGGGCCGACGGGGACGATGCGCCAGCCCGGATCTGGGACACGGCCAGGAATCCGGTCGTGGCCGCGCGGCCGGCGTCGGACATCCCGCAGGCCGGGGACCCGGTCGACGTAGCCACCGGCGACGTGCTGCTGTTCCAGCAGGACGTGGCGCTGCCCGGGGTGCTGCCGCTGGTCATCGGCCGGGCCTACCGGTCCTCGTGGCGTGCGGGCCGGTGGTTCGGCCGGTCCTGGGCGTCGACGTTCGACCAGCGGCTGCAGGTCGAGGCGGAGCAGGTCACCGGCGTATTCGCGGACGGGCGCGTGCTGACCTGGCCGTCCGGTTCCGGGGCGGAGGAGCCTGCGGTTAGCCCCTGGCTGCCGGCCGCCGGGCCGAGCTGGCCGCTGGAGCGGCTCGACGACGATGCCTTCACCGTCACCGACCCGCAGGCCGGACTGGTATGGCGGTTCGAAGGCCGGCCCGGGTATCCCTGGTCGGCCGGCGGGACGGGCGAACTGCCGCTGGTCTCGGTGACCGACCGCAGCGGCGATCAGCTCTGTTTCAGCTACACGCCGTCCGGCGAGCCGGCCTGGATCACGCATTCCGGCGGTTACCGCGTCCGGGTCGTGGTGGTAGGCGGGCGGATCGCCGGGGTGGCCCTGGCCACCCCGGACGCGGCCGCGCCAGATTTGGCTAACACTGATGCGCCGCTGACCGGCTACCGGTACGACACGGCGGGCGACCTGGCCAGGATCATCAACTCCTCGGGTAAGACGCTGCGGTTCAGCTACGACAGCAGCGGCCGGCTGACCCGCTGGCAGGACCGCAACGGAGTCGCCTACCGCTACTCCTATGACGAGCAGGGCCGGTGCGTGGCGGGCACCGGTCCCGGTGGGGTGATGTCGGGCCGGTTCGCCTACGGCGACCAGGTGACGTGGTGGACGGACGCGGCCGGCGCGGTCACCATCTACCAGCTGGACCAGGCGTCACGGGTGACGGCGGTTACCGGTCCGCTCGGCCACGTGACCCATCTCTGGTACGACGACTGCGGTCGTCTCAGCGCCCGCGCGGACCCGCTGGGGCGGCTGACCCGCTTCGGCTACGACGAGCGCGGCAACCTCACCTGCGTCACCCGGCCGGACGGCAGCCAGGTACGGGCCAGCTACAACGAGGCCTGCCTGCTGGTCAGGCTCGACGAGCCCGGCGGGGCCAGCTGGCAGCAGGAATACGACACGCGCGGCCGGCTGGTCAGGCGGATCGCGCCGGACCAGGCCGTCACGTCGTACCGGTACGACTCCCGCGGTCACCTGGCCTCGGTCACCGCCCCGCTCGGGGCGGTGACCGAGGTGGAATGCGATCCGGCTGGCCTGCCGGTGGCGGTGACCGGCCCGGCGGGCGGCAGCACCAGGTACACCAGGGACGCGTTCGGCCGGGTCACGGCGCTGATCGGGCCCGGCGGGGGCGTCACCGCGCTGGCCTGGACGCCCGAAGGCCAGCTGGCCGCCCGGGTCTTCGCAGACGGCAGCGCCGAACGGCGCGACTATGACGCCGAGGGCAACCTGATCGCTCGGTTCGGGCCGTCCGGCGAGCAGGTCAGCTACGAGTACGGGCCCTTCGACTGCCTGACCGCCCTGACCGGGCCGGACGGCGCCAGAACCGAGCTCGGCTACGACCGCATGCTGCGGCTGACCAGCGTCACCCGGGCCGGGCTGACCTGGCGCTATGAGTACGACGTGGCAGGGCGGCCAGTCGCCGAGACCGACTACAACGGGGCCGTCACCCGGTACGAGTACGACCCGGCCGGGCAGCTCACCGGCCAGGTCAATGCCGTCGGCCAGCAGATCGGCTACGGCTATGACGAGCTGGGCCAGCTGACCCGGCGGGTGGCCGACGGGGTGGCCAGCTCGTTCGGCTATGACGCTGCGGGCCGGCTCGTGCGTGCGCGCAATCCCGACGCCGAGCTCAGGTTCACCCGCGACCCGCTCGGCCGGATCACGGCCGAGACCTGTAACGACGGTACCGTCCTGTCCACCTACGACCTGGCCGGGCGGCGCCGGCGGCGCGTGACGCCCGGCGGTGCGCAGCAGCGGTGGGACTACGACGAGGCCGGTCACCCGGTGCGGCTGGACGCGGGCGGGCAGGTGCTGGAGTTCGGCTACGACCAGGCGGGCCGGGAAACCCGCCGCGACCTGCCTGGCGGCCTGACCCTGGCCCAGGACTGGGACGCGGCCGGCCAGCTCGAACGGCAGGTCCTGTGCGGCACGCCAGGCAGCGACCTGGCCCGCCGGAGCTACAGCTACCGGGCCGACGGGTTCCTGGACGGCATCGATGATCTGCTGGCGGGCTCGCGCCGGTTCACGCTCGACGGGGCCGGCCGGATCACCGCGGTGGATGGTTCCCGGTGGGCCGAGCGCTACCACTATGATCAGGCGGGCAACGTCGCTTCGGCCCGGTGGACGGCTCCGCCGTCGGACGACGCCAGCCACTGGCTGTCCGCCGAGGTGCAGGGCCCTAGGGACCGTTCCGGGACGCTGACCACCAGTGCCGGGTCCGTTCGCTACCGGCACGACGAGCAGGGCCGGGTCGTCCGGCGGCAGCGGCCGCAGGACTCCGGCGAGCCCGCCACGTGGTGCTATCAGTGGGACGCGGACGACCGGCTCACCGCGGTCACCGTTCCGGACGGCAGTATGTGGCGCTACCGCTATGACCCTCTGGGCCGCCGCATCGCCAAGCAGCGGTTCGGCCCGTCCGGGGATCTAGCCGAGGAGACCGCCTTCGCCTGGGACGGCGCCGTCCTGGCCGAGGAAACTACCTGTGAGCCCGGTCGCCGGCACCGCATGACCTGGGACTACCGGCCCGGTACCTTCACTCCGCTCACCCAGTCCGAGCGGGTGTCGGCTGGTGATGCCCCGCAAAAGGTCATCGACGAGCGGTTCTACGCCATTATCGCCGACCAGGTGGGCATGCCCGCCGAGCTGGTCGCCGCGGACGGTACCGTCGCTGGGTACCAGCAGCACACCCTGTGGGGCGGCACCCTGTGGCGCCCCGGCGGC
>Ga0209420_1000434_pt1 | contig 22511 bp, 18 predicted proteins | sample BlaSpr_A8_OM1_O1_FD_187972 | JGI IMG/M metagenome (GOLD analysis project Ga0209420, IMG submission 187972) | Forest soil microbial communities from Thunder Bay, Ontario, Canada - Black Spruce, Ontario site 2_A8_OM1_O1 (SPAdes) (version 2) | ecosystem: Environmental > Terrestrial > Soil > Boreal...
CGTCGCCGACATCACGCGTCGCCTGGTGCAGGCGCGTTAGGAGAATTCGAATGATTAGTGTGCGCAAAGCTTCGGAGCGGGGACTCACCAAGCTTGATTGGCTAAACAGTCGCCACAGCTTTTCGTTCGGCGAATATTTCGATCCGAAGGAAAACGGATTTTCGGTGCTGCGCGTCCTCAATGATGACCACGTCGCGCCGGGCAAAGGATTCGGCACCCATCCGCATCGCGATATGGAAATCGTCACGTATGTTCTGGAAGGCGCGGTTGAGCATCGCGACAGCCTCGGCACCAGCACGGTAATTCCGGCGGGCGATTTGCAGCGGATGACGGCAGGCACGGGCATCCAGCACAGCGAATTCAATCGCACGCAGTCGCCGCTGCATTTCCTGCAGATATGGATTCTGCCCGAAGGTCCCGGGCTCAAGCCCGGATACGAGCAGAAGACTTTAGGCGATCGAACGAAGGGCAGACTGACGCTGGTTGCGTCGCATGAGGGTGGCGATGGTGCGCTGAAAATCCATCAGGACGCCAGCCTTTATATCGGCGCGCTCGCGAAGGGCCAAGCGGTCGAAAAAGAAATCGCGGCTTCGAGGAAAGCCTACGTTCACGTCGCGCGCGGAAAGGTGAGCCTGAATGGTACCGCGCTCGGCGAAGGTGACGGCGCGAAGATCGCGAACGAGAGCCGTCTCAAATTCTCTTCGATCGAGGACGGCGAAGTTCTGCTCTTCGATTTGCCCTAGGTAGTGGGCGGCTCTCGGCTCTCACCAGCCCTCACTTTTATCTCTCCCAGTAGCGAGAGAAGGTGAAGGAAGGCAGCCGCTTAGGATCCTTTAGGGGACCGGGGCGGCGCCGAGGAGGCCGGCTGCTTCGTCGTAACCCAGCATCAGGTTCATGTTCTGAATCGCCTGTCCGGCAGCACCTTTGCCGAGGTTATCGATCGCGGTCAGCACCAGTAGAGTTCCCGAGCGCCGATCGAGATGGACCGCGATCTCGCAAAAGTTGGTCGCGCGAACATTTTTGAGCTCGGGATATTCACCTGACTTGAGCAGCCGGATGAAGCGCGATTTGGCGAAGCTCGCCTCGAACGCATTGCGCACGTCTTCCTCGGTGGTGCCGGTGCGCGGCCGCATGAAAATCGAAGTCAGGATGCCGCGCGAGATCGGCAGCAGATGCGGCACGAACAGCACCGCGATTTCGCGACCGAGCAGGCTCCCGATTTCCTGTTCCATTTCCGGAATGTGCCGATGATTGCCGACCTTGTAAGCCCGGGCGTTTTCGTTGATCTCGGCAAATAGCTGATCGATTTGCGGCGCGCGACGGGCGCCGGTGGTGCCGGATTTCGCATCGATTATTATCGACGATGGCTCGATCAGGTCGCGCTTGATGAGCGGGAGCAGCGCCAGCAGCGCGCCAGTTGGGAAGCATCCTGGATTGGCGACCAGTTTCGCCTCGCGCAACTGATGGCGATGGAACTCGCTCAATCCATAGACCGCCTGTTTGAGCAGCGCCGGCGCCGGATGATCGACGCCAAAGGTCGCGCGATAGGCGGCGGGATCCTTGAGTCGATAGTCCTCGGAGAAGTCGATCACTTTGTGGCCCGATTGAACCAGCTCGGCGACCATCGCGGTGGCGACTTTTTCCGGCAAGCAGGAGAACACCACCTCGGCCCGTCCCTTCACGAGATCGGTGCGCAACTCCTCGAATGGCGGCAGATCGATGCCGGCCATATGGCGATAGACGTCGGCGACTTCGCGGCCCGCGTAATGCTCGGAAGTCAGGACCGACAACTCGACGAACGGATGTCCGGCGAGCAGCCGCACCGCCTCGATTCCGGAATAACCAGAGGCGCCCAGAATCGCAATTTTTACCCGATTGGCGGAAGGCATTCGGATGATTTCCCGCGTTGGTTTAGGAATTAACCGAGAATTAATCGAATATCACGATTAGCGGGCGGTGGTAATAGGGCCGGAAATCGGACGATTTCGCCTTTCTGCAGTCATCGGTCTTGGTGCGGATCGATGACCCCGCGCGATTAGTGACAATACGAGATTCTTCGCGGACTCAGAATGACAATGGAAGAAGGTCAGGGTGAAGAAATGACTCTCGGCGCTAGCCGAAAAGTCATTTGGTGTCGAATTCGAAGAGCATCTCGCGCGGCAATTCTTTCAACTCGGCGAACCGGTCCGCATACATATGAATGACGCCGTCGTTAGGATGTTTCCGCTGCAGCTCGATCAGCTCGGCGCGCGCCGCATCGGCATTGCCTGCCTGCAACAGTTCCGATAGGTGCGCGAACTTGTTGTAAACCTCAGGATCGACGCCGTCGTTAGCTTGGCCGGCGACCTCGACCACCTCGACGGCGTTCTGCTTGCCCTTGACCCTGACTAGTCCGATGTCACGCTTGACGTAGTTGCCGCCGACCGCCTTGATCACGGTCTCGCGATTGACCAGTAAGTGACATTTGAACTTGCGCGTGAGTTCCTCGAGGCGCGAGGCGAGATTGACGGTGTCGCCAATCACCGAATAGTCGAAGCGATTAACGCCGCCGAAGTTTCCCGCGATGGCCTCGCCGGTTGCGATGCCGATTCCGATATCGACGTTCTTGAAACGCGGATCGCTGGCATTGAGCTTCTTCAGTTCCGTTAGCATTGCGAGCGCCGTATCGACGGCGACCCGCGCGTGATTCGGCATGTCCACCGGCGCGCCCCAAAACGCCATGATGCCGTCGCCACGAATCTTATCCACTACGCCGCCGCTATCGAGGATGCGATCGGTCATTTCGGTCATGTAGTCATTGAGCATCGTAACCAGGGCGACCGGATCGGTGCGTTCCGTGAGTCCGGTGTAGTTAACCAGGTCGGCGAAGAGGATGGAAACAACGCGGCGATCGCCACCGAGCTTGAGTTGCTCAGGATGATCGACCAGTTGCGCGATAACGCTTGGATGCAGGTAATGCTCGAAAGCGTGACGCAAGTATCGTTTGTCCTTACTTTCCTCGTAGTAGCGGAATCCTGCCATTACCAGGTAGCTGGAAATAAGCATCAGCAGCGGATAAACGACGCCGACCAGATGGTGATCGTGCCAGAGCAACTGCCGAACCAGGAGTATATAGGCGGCGGCCATCGATAGGGCAGTGAAGGCGGTCAGGGCGGCGGGAAAAAACGACGCCGCCAGCACCATCAGAATTCCGAGTACCTCCCCCGCTAGCGTTTCGAAGACGTTGTTACCCGAGCGGGTGATGACGTCGCCCTGGAGAATGTCGTCGATCGCGTTAGCATGGATTTCGACGCCGGGAAAATCTCCGCCTTCGGGCGTGTTGAAGCGGTCGCCACCTCCTCGCGCCGTCTCGCCTACCATCACGATCTTTCCCGCGAGATCATTCTTGGGCACCCGGTGATTGATGATGTCGGTGATCGAATAGTGCGGAAAGGTTCCCTCGGGACCTCGGAAATTTATCAGCATTTGCCCGTGCTCATTGACCGGGAATTGAGTTTGCGCCGCCGGAGTTTGGATGACGATTTTCTGCTCGCCCAACTCTCTGAAGCTGAGTTTGAGACTTGCGTCATCGCCGGCCAGGGCTTTCAAAACCGCGAGCGAAAGCGGAACGCGATACGCCTGATGAAATCGTGCGACCATAATCTGCGCACGCATCACTCCGTCGGGATCGGAATCGATCGGGACGTAGCCGGTGCTGCGCGCCGCCTGATTAAGAATCTGGGTCGGCGGTCGGTACCATTTCGAACCCAACAGCTTTGGCGCGACCCTGGGTGCGACAAAGGCGAGATTGTATTCGAGCGGCGCAGGCGCAACGATATCGGTTATGAAGCCCTGCTCGATTAGTCCTTTCGACCGGCCCGCAGCATCGAGAGTGCCAAATGAGTACGCCAGTATGGTTCTTCCTTGCGCCTTGATCGCATCCGCGAAGGCTTGATCATTGGCTTCTCCGATCAATGCATTCGCAGTGATTTGAGTAGCGCCGGTTTTCTTCAAACGATCGACTAATGATGCGCGCGCCGCATCGAAATTGTCCTGCTCGCTGAACAAGACATCGTAACCGACGACTGCGACTTTATAATCGGTCAGCGCGCGCTGGAACTTTGCCATGGTGCTGCGAGGCCACGGCCACTGGCCAAGTTCTGCGATGCTCTTATCGTCGATCGCGGCGATGTCGATCAGTCCGGTAGTTTTAGGAACGGCGTGCCAATACATCCGCAGATCGGAGACATCGTATTCGTATCGATCGAACAGATGGTACTTGTTAGCCACCACCATCGCGGCGACCACGGCGAGGCCGATCAGGAAAGTCCAGCCGGAAAATTTATATTGATGAGAGCGAGATGGCTTGGACGGCATACGCGATCGCCGTCAGCATAGCGCGCGATTCGGGTTCGCGCCAATCCGGCTTGCCGAGAGTTGGGTCGAGTCCTAGGTCTATCCTAACGCATGCTCGGCTCGAGGAAGTCGAGTTCCTTGTACATCGTGATTTGCACGTATTGATGCGCCGAACCGTAACCCGCCTGCGCGCTAAATCCTAACATCCAGGGCCGGTAGTAGAAGCTCAAATCGGGTCCACCTTGACCGTCGGTGCCGTGGATAAATCCGCCTTCGTAAAATGCGCCGCCCCCGCCAGCCATTATGAGGTACTTTTCGGTGGTCTTCAGAATTGCCTGGAAATCGATCTCGGTACTGGTGACGCCGTTCTGATAGTCGTGAAGCGAGCTGAACGAGAAGTTGACCGGATGAAAACTGTGCAGCATCCACCAGCTCGACAGATCGCCTTCGACGACGACTGCGTGGCTATCGCCCCAATCTCTGCCTGCGGAGATGTAAAAATGAGTTCCGGGCCACAGGTTCAAGTCGAAGCCGGCTTGTCCGCGGCCAAAATTGATCCGCGCGTCATGTCCGTGGCCGGGATCCACCGGAGAATCGAATCCGCCGCCGATCCAAAGTTCATAGCCGGTAACGCGTCCGAACACGCCGACATATCTGGTGATGCTCTGTTCGAGCTGAAAGCCTTCCTGAACGGTGGCGTACTTATCGCTTACGTATCCGCCGGCAAATCCCATCGTCGAGAATCGGCCCTGATCAGGGATCTTGAAAAAATCCGGATAAATATCAGAAAGGCTGAATTGCGCGTGCGCCGAGGAGGGAATTGTCGCGACTAGCATGGCCGCGCTGATCGTCAACATGATCGCCTTGAGCCGGAGATTTCTGAGCCAACTGATCACCGCGGTTCTCCTTCAATCATCGAGGCGGTGGCGGAGGTGGAGGGGGTGGTGAACTGGTGGGCGTCATATTGACGCACACCGGGCATCCTGGCGGCGGTACTCCGCCAACCACCGTGGTCGGCTCGGAGGCGAACGATGAGCCGTTGAGGCCGAGGCTATGCGCGCCGGTCATCCCAATTGGACCCGGCAGCGTCGCGGAATTATCGCACGGGACGGTGACCTCGTAGCCGGCGGGCACGTCCATCCCCCCCGCTGTAGCAGCGGCGGGATTACGCACACTGACGACGCCGTCATACACCACCACGTCGGTGAATTTCTTGCAGTCGCCGTAAGTCGCGCGCGACTCGCCGTCGGTGAATGCAGTGTCCCATCGAGTGCCACGTACCGCCGCGACGGCGTTGGGAGTATGCACTTCGAAGTTGGCTGGGCCTCCAGTTGCGTTTGCGACCGATCGCAATACGCCGCCGAACAAGCTGACTTGGGTTGCGGCGCCCGCACCTGCAGCCGGGAGAACATGACTATCGATGTTGAGGGTGCTCGACTCGCCGAGTTCGAGCGAGCTGCCGTCGGTCAACAAAATGACCGCGTGTCCGCCCGGTCCGGTGAGAATCCTGTCGCCCACATTGACCGGCGTTCCCGAGATCACGACGCCGGTGCCACCGGCGCGCTGCAACTGCACGTTGCCGGTCGCGCTCGATACGGTGCCGGCAACTTGAGCGAGACCTGGAGACGCGGTTGCCATCGTAAAAATGACCCCGACCAGAGCTGAAACCAGCGTCAGTCTTGCGGCGTCTCGCGCGTTCCATATCGCACGCATGGCGGTTGTCATCCTTGATTCATAGGCTTGTGGGCCTTGACGGGCGAACGGAAGTCAAACAGAAACCTATCCGCACTGCAAGATGCAGGCAACGTCCGGTAAGAAATTCAGTTACAGCGGAGATGCTTTACTTACGCCTGATGCGCGAGGGACATCGCCCTCGATGGCGCGAATGCATCTGTGACGCGATGCTCGAGTTCGACGCCGTCCGTGCCGCGCTCGCACAAAACAAAATGGCCCGCGCCATCTGAGGATGACGCGGGCCATCGAAACAATCGCTTTCGGATATCCTAGCGCTTCGAGTATTGAGGCCGCTTGCGCGCCTTATGGTGCCCGTACTTCTTGCGCTCGACCTCGCGAGGATCGCGGGTCAGCAGCCCGGCTTTTCGCAGCGCTCCGCGCAATGCTTCCGAGGCTGCGACTAACGCACGCGAGATTCCGTGACGAACCGCATCGGCCTGCGCCGAGGCGCCGCCGCCATGCACCTTCGCGAGTACATCGTAGTTGCCCTTGGTCTCGGTAACTTCGAAGGGTTCGAGAATCCGCATCCGTGCGGTATCGCGCGGGAAGTAATTCTCCAGCGTGCGTTCATTGACGGTGACGGTGCCGGCGCCGGGGAACAATCGAATCCGCGCGACCGCGGTTTTGCGTCGGCCAGTGGCCCAAATGATATTTTTCTTTTCTGGCATTTTTCTTGAACTATTTCTCGACTACTTGAGGCTTCTGCGCCGAATGCGGATGCTCCGCGCCGGCATAAACTTTCAACTTGGTGAAGAGTCGCCGTCCGAGACGATTCTTCGGCAGCATTCCGCGCACCGCCATCTCAATTAGCCGCTCGGGCTTCTTCGATTCGAGGATCTTGCCCGCGGTGATGCTGCGGATACCGCCCGGGTATTCGGTGTGATGCGTATAGATCTTGTCCTCGAGCTTCTTGCCGGTGAGCTTCACCTTGGCGGCATTGATCACGACGACGAAGTCGCCGGTATCCTCGTGAGGCGTGTAGTCCGGGCGATTCTTACCGCGCAGGATCGAAGCCGCGCGAGTGGCGACGCGACCGAGCGCGCGCCCCTCGGCATCGATCACCATCCAACGCCGATCTTTGAGCCCGCTCTCCCGCGAGACGCTTCTGGTCTGATGTGTCAGTCTCAACTCGTTTTCACCCGTCGCACAACGAACTTTTCATCTCGTCACCATATCATGAAGATGAAAAGGGTTGGCCATTATACATTTTTTGGCGGGGCCGATGGGATTTGAACCCACGACTTCCGACGTGACAGGCCGGCGTTCTAACCGGGCTGAACTACGACCCCGCCCGAACCATCTGTTGTTACATTTTCCAGCACGCGTAGCAACAACGCATGTCGCGCAGCGCTCCTTCTCACGCTCGACGCTCCGGAAGTGAATAAGAAGCGAACTCTAACGAAACCAGATTGTTTAATCCTCACTGACTATAAGAAATCGACAGTACATAGACTCAATCTTGCCTCACTCGGGCCGCTGCCATATTTTGAAAAATGTACTCGCTGACGATCTGTAACCCTCGGTCGCCCATTCCACGACCGCGAACCTGAATCACGGTCTTCGGCACAAACTATGTGGATCGTTCGCCTCGCGCTTCGCCGGCCACTCTCAGTCGCTGTGATGGCCATGTTGATGCTCGTCATGGGGGTTCTCTCGTTCAGCCTGATGAACGTCGACATCTTCCCGTCGATCGATCTCCCCGTCGTGCTGGTGGTCTGGAACTACCCCGGCCTGTCCGCTTTCGACGTCGAGCGCCGCATGGTCTTCATCTCCGAGCGCGCTTACTCGACTACCGTCAACAGCATCGAGCACATCGAATCCGAATCAATCAACGGTATCGGACTGCTAAAGGTTTATTTCCAGCCGGGCAGCGACATTGGCGCCGCGATCGCGCAGATCAACGCCGTCTCCGAGACTATCCTGAGCAACCTGCCGCGCGGCATCGAGCCGCCGCAGATCATTTCGTACAACGCCAGCAACGTCCCGGTCGCGCAGCTCAACATTTACAGCGACGTGCTCTCGACCGCCAAGCTCTTCGACTACGGCCTCAACTTCATCCGCATCCAGCTCTTCACGATTCCCGGCTTCTCGTCGCCCGCGCCGCTGGGCGGCGTCCAGCGCGCGGTGATGGCCAACCTCGATCCCACTGCGCTCTACGCCAACGGGATTTCAGCTTACGACGTCGGCAACGCCCTCGATGCCACCAACGTCGTCATCCCGTCGGGCACGGCCAAGATGGGCAACTACGAATACAACGTCGATTTGAACATGTCGGTGAACAAAGTCCCCGACTTCAACAAGCTGCCTATCAAGTACCTCAACGGCGCACCCGTTTTCCTCAATGACGTTGCGCACGTCACCGATACCCATCAGCCGCAAACCAACGTCGTGCGCTTCAACGGCACACAGGCCACCTACCTGCTGGTCGTCAAGCACGCCGACGCTTCCACGCTGACGGTCGTCGACGACGTCAAAGCGAAGCTGCCTGAGATTCGCGCCACCGCGCCCAAGGGCCTGAACGTGATGCTAACGTTCGACCAGTCGCAATTCGTGCGCGCAGCGCTGCGCGACGTCGTGCAGGAAGCGGTCACGGCCGCGGCGCTGGTCGCGATCATGGTGCTGCTGTTCCTCGGATCGCCGCGCAGCATGCTCATCGTCATCACGTCGATCCCCCTCTCGATTCTGACCGCGATCATTTTCCTGCATCTAAGCGGCCAGACGATCAACACGATGACGCTGGGCGGGATCGCGCTTGCGGTCGGGATGCTGGTTGACGACGCGACCGTCGAAGTCGAAAACATCCATCGCAACCAGGCGCTGCATAAGCCGCTGCTGGTCGCGATTCTCGACGGTGCGTCGCAGATCGCCACGCCGACCTTTGTCGGCACGCTCGCCATCTGCATCGTCTTTTTCCCGGTCGTGTTGCTGACCGGCGTCGCGAAATTCCTGTTCACTCCCCTCGCGCTCGCGGTCGTGTTCTCGATGCTCACCTCGTACCTGCTCTCGCGCACGCTGGTGCCGACCATGGCCCGTTTGCTGCTCCCCGAAGATCACGAGGAGAACCTCGGCTCCGGCCGATGGGGCCGGATCGTGCGAGGTTTCGACGCCCGCTTCGAGAAGCTCAAGGAGCGGTATCGCTACGCGCTCGCCGGGTTCATCGCGCGCCGAACTTTCTCGCTGGTCTTCGTCGGCATCATCATCCTGTCTTCGACGGCTCTCCTGCTGGTGATAGGCGAAGATTTCTTTCCCAGCATCGACGCCGGCATGATGAGCTTGCACGTGCGGATGCCGACCGGGACCCGCATCGAACATACCGAGCTCGTGGTTGACCAGATCGAGCAAGCGATTCGTACCGTGGTGCCTGACGCCGAGTTGCTAGGCATCAGCGACAACATCGGTCTGCCGCTCTCCTACGATTTGGCGTTCTATCAAACCGACACGATCGGGCCGCAGGACGCCGACCTGCTGATCCAGTTGAAGCCTGATCATAAGCCGACCGTCGGCTACCAGCAGCAAATTCGCGACCTGCTCGAGCGCAAGTTTCCGAATGTCACCGTGTATTTTCAGGCCGCTGACATCGTCAGCCAGGTGCTCAATTTCGGCTTGCCCGCGGCTATTGACGCGCAGATCAACGGCAACGATTTGCAATCCGACTACGACATCGCGCTGCGCCTGAAGAACAAGATGAACCTCATTCCTGGCGTCACCGATCTCCGCATCGCCGAGCCGCAGGATTATCCGACCTTCTTTGTCGACGTCGATCGCGACAAGGCGCTGCAACTCGGCATCACGCAGAATGAGGTCACGTCGAGCGTGCTCGCCACGCTTTCCGGCGCCTCGCTGTTGCAGCCCAACTTCTGGCTCGATCCGAAAAACGGCGTCAACTACAGCGTCATAGCGCAGTCGCCGCAACATCTGATCGACTCGGTTGCCGCGCTGTCGAATATTCCGCTTAGCACTCCCGGTTCATCGTCCGGACTCAATGGCCTGCCCGCCGCCGCACCCGCAACCGACAACACGCAGCCCCAGGCCCAGTTGCTCGGCAATATCGGCACCGTCACCCATCGATGGGATCCCGCTGTCGTCGCGCATTACACCGTCCAGCGTGTCATCGACGTCGACGCCGCCGTGCATGGCCGCGATCTCGGCAGCGTCGCCTCCGCCGTCCAGCGCGAGATCAACAACCTCGGCAAGTTGCCCGCCGGCACCCACGTCGTCATCCGCGGCCAGAGCCAGGCGATGCGCGATTCGTTCCGCACCCTCGGCGAGGGCATCGTGCTCGCCATCGTCCTCGTGTACCTGCTGATGGTCGCCAACTTTCAATCTTGGCTCGAGCCTTTCGTCATCATGATGGCGGTGCCGGGCGCGCTGGCCGGCGTGCTCTGGATGCTCGCGATAACCGGAACCACTGTTAACGTCGAATCCCTGATGGGCGCGATCATGGCGGTCGGCGTCGGCGTCGCCAACGGCAACCTGCTGATCACGTTCGCCAACGAATTGCGAGAGGAAGGCTACAGTCCACTGGCCGCCGCCATCGAAGCCGGCCGCATCCGCTTCCGCCCGATCATCATGACCGCGCTCGCGATGATCCTGGGGATGCTGCCGATGGCGCTTTCGCTCGGCTCCGGTTCCGAGCAGAATGCGCCGCTCGGGCGGGCGGTGATAGGCGGGTTGATGGCCGCCACCATGATGACGCTGTTCGTCGTGCCCGCCGTGTATTCGATCTTCGGCCGCGACGTGATTGGCAAAAAGGAGCGCGACGCGGAGATCGAAGCGATCACGCTGCCGGGTGCTTAGTATTAATCTATGCCTGAGCAAGAAGACGATCCGAAAACTTTCAGTGTCCCCGCCCCCGGTGGAGTTTTCTTTGCCGGATGGGCGATCGCTATCATCGTCGCACTGGTCGCCACCGCCGGCCTCGTACTCGCTCGGGAGCTGTGGCTAGGCCGCCAGACGTCGGAACTCGCGCAGCAGCAGGCACCCGGTCCGCACGTGCTGGTGGCTGGCGTTCTCAAAGCTCCGCCCACGCAGGATCTGAAGCTGCCGGCGTCTATCCGCGGCTACGACGAGACCGACATCTACGCCAAGGTTCCCGGCTATCTGAAGACCATCAAGGTTGATAAGGGCGATCGCATCCACACCGGCGAACTGCTCGCGGTTCTGACCTCGCCCGAACTCGATCAACAGGTCGCCAACGCGCGCGCCAACTACAACCTCGCGCTCATCACCGACAAGCGCAATCAGCTCCTGGTACGCAGCCAGGTCATTCCGCAGCAGACCGCGGATGAAACGCACTACACGATGCTCCAGTACAAGGCCACCCTCGAACAGGACCTCGCCGATCAGGCCTACGAGATAATCACGGCGCCCTTCGACGGCATCGTCACCGCGCGCTACATCGACCCGGGCCATCTGGTGCCCGCGAACACCACTCCCGGCACGCCGGGGTCAGGCGCGATCATCTCGGTCTCACGCATGGCTCCGCTGCGCGTATTCGTTTACGTGCCCCAGAACGTCTCGCCGTTCATCAAGAACGGCGACGCCGCCACGATCACCGCTATCGGATACACCGGCCAGAAATTTATCGGCACTATCACGCGCCATCCCGAAGCGCTCTCCGCCGACACGCGCACGATGCTGGTCGAAGTGGACCTACCCAACGAAAACGAAGTCTTGTACCCCGGAATGTACGCCACCGCCGAATTCACCGTCGCGATGGGCACTGGAGCCCCGATGGTCCCCGATGACGCGCTGGTTTTCCGCAACGGCAAGATCTACGTCCCGGTAGTGAGGAAGAATCAGTTACACCTGGCCGAAGTAACCTTGGGCTACGACAACGGCCAGACGGTAGAAGTCCTAAGCGGCATCAACCCCGACGACAAGGTAGCAGTCAACGTAGGCCAAGCCGCCCGCGACGGCGAAAACGTCCAACCAGTAGAGAACACCCAGTAGTCGCGTCAAAGCGCGGCGAAGTTGCGATTTTCCAGCGGCCATGGCGGTGCGTCGGCGATCGCTCCTAAAACTTCCTCGGGCCGCTCGACAATCGACCACATCTTGCGGTGGCGCTCGTCCATGAAACGACGCTCGATGCAGCTCTCCAGCAATGACACGCATGGCGAATAGAAGCCGAGCGTGTTGACCAGCACGATCGGCCCGCCGTACAGGCCGAGCCGCTTCCAGGTGATCGCTTCGAACAGCTCTTCGAGCGTGCCGCATCCGCCCGGCAGCGCAATCACCGCATCGACTTCCGCGATCATCTTCCGCTTGCGCTCATGCAGGTCGTTCACGATCAGCAACTCGCTCAATCCGCGATGCCCCCATTCGAGGTCGTACATGAAGCGCGGCAGCACGCCGATTACGCGGCCGCCCTCGGCAATCGCGGCGTCGGCCAGGTGACCCATCGAGCCGACGCTGCCGCCGCCATAGACCAGCGTCACCTTGTTGCGCGCCAACTCGCGCCCCAAGCGCGCGGCGGCGTCGTGATACGCGGCGTCGCAAGTGCGGCTCGACGCGCAATAAACACAAACTCGCTTGATAGCCATCGCGTGATCGTATCCGACCAAATCGCGCCCATCCAGATACCGCGCGCGCGATCGGGGAAGGGGAGATCACTCAATCGAATGTGAAACCCGCGGTGGGTTTCACACTTCCTTCGGCCGGGCTGAGCCCCGCATCCCAGTGTTAAGAAAGACTAAGATGCGGGACTTCGTCCCTGTTAAAAGTTGAAGGGCGGCCCTCCTACCGCCCGCGTCGAGCGAAATTGAGGCGAACATCCATTTGATCGTGGTGCACGGATGCAACGTTCTGATTGCAAGGAATGCTACAAAGAGAAGGATCGTCGAACATTGTGTTCCTAAGTCGTGGGGAGTGACGATTGGCAGAATAAGCCGCTCAAATTGAGGGGAAAATCCACTTTTTGACGGCTTTTTTCATCTACGCACGGAATAGTCCCACCTTTTATTTTCTAGCGGTCCAAGTCTTGCGATAACAAGCTTTGTGATGGTGTGGTGCGCTTCTGGGGAAGCTCTTCAGGAGGATTTTATGCGAATTAACGGAAAATCGGGTTTCAAGTCGCGGTATGATCTGATTCTGGTCGTGAGCGCGATGATCGCGATAGCGATGCTTATCTCGAAGATGGTTCACAGCTGGAGAAGTTTACCGCCCAGTCTGGGTATGAACAATTCGGCGATAGTCGTAGCGGACAGCCGTGTAGCGCCGCGCTGATTCAGTCTCGTTCGGCGTTTGCGATGCGTGTGGTGGAGACGCGTCGCGAGCAGATGTGGGGATCGGGAGCAGGCCCGGAGTTCCGGGCTTGTTTCTTTTTTGGCTCTCCGCGCACCAAGTTCAACCAAAAAAACCTCCGTAACCGCCATTTGCGATAGACGTGCTCCGCTTACGTCAAGTAGAATCCGTGCGCTAAGTAAGGTTCGCATTCGGGGGAACGGTGACACGCCGATCGTTGTGGGGTTTGGCGCTGCTGGGCGCGGCGCTCATCGCAGTTATCTCAAGCGCGGATATAGCCGGTCACGCTGCTATCCTGCCGGAGCAATCCCATTCGGCCCGCGCGCGCCAGGCCGTACGTGCATTGGAGCCGGGCTTCACCGGGACCTTCCTCTACCGCAACGATAATTTCCGCACTGGGCAGAATCTCGCCGAGAGCGTCCTGACTCCGACGACAGTTAATGCTTCAAATTTCGGGCTGCAGTTCACCGACCCTATCGACGCGGCCGCCTACGCCGAACCCCTGTACGTCCCCAACGTGTCGATCCCGGGCCAGGGGACGCACAACGTCGTGTACGTCGCCACGGAAAACGACAGCGTGTACGCCTTCGACGCGGACAATCCGGGACCCCCGCTTTGGTATACAAGCTTTATCAATCCGGCGAGTGGAATTACCGCGGTGCCCTCGACGGATCTCGGTACAGGATGCACCGATCTTTTGCCGATTATCGGGATCACCGCCACGCCGGTGATCGATCCCAGCACCGGAACGCTTTACGTCGTGTCGAAGGTCAAGTTGGGTCCGGGCAGTTATCAGCAGCAGCTTCACGCGCTGGACATGACGACCGGGCTCGAGCAGGCGAACAGCCCTGTAACGATTACGGCGAGCGTGCCGGGGACGGGGGAAGACAGTGTCGGCGCCATAGTCACCTTTAATCCACTGCTGCAACTTGGCCGGCCGGCGCTGACGCTTGCGAACGGCGTCGTGTATTTGGCCTTCGCGTCGCACTGCGACGTCACGCCCTACCATGGATGGATTCTCGGCTACGACGAAACATCCTTGGCACAGGTTATCGTGTACAACACCACACCGAATGGCGAACAAGCCGGCTTCTGGGAGGCCGGCTGTGGTCCGGGGGTCGATACCAATGGCGATTTGATCGCCGTCACCGCCAACGGAACCTTCGATACCGGCACGCCCCGTACCAATTACGGCGACAGCTTTCTGCGGCTGACGCCGGGCGTCGGAACCACTGGAACAATGTCGATCACCAGTTTCTTTACGCCGCTCAACGAACTCCTGCTCGATGACGACGACCTGGACATGGGCTCAGGGGGCAACCTGTTGCTGCCCACCCAGCCGGGGCCAAATCCTGATTTGATGATCGGCGCGGGCAAGTTGGGCATCCTCTATCTTGTGAATCGCGACAACATGGGCGGATTCAATGCCAGCGTGGACCAGATGGTGCAGGAGCTTGACGGCGCGGTTGGTGGAATGTTCAGCACGCCGGCGTATTGGCAGGGGACCGTGCCGAGCGTCGGCCTGCAGAACATGATCTATACGATTGGCGTCAACGATGTGCCGAAGATCTTCGTCCTGTCCAATGGACTGATCCAGACACCGCCGGCCTCGACTGCGGTAAACCTCTTTCCGTTCCCGGGTGCGTCGCCGGTTATCTCCGCCAATGGCACCACGGGCGGCATCATGTGGGCGATCGACAGTTCGGCATGGAAGTCCGCCGGTCCCGCGGTTCTTCATGCCTTCGATGCAACCAACCTGGCGAGCGAGCTGTACAAAAGCAGCCAGTTTGCCTCGGACAATCCCGGGCCCGCAGTGAAGTTCACGGTTCCGACGGTAGCTAACGGCTCGGTTTACATGGGAACGCAGACGCAACTCGCGGTGTTCGGAATATTCCCCGATGGAAGGGGCGGTCCGACCCCCACTGCGATCGCCACTGCCAGCGCAACTGCAACCGCAACTGCCACAGTGACCGCGACGCCGACCGGGAGCGCCACTGGCACCCCTACGGTGACCGCGACGCCGACCGCGAGCATCACCGCCACCTCGACCGCGGCGCCGACCGTGACGGCGAGCGCCACCGCCACGCCTACTGTTCTGCCGACGCCGACCGCCTCTCCGTCTCCGGTCTTCGCGACGCTCAATGCCAAACCGGCGTCGCTCAAGTTCTCAGATGAGGTCGTCGGCCACCAGAGCAAGTCGGCAAAAGTGACGCTGACTAATACCGCCTCGACCGCGACAGTGATACTGGGGCCGCCGACAGTGAGTACCGGATTCGTCATGGCCTCGAACGACTGCCCGTCGACGCTGGCGCCGGGAGCGTCCTGCACGATTGACGTCGCATTCGATCCTGTCGCGAAAGGCAAAGTAAACGGGCAGTTGCAGTTGGACAGCAACGCCGAGTTCGGACCGCGTACGGTCCAGCTCGAGGGCAAAGGCCTCGCGCCGAAAGTGAAAACGCGGCCGAAATCGCTGAGCTTCGAACCCGTGGCGGTCGAGGCCGTCAGTTCCGCCGAGAGCATCATGCTCATCAATGACAGTCCCGCGCCGATCTCGTTCACGACGGCTCCTGCAGCCACTCCGCCGTTCAATGTGACCGCCAACACCTGCGACACCATCGCGGCGAACGGAGGCACCTGTACGATCTCGGTCGAGTTCGCGCCGCACAAACGCGGCAAGTACCACGGCATCCTCGAGATTCATGACGACGCAGCCGGCAAGCCGCTTCGCATAAAACTCTTCGGCAGTTCAAAATAGCTAGTAGTAAAGCCCGCAGAGGCGGCTTGCCGGGGGTTTCGCGATCTGAAACCCTTGGCGAATCGACACGCGCCGTGCGTGCGATCATCGTGATGCAAGCCGCTCATCCAAACCGCTCGTCTGAACAGCCCAAGGTAGCGCCCTGGATACCGCGTCCGAGCCGGTACCTGGCGGCATTGTTCGCGATGCTGATGTCGGCCACGATTTTCGAAGGCTACGACATCACGATCTTCCACCTCGCGACCCCTGAAATCGCGCGCACCTTTCATCTTGCCGATCCCGCCATCGGCCTGATGGCCACGATCGTGCGCTTCGGCGGGATGCTTTCATTCTTCGTGGTAATCCTCGCCGATCGCTACGGCCGCAAACCGGTCATATCCGTGACCGTGCTCTGCTACACGGTGCTGACTCTGTTCACCGCGCTGTCGCGAGGCGTGGGCTCATTTACGATCTTTCAAAGCTCGGCGCAGATTTTCCTGGCGGCGGAGTTCGGGGTTGCGGTCACGATGATCAGCGAGGAGTTCCCCGACGCGCGGCGCGGGCGCGCGATCGCCGCGCTGCACATGGTCGCGTTTCTCGGCGTGACTGCCGCCGCGCTTACCTACGCGCTCATGGCGGAGTCGCGATGGGGATGGCGTGGCATGTACCTGCTCGGGATCGCGCCGCTGGTGATGGTCTGGTATCTGCGGCGCGGACTGCGCGAGACCGCCCGTTTCATCGCACACGAGCGGGCGCGGACCGCCGCAGGCCAGCCGCGCCCCGAATTCTGGCAGCAGATTCGCAAAACCCTGATGCCGTTTGCCGGCCCATATCGCTCGCGTTTGCTGATCATGTCCGGGCTATGGAATTCGATCGGACTGATTGGCGGCCCGATGGTGACCTTCTTCCCCCTCTTCGCCAAGCGCGATCATCATTGGAAATCCCACCAGATTTCGACTGCGATAATTCTCGCCTACGCGATGGGCACGATCGGCAGCATGTTGAGTGGATACCTGATGGACCGGCTTGGGCGAAGGTTTACCACCAGTTTTTTCTACGTGTTGGCTGGCGCGGCGATGTACGTGCTTTTCACCAGCGACACCTACGGCACAATCCTCGCCGCCGAAGTCGTTACGATGTTTGCCTATCAAGCGGCTCGCACGGCGACCTCGGCGCTCTCGACCGAGTTGTTCCCGACCGCCATTCGAGCGACCGGATACAGTCTGTGCGTGCAGGTGATCGGGCAGCTCTGCTGGACGCTGTCGCCGGTCGCCATCGGCCTGCTCTCAAAGCCGCTTGGTGGATTAGGCAACGCGGCCTCGATGTTCGCTGCCGGCCCGCTAATAGGCGTTCTAATTATCTGGTCGGCGATCCCCGAGACTCGCGGTAAGACGCTCGAGGAACTCTCACCGGGCATCGAGACGCCGCCAATCACTTCCGAGTAGTTCGCGCGCCCAGCCAACTCGCCAGCCGCAATTTGATTTCATCCACGATAGCGCCTGGAACGGCCGCGGCATCGACCACGATCGCGTCGCGAGGCTCCTCGAGCGTGTCGAACTGGCTTTGCAGAAGATCCGGATTCATGAAATGTCCGGTGCGAGTGCGAAGCCGCTGCTCGATTACCTGTTTCGATGCCTTCAAATAGACGACTTTCACCGTATTCGGATCGACAACAATCTCGTCGCGATACGATTGCTTGAGCGCGGAGCACGCAACGACTCCATCGCGTCCCTCCGCCAGCATGCCTTGGATCAACTTTTTAATCGCGCTCAGCCAGGGCGCGCGATCAGCGTCGTCGAGCGCGATCCCAAGATGCATCTTGCGCTTGGCTGCCTCCGAATGGAGGTCGTCGGCGTCATGAAACTCCCATCCAAGCGCCGCAGCGAGCGCAAGCCCGACGGTAGTCTTCCCCGCCCCCGTAACTCCCATGACGATTACAATCATGACATTGCCTTTCATCTGACCATCTCGCGCGAGCCAGTATAGCGCTTCCTTGACAGTTCACTGGGTCCGTCTAACATACGGATTGTCAGCCGAATCGAAGTAGCCGCTGCGGAGGTATCGTAATGTCAGGCGCAAATATCACTGAAAGCGAAATCAACCAGCCCAACCGCTGGCGACTCGAAACCCCCGGCCATTCGGGATGGAAGCGCACGGCGCGTCCCGGCGATCCCGACAAGTACCTGATGATCTCGGCGGACTGTCACTGCAACGAGCCGTCGAATCTCTGGTACGAGCGAATCGATCGCAAGTATCGCGATCGGCTGCCACGAATCGAAGTCGATGAAAACGGCGTCAAGTGGACCATCTCGGAAGGATGGGCCCGCTCGCGCCTGCTCGACAACCGCCTCGAAGGCGAAGACCATCTGCGCTCGAAGGCGGGCGCCGATCCGGAGCAGCGCCTGAAAGATCAGATTCGCGACGGCGTCGATGCGGAGATTATTTTTCCCAACAAGGGGCTCACGATGTGGGCGACGCCCGACGCCGAATTCGCGCATGCGCAATGCCGCGTTTACAACGACTGGGCGTGGGAGGCGTTCGCCAAGTACAACGATCGCATGTCGCCGCTCGCCGCGATCGCGACGGCTGACTTGCCGGGCTCAATCGCGGAAATCGAGCGCGTCGCCAAGCTTGGATTTCGCGGTCTGACGCTTCCGTGCAAGCCGATCTTCGGCGCGCATGACGCGCGGCATCCAAACTACAATCTGCCGATTTTCGATCCGCTGTGGGAAGTGATCCAGGCTGCGGATCTTCCGATCACCTTCCACGTCTCGACCGGACGCGATCCGCGCGCGGCGCGTAAAGACGGCGGCGCCGTCATCAACTATGTTTCGCATTCGCTGGTCCCGACTATCGAGCCGGTCGCAAATCTCTGCGGCTCCGGCGTGCTCGAGCGTTTTCCCGGAATCAAATTCGCCGCCATCGAATCCGGCATCGGATGGGTTGCGTGGGCTCTGGGAGCCATGGACGAGGCCTATCACAAGCATCACATGTGGGCGCTACCGCGGCTCAAGATGTTGCCGAGCGAGTATTTCCGCGCGCACGGATACGCGTCGTTCCAGGAAGATCCGGTCGGGCTCGATCTGGCGGTGAAATACAACCTGACCAACAATTTCCTGTGGGCCAACGACTATCCGCATCACGAGGGCAGCTGGCCTCATTCGGCGGAAGCGATCGAGCGCGAGATGGGCGGCCTGCCCGAAGACGCGCGCGCGAAAATCCTTGGCCTCAATGCGGCGCGTCTGTTCAAGTTCGATGTGGACGCGCTGACCAGGTCGCATCGCGCTCGAGTCGCGGCGAACTGAACGGCTGCTTGATGCCGTCGTCAGAACTTTCGCATCACTACGCCAACCTCGAAGGCGTGCGACTCCATTACGTCACGACTGGGCAGGGCAGCCCGGTCGTGCTGCTGCACGGATGGCCACAGACCTGGTACGAATGGCGGCGCGTGATGCCGTTGCTCGCGGACAAGTACTCGCTCGTCGCAGTCGACATGCGCGGCCTCGGCGATTCTTCGCGGCCCAGCTCCGGCTACGACAAGAAGACCGTCGCCAACGATATCTGGATGCTCATGCACAGCCATCTCGGGCACGCGCGCTTCGCCGTCGTCGGTCATGACTGGGGTGCGCCGGTTGCGTTTCGCCTCGCCGCGGATCACCCCGTCGAAGTGACGCATCTCGCGATGCTCGACGTTCCCGTTCCTGGCGATCAGCCGGCTGGCGCGGCAATCGGCGGCGGCGCGCGATGGTGGCACATGTTTCATCAGGTGCTCGATCTTCCCGAAGCTCTGGTCTCTGGCCGCGAACGGCTCTACCTCGAATTCTTTTACATGAACGGATGCGACCAGGCCGGTGCGATCGGCGACGCCGATATCGCGGAGTACGTGCGGACTTACTCGCAGGCGGGTGCGATGCGCGCGGGCTTCAACTTTTACCGCGCATTGCCGAAAGACGTCGCCGACAATCGCGCGACCTTTGCGACCGGATTCAAACTTCCGATGCCAACGCTGGGCCTCGGCGGCGGCGGCCCGCGCGGCCGCGGCAACCTGGTAGTCGAATCGCTCCGCCGCGTGGCGGTTCACGCTTCGGGCGGCTCAATCGCCGATTGCGGCCATTTCATCCCCGAGGAGAAGCCCATCGAGCTCGCCAACCAGTTGCGAGAATTCCTCGCGAAGTGAAGCCTCGCGCGGTAACTCGTCTCAATGTCGCTCGGGCGCTCGAAACGGTTCGAAACGGGGAGCCCGACGATGCCTTTGAAGCCGCGAAATGGTTATTCGGACAGAAACAGCACGCGAGTGCGCGAGATTTAATGGAGATCGCGGAAGACAACAGTTGCGGAATGTGGAACCGAATTGCCGCGATTCACACTATAGGCTTCCTTCGCCGCAGACCCGATATCGCGGCGCGATTAATCGCGCTGCTGGCCGACCCGCAGGAGAATATGAAAATCAGAGGACAGGCGGCAGAGTCGCTCTCCTACTACCGGGAGAAAGCGGCCATTCCGTTGTTGCGTAAGATCCTGTTGTCGAGCGAACGTCCGGGATTGAAGGTCGAGTGCATCTTTGCACTCTCCAAAATGTGGGACGACGACCTCAAAAGATTTGATCGCGATGCGCGCAAAGCCCTGAACAAATTTGCACGGACGCAACCGACTGGTAAAGCGGGCCGAGAGTTGAAACGATCAATACGCGCGATATGCCTTGGCTGGACATAGTTGAACAAGCGCAAATTCGAAACGCTTCCGTTCGCAACCGCAGTTTGGTACGCCTCGCACATAATGCAGTCGCTTCAGGAGAAATGCCGTGGATTTTAATATTCCTGCCGATGTCACCGCCTATCTGAAAGAACTCGACGCGTTCATCGAGAAAGAAATTAAGCCGCTCGAGCGCGAGAACGACAACATCCGCTTTTTCGATCATCGCCGCGAATGGGCGCGCACCGACTTCGAGCGCGACGGCTTGCCGCGCCACGAATGGGAAGCGCTGCTCGGCGAGATGCGCCGGCGCGCCGACAAGGCCGGGCACTATCGCTACGCGCTGCCCAAAGAATACGGCGGCAAGGACGGCACCAACCTTGCCATGGCGATCGTCCGCGAGTACCTGGCGGCCAAGGGCCTCGGCCTGCATAACGATTTGCAAAACGAAAGCTCGATCGTCGGCAACTTGCCGACGGTCCTGATGTTTCGCGACTTCGGCAACGATCAGCAGAAAAAAGAATTCATCCCCAAGCTGCTCGACGGCTCGATGCGTATCGCGTTCGGACTCACCGAGCCCAATCACGGCTCCGACGCGACCTGGATGGAGACGCGCGGCGTTCGCGATGGCGATCACTGGCGCATCACGGGGGCCAAGATGTGGAACACCGGGCTGCACGTCGCCACCCACGATTTCGTATTCGCGCGCACAAGCGGCAAGGACGGCAGTCCGCGCGGCATCACGTGCTTCATCGTCCCGACCAAAAGCGCGGGCTTCAAGATCGAAGAATACATGTGGACGTTCAACATGCCGACCGATCATCCGCGCATCTCGCTGACCGACGTCACAGTACCGGCCGATTCGACTCTGGGCGATCCGGAAAACGGATTGGCGGTCGCGCAGCACTTCGTCCACGAGAATCGCATCCGGCAGGCCGCGGGCTCGCTGGGCGCGGCGCAATATTGCATCAACGAGAGCGTGAAGTACGCCAAGGATCGCAAGCCGTTCGGTAAGCCGCTGTCGAGCAACCAGGCGATTCAATGGCCACTGGTCGAGCTGCACACCGAAGCCGAGATGATCCGCAATCTGATTCACAAGACGGCGTGGCAGATGGATCAGATGTCGAAGCCCGATGTCGCGCTCAAACTCTCCGACAAGGTCGCGATGTGCAACTACCGCGCGAACCGTCTCGTCTGCGAGGCGGCGGACCGCGCGATGCAGGTGCATGGCGCGATCGGTTACTCGCGGCATAAGCCGTTCGAGCACATTTTCCGGCATCACCGGCGCTACCGTATCACGGAAGGCTCGGAGGAAATCCAGATGCGGCGCGTCGCGCAATACTTGTTCGGATTTTTCAAGGATCGAAAGGTGGCGGAGGAGTAGGGCAGTGAAAAACTCGCGCGCGAGACAAATATGAGCAGCGAAGATTTCGCCGCGCGCCTGCAAGCCGCAATCGCACGTCACGTCGGCGCGCCGGGCACGATCCATGACCTGCAAAGATTGACCGGCGGCGCGAACAAGACAACGTGGTCGTTCGACGCGGACGTCTCCGGCGCACGCGCGCAATTCATCCTGCAACTTGCCAGCCCGCGCGCCAACGACGAGAACAATCCGCTAGCTGGAGTCTCGCCGCATCTGATTGCGGAGGAAGACGCGCGCCTGATGATCGCGGCGGTCAAGGCCGGCGTCCCCGCTCCTCGCGTGCGCGCGATTCTCAAGGATGACGACGGGCTCGGCGCCGGCTACGTGACCGAGCGGGTGGCGGGAGAGACG
>Ga0209420_1000435_pt1 | contig 22500 bp, 21 predicted proteins | sample BlaSpr_A8_OM1_O1_FD_187972 | JGI IMG/M metagenome (GOLD analysis project Ga0209420, IMG submission 187972) | Forest soil microbial communities from Thunder Bay, Ontario, Canada - Black Spruce, Ontario site 2_A8_OM1_O1 (SPAdes) (version 2) | ecosystem: Environmental > Terrestrial > Soil > Boreal...
TGGCGGACTTCGATTCAAAAAGAAAACATCCTCGCCATGCGCGTCGATCAATATCAGCAACATCCCCCGGTCACGCGCATCGTTCTGGACTTGCTCGAGCCCTATGGCTACTCGTGGGATGGGGCAGGCACTCGGCTGCTGGTACGTCTCAAGCCGGCTGAGGATGGGAACGCGAGTAACAGATCAGCGCGGTTTCAACCTCCGACCGTTCCCGGCATTTCGCTGGACGCCGCTCCGGCTGTGGTTCCGGTCACGGCGGGGGATGGCGCCCTGGTGTTGGCAGGAAGCCGTCTCGGTTCCGGTTCGACGGTGACGGCCGGTGCGGAAACAACGATCCTGCGTTTGTCGCGCGGAGGAGAACTTCGCGTGTGCCCGGGCACGACGGTTTCAGTGACGCCTTCGCAGACCAAGCGCGACCTGATGCTCGGCTTAAGCACCGGCGCAATCGAGGCTCACTATACACTGCGCGCATCAGCCGACACGGTGCTGACTCCGGACTTCCGTATTCTGTTTGCCGGACCCGGAGAATTCCACTATGCCCTGAGCGCCGACCCGCACGGCAATACCTGCGTCCGGGCGCTGAAGGGCAACACTTCTTCGGCGATCGTCTCTGAGCTGATGGGAGACCGCATTTACCAGGTCAAGCCCACCGAGCAGGCGATGTTTCACTCAGGACAGATCGACAAAGTTGACACCGAAGTTCCGCTGGAGTGTGGATGCCCTCCGCCTTCGCCGCTCATGCGGGCGCAGGCTCCTTTTGCCCCCAACGTGCCGGACTCGGAATTGCCGGCCTCGGCGCGCATCGGGGGCAGTCGGGTTGCATCTGCGGAAAGTGGTTCTCTGGGCACGACCGCTTCGACTACAAGGCTGTCGAATGGGCCAGAGACCGCGTCCCTGCCGCCTCCCCAGCCGAATGACGTTCACGTGCAGGTCGACGTGCCGTTTGTATTTACTCCGCAGGACCGCGCGGCCAGCGCGTTACCCACGCCCCTCGAAGCCGCCAGGGATTTGCCGGTGGAGGATTCGCCGGCCCGTCAGGTGCACCTCGATGCCGTAATTGAGTCGCCACCGCCGGAGAAGCAAGCCCAGCCTGAGCACCGCGGCTTTTTCCGCAGAGTGAAAGGAATGTTGTCCGCCATCTTTGGGTAAGCGGCACCGGCGTCTCGCTCAGTCGGCGGCGCTACACTCGGAAGATTTTCTTCCCTGGAAATCCTTTTCGCATTCTCCGGCGTCTTACGGCACGTTGGGCTGAGATTGTTGGCGACAACTCGTCGGCAGGAGCGCGTCATGACCGCTGCATCTCCCGGACCGGGCCCTCTTCTATTCTCGATACTGTCGGGCGAAAACAATGGCGGGCATCGAGCCCGCCGCGAGACTTTTTTGCTCTCGCTGCTCGGACAAGCAGCACTCCTCGGACTGCTCATTTACTTCACAAGCTGCGTAATCCGCAGCGCACCCGAAATCGCCAGCCGCTTACCCAAGTTCAACGAGCTGCCTCTGGTGTTCTCCGGGCACAACGGCGGCGGCGGCGGAAACCACGACCCGCTTCCGGCCTCGCACGGCAATCTCCCCCGAGCCTCGCTCGATCCTCAACTCGCGCCGCCGACGGTTATCCTTCCCAAGGAACCGCCCAAGCTTCCGGTGGAGGAGACGGTGGTGGTGGCCCCGGACGTTCGGATGCCCAAGGGCGGTCCAATCGGCGATCCCATGGCGCAATTTTCTCGCGTGCTGTCGAACGGACCAGGCGGTCTTGGAGGGATCGGACCCGGTTGTTGCGATGGCGTCGGACCTTCCTCGGGGCCGGGATTCGGCCCCGGGCCGTCTGGAATTTATCCCGCAGGAAAGATGGGTGTGACCGTGCCGCAGGTGATTTTCAATCCTGAGCCAAGCTTTTCGGATGAAGCCCGCAAGGCTAAGGCTCAGGGAATCGTGACGCTGCTTCTCGTCGTGGGCAAGGACGGGCGGCCCTATAACATCCGTGTTGGGCAGGCTCTGGGTATGGGCTTAGACGAGAAGGCGATCGAGGCCGTCTCCCGCTGGCGCTTCCGACCGGCCACTATGAACGGCCAGCCGGTGGCCACTCAAATTGCGGTCCAGGTGGATTTTCGATTGTACTAAAAATGAAAACGGCGCCGGACCTCAGCCGTCGGGGGCTCTGAGGTCCGACGTCGTTCTTGTTTACCTCGCTTGTTAACTTCGGTTGATGGCGCGGCGCAGGGGCTCAACTTTTTCACGCAGATCGTCGGCGAGATCGGCGCCCCGGGCGGCCGCATCGCGCACGCGGTCACTGGCGACCCGCACGCGGTCTTTGGCCTCGTCGGCCCAATCCTCAAGAGTGCCTTTGGCATCTTTGTAGCCACGTTGCAGGTCGCGGCGCATTTGTTTGCCGGTCTTGGGAGCGAGCATCAGCGCGGCCAAGGCTCCGGCGCCCAGCCCAATCAAAAGAAATGTGACTGCGACGCCGACGCTGCTGCCTTCTGAAGATTCGTAATTTCCAATTTTCATCATGAAGACCTCAATTTTTCCGCCCGGGAGTGTTCGGGCATATTGCCAAAGAGTGCGCCGAATCCGGCGACACCTCATTCTAGTCCTACCGCGGGATCCCGGCGCATCCAATACCGAAGGAAGGATTGCGCTCCACTTCGATGAGTTCGGCTTCGAGAAGGTTTCCCTTCCGCCGCACCTGAGTGTAAAATAGCCTCTTAGCCCTCGTGGCGGCGGAACTTGTGGCCTGCCCGCCTTCCGCCGGCTTCAAACCGCAATCGCACAAGGAGACTTTTTCAAGCGATGTCGATCCCTGCCACCCAGCTTCGTCCGGGCATGATCATCAAGCACAACAATGATCTGCACTCCGTCTTCAGTGTCGAACACCGCACCCCCGGCAACCTGCGGGCATTTATTCAAGCCAAGCTGCGCAACCTGCGAACTGGCGCCATGTTCGAACACCGTTTTCGCTCCCCCGATCCTATCGAGAAGGTCAACGTGGACGAAGTGGAGATGCAATTTCTCTATGCCGACGGCGACAGCTATTACTTCATGGACACGCAGAACTACGAGCAGACTCACCTGAGCAAGGAAGTACTGGGCGACGCTGTCGATTACCTGATCGCCAACCTCGAAATCAAAGTGGAATTCTTCGATGGCAAGGCCGTCGGCATCGAATTGCCGCAAACCGTGATTCTGACCGTAGTCGAGACCGAGCCTGGACTGAAGAGCGCTACCGCTTCCAGCGTGACCAAGGCCGCCAAGACCGAGACCGGACTCGTGGTGCAAGTGCCGCCCTTCATCAACGAAGGCGAAAAAATTAAGGTCGATACCTCGGAAGGCGCGTATCTGTCCAGAGCATAAAAGTTCAAGGGTAATGTTGAGCGTAACGAGAACCTCGCAATGCGAAATGTCGCGGAGTCGACCGATCCCTGCTTTGCATAGGATCGCGGCAGCGCGGCCAGGCACTCGCCAGAGAATCGATTGAAAGTCCTCGCAGCGCCCGCGGAATTTTGAAATTGCGGAATCTAGAGATCGTTCGATTACGAATCCGCTTCGCGTTCACGAGGCCCATTCTCCGCTCAGGATCACATTTTTTGCGAAATGACTCTTACTGAAAAGCCGGTTGAGGCCCGCCGGTTCCTCGTCCGCGGACGCGTACAAGGCGTCGGTTTCCGCTGGTTTGTCGAGCGCGAGGCTCATATTCTGGGCATTGCCGGGTGGGTGCGGAACAATCACGACGGCAGCGTGGAAGTTCTTGCCCAGGGGACTCGCGACCAGCTCTCAGGATTGCATTCCCGCCTGCGTGAGGGCCCACGCGCGGCTCGCGTGGATGCGGTCGAGGTATCCGACGCCCCACCGGCCGCTGGGCTGAATTCATTTCGTATTGAAGGAGCGTGGTAAATGCACTTGCCGTCTGTCCCGGCCATGGATGCCGACCAATTAAAGAAACTAATTCGTGAGATTCCCGACTTTCCCAAGAAGGGAATTCTGTTTTACGACATCACGACTCTGTTAAAGGACAAGACCGGCTTCGCCACGCTGATCGACAAGCTCTCCGAGCACTACATCGCGCAGAACATTGACCTGGTGCTCGGTATGGAAGCGCGCGGTTTTATTTTTGCTCCGGCGCTGGCGTATCGTCTGAATGCCGGGTTCGTTCCCGTGCGCAAGCCCGGCAAACTTCCCGCCGAGTGCGTGAAGTACGACTATGCCCTGGAGTATGGGACGAACTCGCTGGAAATTCATAAGGATGCCATTCAGAAAGGGCAGCGCGTCTTGATCGTCGACGATCTGCTGGCCACCGGCGGCACCGCCCAGGCCACGGCTAAGCTGGCAGCTATGCTGGGCGCTAGCATCGCCGGCTTGGGATTTGTGGTGGAACTGGAATTTCTGAAGGGCCGCGACAAACTCAAGGGATACGACGTGATGTCGCTGCTGCGTTACGACAGGTAGGGCCAAACAAAAAACGTTTGGCGCACAGTCGTAGCGTTGTATTTCACGCCCAATTAAAATGAGCCTAGCGCAAGAGCCGCGCTATGATCAGCACAATTCCGGACCAGATGCTTGCACTGAAAGCAATCGATAGCGCCAGCCCTGAAATCGCATCGTGGCCTTTTCGGTCTCCGTCAAGATCCGACTCATCCGCGAGCCAGGAAGGCGGAAGCCCAATCTCTCGCGAACTCGTTACTGACGCGTTCCAAGAATCTGGGATCGCGGTTCTAGACTTTATCACGTCGGTGCTTGCTTGGGGGGACAGCTGCAAGACTTTGTAGCTCAATGAAGCACCTCCTCGAATTCGATTTCATTCCAGGGCCGTTCTCAACCGCGGCCCAAGTCGCTCAATATGAGGCTTATCCTTTCAAGTGGGTTGCCGGATTTCCGCATGGCATCAAAGAATCCTACGTCGCTGCCGATTTTCGAGCTCATACACACGCCCTAATGCTACACCCTATCCATATGAATGACGAAATTGTCGCTGAAGTCCCCTGGACTTGATATACAGGAAAGACCTGAGTTTGCAATAGAGTGGTCGACCATCAGGGCTCCCCCAGGGACAGATGTGACTCCTTCGGTAAATAGCCTTTCCGCTTAAACCAATCCTCCATTGCGTCCCTGAGTCGGTCCACGGGCACGCTGGAACCGATTTCCATCTGGCCGTCGGAGAGTGGAAGAGTGTCATCGAAGACGCTGGCATTGGTGAAGTTGCGCATGGAAAAACTGTCGAGCCACTTCAGCGGGCAAGGAAGCCTGCGGCCGTTAGCCTCGTACTCCACGCGAATCTTTCGAGCGAACATCAATTGATTTAACCACAGGAAGGGGGGCAGCAATCACAAGCGGGACCCGGTCGGAAAAAAGGGAGGGCTACGCACGCCAGACAGCCGGGGGCGGCTGTCTCCACCAGATGCTCATGTAGTGACAGCCGCCTCGACTGTTAAGCCTGGCTGCACGGCTCCAAAGCCGGCATCCTCAGCCATCTCAACACACGGCCACGGCATCCACGCCTCCAGATACCGCACCGCAGGTGTCTAAACCCACGTAGGGTCCGCTTCTCGAGCGAAGAGTAGCGCCGCCACTCGTTCTGTTTCCGGCGTTCGTCGCCGATAGGGACCCACCTCCACGGAGGAGTTATGCGCTCCATGAAAACCGCAGCATTGTGGTTGGCGCTTGCCGCAGTTTCCTCTGGCCGGTTTTCCCTCGGTCAGTCTTCTTTTGGCAAGCTTTCCCTTGGCCAATCTTCCACTCCGGGGCCGTCGGCTAACCTTGCCGCACGCCTGCCGGTAACCCACGTCATTCTCTACAAAAATGGGGTCGGCTACTTCGAACACGCAGGGCGTGTTCACGGCAGCCAGGATGTCAACGTCGACTTCACCACGGCGCAACTGAACGATGTGCTGAAGTCGCTCACCGTTCTCGACCTGGGCAAAGGCCGCATTACCGGAGTGAGCTACAACTCGGCTGCGCCTCTGGAGCGGCGACTCGGCTCGCTGCGTCTGCCGGTCGGAGAAAATCCGACCACGGCGCAGTTTCTCGACGCACTACGCGGGGCACGGCTGGAGGTGCGGAGCGGCTCCGAAAGCGCTTCCGGCCGCCTGCTGAGCATTGAAGAGCGGGATTTGCCGGGCAAAGTCGATCAGAAGATCACGGTTACGCAAATCTCGGTCGTGAGTGAGAGCGGCGAAGTACGCCTCTTTGATTTGACTCCTTCGACCAGCGTACGCGTGGCGGAAAAAGAAGTGAACGAAGAAGTTGGCAAGTATCTCGGGCTCATCGCCTCGACGCGTGATCAGGATGTCCGGCGGATGACGATCTCGACCGCTGGGGATGGCGAGCGAAGCCTGCTGGTCAGCTATATCAGCGAGGTGCCGGTGTGGAAAAGCACCTACCGGATCGTGATTCCGAGCGAGGGCAAGCCGCTGCTGCAGGGATGGGCGATCGTCGACAACACGGTGGGGGAAGACTGGAACGATGTTGAGTTATCGCTGGTCGCGGGTGCCCCGCAGTCGTTCGTACAGGAACTGTCGCAGCCTTACTACACACGGCGGACGGTGGTGGCGCTGCCGGAAAATGCGATGCTCACGCCGCAGACGCATGAAGCGACGATCCAGCCGCAGACGGTGGTCGTGAACGGCCAGCTTGCCTCGCCGGCGATGATAGCCGGCGGGGTTCCGGGCGGGGTTCCCGGCGGATCGATGGGCGGAGTGATCGGAGGGGTTGCGAGCGGTGTCCCTCAGGCGCAAAGTAGCTCCGGCAGTGGGGGCGGAGTTGGCGGTGGCAACTTCAAGGCTTGGATCGCCCGTCCCGACGCCACTGAGGTTGCAGAGAATCTCGAATCCGGAACCACCGTCGGCGAAACCCGCGAACTCGGTGACCTGTTCGAGTACAAGCTCAAAGACCGCGTCACCATCCGCAAGAACCAGTCCGCGCTGGTGCCCATCTTGCAATCGCGCATCGACGCGGAAAAAGTTTCGGTCTGGAATCCCTCCCAAAGCTCCGTCCTACGCGCGCTCTGGGTGAATAACACCAGCAACCTTACGCTCGACGGCGGCAGCTTCAACGTGCTCGAGGACGCCGCCTTCGCCGGCGAGGGCTTGATGGACGCGATCAAGCCGGGCGAGAAGCGGCTCCTGTCCTACGCAGCCGACCTCGGCGTGCTGGTCAATGCCAAACAAAAAGCCGACAATCAGCGGGTCACCAAAGTGATCATCGAGCACGGCCTGATGACGCAGTCGACCGAGGAGCGCCAGGAAAACACCTATACGATTCGCAATCGCGATGCATCCCCGCGCGAGGTTGTGATCGAACATCCGGCGCGCCCCGGCTGGAAACTCACGGATAATGAAAAGCCCGCGGAGAGTTCCGCATCCTTCCATCGCTTCCGGATCACGGTGGAACCGAGAAAGACCACAACCTTGCTGGTCAAGGAGTACCGGCCAATCAGCAACCGGTACCAGCTCTCGAACGTGACCGACAATGACATCAAGTTCTTCCTCGATCAGAAGATGATCAATGCAGACGTGGAAAAAGCGTTGCGGCGCATTGTGGCGCAGAAAAATGACATCACCGTGCTCGAAGCGGTGATTACCGGACGCCGCGCCCAGGTGTCAAGCATCTCCGACGATCAGCAGCGGGTTCGCGAAAATATGAAAGCGTTGAAAGGCAGCGCCGAAGAAAAGGCGTTGGTCGAAAGATACGTTCGCGAACTGAACGAGCAGGAAGATCGGGTGCAGTCTTTGCGCCGCGAGATCGCCGAGACGCAGCAAAAGCGCGATACCGCCCAGGGCGCACTCCAGGGAATGATTGAAGCGCTCCAGATGGAGGCGACGCTTTAGCCCCTTGATAGCGTCGTCTGGGGCCAGAATTCACTGGCTGCTGGAAGAATGAGACGGGAACCAGTCTGAGAACTCGGAGCTCGGTCCGAGGCGATAGAATACGCGCGATATTTTTCTAAGGAGACGTTCGCTACTTTTGGGCCTTCGGCCCCGCTGCCTTCACTTCCGGCGGGGCATCGAAGTTCTCGAAATTTCTGGCGAAGCGGTTGCGCAGGTCTTCAGCGGCTTTGTCATACGCCGCCTTGTCTGGCCACGCGTTGCGCGAATTCAATATGTAGGGCGGGACACCGTCGCATGCCTTGGGAATGCTAAAACCAAACGTCGGCTCGATTTCAAATTCCTCCCGGATCAGTACGCCCTCAACCGCCGCGTCGACCATGGCGCGGGTATGCGGTATCGCCGTGCGCTTGCCGACGCCGTACGGCCCGCCCTGCCAGCCGGTATTCACCAGCCAGCATTGCGCGTTATGTTCACGCAAGCGGCGGCCTAGCATTTCCGCATAGACTTTCGGCGGCAAGGGAAGAAACGGTGCTCCGAAACAGGTAGAGAACGTCGCCGTGGGTTCCTTCACACCGGCTTCGGTTCCCGCAATCTTCGCCGTATATCCCGACAGGAAGTGATACATTGCCTGCTCCGGCGTCAGCTTCGAGATCGGCGGTAAAACGCCAAAGGCATCCGCTGTAAGAAATACAATATTCTTGGGATGTCCGCCGATGCCCGGAATTACCGCATTCTCGATGAAGTCCACGGGGTAGGCGGCACGCGTGTTCTCGGTCTTGCTATCGTCGTTATAGTCAGGCGCGCGGGTGGCGGAATCCAGGGCGACGTTCTCCAGCACGCAGCCGAAGCGGAGCGCGTTCCAGATTTGCGGTTCGTTCTTTTTCGAAAGCTTGATGCATTTGGCGTAGCATCCGCCTTCGAAGTTGAAAATCCCGTCGGCGCTCCAGCCATGCTCGTCGTCGCCAATAAGGTCGCGCGAGGGATCGGCCGACAGCGTGGTTTTACCGGTGCCCGAGAGCCCGAAGAATAGCGCGCTCAAACCGTTGCGGCCAACATTGGCCGAGCAGTGCATGGGGAAGACATTCCGAGGCGGCAGCAGGAAGTTCATAACACTGAAGATGCACTTCTTCATCTCTCCCGCGTACGAAGTTCCGCCGATCAGCACGGTGCGGCGCGTGAAATTCAACAGGATGAAGACTTCCGAGGCCACCCCGTCACGTCTGGGATCGGCCTTAAACTCCGGGGCCGCGATGACGGTAAATTCTGCATGATGCTGCTTGAGCTCTTCCCTTGTCGGCCGCAAAAACAACTGCCGCACAAACAGGTTGTGCCAGGCATATTCATTCACGATTCGAACCGGCAACCGGTAACTGGGATCGGCGCCGCAGAAAAGATCCTGCACAAAAAGCTCCTGTCCGCGCAGATGCTCCATCACGCGCCCGTAGAGGGCGTCAAACTTCTCCGGCTCGAAGGGCAGGTTGACCGCACCCCAAGCGACGTTGTGTGCCGTGGTCTCATCCTTTACGATGAATTTGTCTTTGGGAGAACGCCCGGTGCGATTGGTGTAGCCGACGAGCGCTCCATTGGCCGCCAGCATCGCTTCATCGCGCCGGATGGAGTGCTCCACCAGCAACGCCGGAGAAAGATTAAAATGCGTCCGGCCTTCGCTCAGCAACTCGGCTATGTCGCTGACGTGCATCGTGGTCGCCATGAAGTCTCCTCGTCGGGATCGAAAACAGTCATAAAACGCCAAACATATTATTTTCCCTCAAAAATCATCGCGCTGCCAAATATTATGGGCTGGAGTTGGGGTGGAGCAGGGATGCAGTCGAGTTTTGACAACCTTTATCCCGTGAGACTCTTCCGAACCCTAGCCGTTTTTCAGGTATAAGAAAATTGCGCGCCGACCGGCGCGGAAGGTCCGCCAGATCCCGCTCCCGGCTCGCTCCGACTCGATCACGTAATTCCGACTCTCCACAGACAATAACTTGTCGCTTCGCGCAGCACCGCGACCGCGCGCTGCAACACGCCGTGCGGCCGCGAGTCAGGGCGCGGCGCAACGTAAACCGGGGCGATACCTTCGTACTCCAAAAGCTTGCGGATACGAAAGACGTGGTACGCATCGCTCACGGCGACGCAACTGTGCAGGCCGTTGGCATGCATGATCACCGCCACGCGCACGGCCGATTCCGAGGTATCGCGGCCCTGCGTCTCAGCAATCAGGCTGCGCTCGGGAACGCCGTGACGCATCAGATAGTCGCGGCCCACGCCACCTTCGCTGAAACTGGGATCGCCAGCAGCGCCGCCCGTAGTGATGATGATCGGCGCCATGGCGCGATGGAACAGATCGAGAGCGTGATCGAGGCGCGCCCGCAAGACCGGGGACGGGCGTCCGGAGTACTCTGCCGCACCGAACACGATAATCGCATCCGCCGCGTGGATTTCCTCGAGAGAAGCCGTGTGCGCAACCTGAAAGGCCGTGATCGCCAGAACTGCCGCAACCACCAGCGCGGTGAGGACCAACAGACGAAGCCACCAGCGCGGTGGTCGATGCTGGTTGGCGCCTTCATCGGTCATTCTTCGCAGTTCATCCTTCGCAGTTCATCCTTGGGCAAAGAAGCTGGAAATTTCGTCGGCGGCAATCGCGCCTTCGCGAATGATGCGCCAGCGAGTCGCTTCGTCACTGAGATCGACGATGGTGGAGGCAACGTCCCGCGGAGAAATCCCGCCGTCGACAATGATGCTGATGCGCCCCTTGAGCTGCTCGCGTACCTGCTCGGCGCTGGTGCACTCCGAGGCGCCGCTCAGGTTCGCTGAAGTTGCGGTAATCGGAATGGCTGCTGCGGCTACGACTGCCCGCGGAATTGCTGCGTTGGGCACTCGCAATGCGACGTTGCCCGTATTGGCCGTCACTTTAAGGGGCAAGCGCGATCCGGCCTTTACGATGATGGTCAGCGGCCCTGGCCAGAACTTCCGCGCCAGAGCATAAAATTCTTCGGGCAGGGGCTTAGCCAGTTCTTCCGCCTGATCTGTGCTTTCGATCAGCAGAGACAATGGCTTGTGGCGCGAACGCGTCTTGATATCGTAAACGCGCTCCACCGCGCGCAGATTGAAGGGATCCGCAGCCAAGCCGTAAAACGTGTCGGTCGGCATGCCCAGCACCTCGCCGGAACGGATCTGATCGGCGGCGTATTTGATCAGGGACGACTCAGGAGTCTCGCTATTAATTTTTACGATCTCGGCGCGCACGGCGCTCCTTCTGTTCTGCCACAAGCTCGATTTATTTAGACGGATTTATTTAGACCGCGAAACCTATCATAATACGGCAAATCGAGGCAACCTGAGGCGACAGCGTAGCGTATCATGCAGTCAGCGTAAATGAGTCGAACCTCAGAAACTACGCCCAGCCCCCAGCACCGGCTCCGCCGGATCGAAGGCCGCCACAATGCTTTAGTGAAGCAACTCCGTCAGGCGTTCGCGCACGCGGAACGTACCGAAGATGGTAGCTGCGCCATCGAAGGCCTCCGCATCGTTGAAGAGGCCATCCGCAGCGGGCTGCGCTTTCGAGCTGTGTTCTTTAAGGAATCCGCGCAGAACCTGGCAGAACGCCTGCTGCCCCAGATCGGCGCCAACGTCGACGCGTTATTGCTTCGCGACAAGCTTTTCGACGGCATCGTTCCCAGCGAGAGTCCGCAGGGAGTCGCAGCGCTGCTGCGACTGAAAGAATTTTCTTTCGCCGACGTGCTGGAGCGATTACAGGTCGGCCCCGTCATCGTTCTCGCGGGACTGCAAGATCCCGGCAATCTGGGAACCATTCTGCGCTCGGCAGAGGCCTTTGGCAGCGCGGGCGTAGTGCTCGGCGAGGGTACTGTCAGTCCGTTCAATTCGAAGGTAATTCGTGCCTCAGCGGGATCGATCTTCCGGCTGCCGGTTATCCTCACGAAAGCGGCGGGCGGACTGGATGAGATTTCCGCCAAACTGCGCGCCCAGAGTGTGCGCCTGCTGGCCACGTCATCCCACAAGGGCACGCCGCTGGATCAGGCAAACCTTCGCGGCCCGGTTGCAGTTTTCGTTGGGAGCGAGGGATCAGGCCTACCCCGTGCGCTGATGGGGCAAGCCGATGCCTTGGTCGCAATCCCGCACATGCCCCAGGTGGAATCCTTGAATGCAGGCGTCGCGGGGAGCATCGTGCTCTACGAAGCGGCGCGCCAACGGCAGGGCCGATAATTACGCCAGTCCCCCTCCGTCGACCACAAGCGCCGCGCCCGTGATCCAACTCGCCATCGGACTCACCAGAAACAGGACTGCATTGGCAATATCGTCAGGCGTGCCGACGCGGCCCAACGGACGATTGGCGGCCGCCCGCATGAAAGCCTGCACGTCCTCGCCAAGCTGTGCGCATTCGCTGCGCAGCAGGGGAGTTTCAACGTCTCCCGGGCAAACGCTGTTCACCCGGATATTATTTTTGCCGTGGTCGATGGCCATCGCCCGGGTCAGGTTTACCGTCCCGCCTTTGGCGGCACAATACGATGCGGCGCGCGGACCGCCTTTGAGCGACCATCCCGAGCCGATATTCACAATGCTGCCTCCACCGTTGCGAATCATGTGGGGCACGACTTCGTGCGACAGCAGATAAATTCCTTTGAGGGTCACGTCGAGAGCCAGGTCCCATTCGTCCTCGGTGAGATCGATGACATCCTTGCGAATGGCAACGCCCGCGCAGTTGCAGAGAATGTCTATCCTGCCCGAACGTTCGATGACGGTTCCCACGGCACGCCGGCATTCGGCGGCGCTGCGGACATCTGTATTTAGAAAAATCGCTGCGCCTGCCTGCGCTTCAATTTCAGCGGCGCTCTCGCGTCCTTTCACGTCATCGATGTCAAGCAGAGCAACCAGTGCGCCCATCTCCGCCAAGCAAAACGCAATCCTGCGGCCGATCCCTGACGACGCGCCGGTAACCATCGCAATCTTGCCCTCCAGCGAGAGCATTCGGGCCGCCCGTTCTTCGATTTTCATGGACCCCATATTCATCTTGATGCGATCGAGCCGGTAATACTCAGTCCGAAGAACCTGCACAATCTGCGCAGGCCGTACAGACTGACCACTACTTTCATAACAGACTTTTGACGCCTTGTTTTGCCCCTGTTAAACTGGTGGTTCGTCTCATTATTCAATAGCCCGCCGTTATTTTCAGAAGGGAAGTCCGTGCGCGCAGAAACCCGCCATCATCTGAAACAGGACGCTTTTAGCCGTGTCACCATCGACGCCGCCGAAAAGACAGCCGATTGGACAGTCGAGCATCGAACCGTTGTCATCATCACCGCGGTTGCGGTCGCAATCGTTCTCGGTGCCGCCATCGGCGGATGGTATTACCTGAGCGCGCAGGACGAAAAAGCCAGCTTCGACCTGTCCCTGGCAGTTCGAACCATGGACACTCAGCTTCGGCCGGAAGGAACGCCTGCCCAGCCTGATGTCCCCAGCTTCACTTCGGCCAAAGAACGGGCCCTTGCTGCCCAGAAACAATTTCAAGCGATCGTCGACAAATACCCGCACACTCGCACCGCCGACCTCGCCCATTATTTCCTGGGAGTGACTGCGGCCATTTTGTCGGATAACGCAACCGCCGAGCGTAACTTTAAACAGGTGGCCTCCGCCGGCAACCGCGAGGTTGCAGCCGTAGCCAAGTCTGCCCTCGCTGCGCTCTACGGCCAGACCAATCGCACCAAGCAAGCCGCAGCTCTCTATCAGGAGTTGATCAACAAGCCGACCGCGTCGCTCGGCAAAGTAACCGCCCAACTACAGTTGGCGGAACTCTACCGGAACGCCAACCAGCCGCTCGACGCCAAGAGAATCTACGAGCAGATAAAAAAAGAAAATCCCAGCAGCGAAGCCGGACAACTTGCCACCCAGAAACTGGCAGAACTGAAGTAGTCTTTGTTCGAACCCGTTCGGTAGCGTTCGGTTCGTTACCTTGGTAAGGCTCCTCTGACGTTTTGCCGCGGCTCTCGCGGCCTCGCTCAACGAGAATTACGGAGACCACATTCGTCGTGGTCGGGCGAGGTCAAATCATGCTCTGTCCAAGCTGCCGTCCGTGCTTCTTCCTGATCCTTCTGGGATTACTCCCCACCCTTACGTTCAGCCAGGAAAGTTCCGGTTCGCAAAGCCTGGGTGATGTTGCCCGCAAGCTGCGCAAGGACACAACCAACGAAGTCCGCATGAGCGACGAGGATACGAAAAAGCTCTTCGAGTCCGTTGACAAAATCTTCGACTTCGCCGCCGAAGACACGGGCATGCCCAAGCACACGGCGGTGAAGCGACGATTGGTCAGCAAAGCCGATGTGGAGAAGTACGCCAGCGGCGCACTGGCCAAGGAGGAATTCACCAAACGGTTCGCCCAGGAAGAATTGAGTATGAAGAAACTCGGCTTCCTGCCGCGCGATTTCAACCTCAAGGAATTTCTGGTGAAGTCCACGGGCCAGCAGATTGCGGGCTACTACGACTTCGAAACCAAAACCATTTCCCTGTTGAACTGGGTTCCGCCCGACCGGCAGGAACCGATCCTGGCTCATGAGCTGACTCACGCCCTGCAGGATCAGAACTATGATCTCGGGAAATGGATGAAGGCTGCTCGCAAGCCGGCAGGAAATGGTTCCAAGCATGTCGAAACCGGCAATGATGACGGCGCGACCGCCCGCAAGGCCGTGGTGGAAGGCCAAGCCATGGTGGTTTACGTGGACTATCTGCTGGCCCCGATGGGGCGTAACCTGGTGAACACGCCCGATCTGATCTACCAGATGGAAGAGCCCGCGGTCAAGGCGGTAGCGGACTCGCAGATGTTGCACGATGCCCCCATGATTCTCCGCGAGTCGGGATCGTTTGCTTACAACGAAGGCCTGATCTTTGAAGGCGAATTGCTGCATAAGGGCGGGAAAGAAATGGCCTTTGCCGGCGCTTTCGCACGTCCGCCGCGGAACTCGCACGAAATACTGCAGCCACAGGCTTACATCAGTGAAGAAAAGCTGCCCCCGGTCGCCATACCAGATTTGAAGCAGTTACTGGGTGACCAGTACGACGTATTCGATTCGGGAGGCATTGGGCAACTCGACGTCCGTGCGCTGCTGAAACAGTACGGCGAGCGGAAAATTGCCGACGATCTTTCTTCCGCCTGGCAGGGTGGCGCCTACGTCACTTTCCATCGCAAGAACAACGTCGCGAGCGCAGAATCCGCGACCACGGCCGACTTGGCGCTGCTGTATATTTCGCGATGGACAACGCCGCAGGCCGCCGAGCGCTTCGCGCGTTTCTACGCCTCTGCGGTCACACAGCGTTATCAAACCGCAACCCTACAGCCCGCGTCCGCCTGCAGCGGTCCTAACTGCCCCGTATCCCGCGCTGAAATCATCACCGAGGAAGGACCGGTGCTGGTGGAGCACTGGGGAGACAACAGCGTGCTCGTGACCGAAAGTTTCGACACGACCACGGCCGCCAAAGTGCACAATGCGGTGCGGGATGGCGCCGCCAGCCTACGCGCCGGGAATTCTCCACTCGACGAAATCGGGCTGCGGCTCTACGAGATCCCGGCTTTCAGGAAGATGGCAGAGCAGCTGGGTACGCAGATCGCGCGGGACATGGTACTGGCTCCCACTCCTTAAACCTCTCCATCTGCTTTCGCTCGCACCGCCGACTTTAGGTCCGCTCCGCCATTCCCCTTTTTCGGCAGGTTGGTTACCATGTTGGGCAGTTTCCAAACTGCACCACTGGAACTCCATGGCAGACATCGCGCTCCGCGTCAACGGCAGTGAAAAGAAACTCAGCGTCTCGCCGGAGACGCCTTTACTCTGGGTTCTCCGCGACACCCTCGAACTCACAGGAACGAAATTCGGCTGCGGCGCGGGACTGTGCGGCGCCTGCACGATCCACGTCGACGGCAACCCGATTCGATCCTGCTCAACTCCGGTTTCCCAGGTCGCGGGAAAAAGCGTTACTACCATTGAAGGTCTCGGAGCCAACGGCCTGCACCTGCTGCAGCAAGCCTGGATCGCGGAAGAGGTTCCGCAATGCGGCTACTGCCAGACAGGACAGATCATGTCCGCCGCGGCGCTGCTCGCGAGAACTCCCCACCCGACCGACGAGCAAATCACGCAGGCGATGAACGGCAACCTGTGCCGCTGCGGAACCTACGAACGCATTCGCAAAGCGGTGCATCGCGCCGCCGGCAACGGAGGCTCGCGATGAGCCCACTCTCCCGCCGTGAATTCGTGGCCGCGGGAGTTGCCGCCGGCGCCGGCTTGGTGATCGGCTTCTACCTCCCGCGCCAGGCTTCTTCCGAGAAGGAGTCCTTCTCGCCCAGCGCCTATCTGCGCATTACGCCTGACAACAAAATCACGATCGTGGTCGCACGCTCGGAGATGGGCCAGGGCGTGCGCACCGCACTGCCCATGATCCTCGCCGAAGAACTTGAGGCGGACTGGAAGCAGATCACCATCGAGCAGGCCGGAGCGAGCACGCTGTTCGGCGATCAAACTACGGGAGGAAGCGCGAGCATCCGCACCACCTGGGATCCGATGCGCAAAGCCGGCGCAGCCGCGCGGGAGATGCTGATATCCGCCGCAGCCTTGACCTGGAATGTTTCGCGATCTTCCTGCGCAGCGGAGAACAGTCGCATCAAGCACGCCGCAACCAACCGCAGTTTGAGCTATGGCGAACTCGCCAACAAAGCCGCAACCTTGCCCGTTCCGACCGACCTGCCGTTCAAGCAAAGCAAGGATTACAAGATCGTTGGCCAACCCCTGCCGCGCCTAGACTCGCCGGCCAAAGTGAAGGGTGAAGCGGTGTTCGGAATCGACTACCGCATGCCGGGGATGAAGTTTGCTGTGCTCTCGCGGTGTCCCACGATCGCCGGTAAGGTCTCGGCATTCGATGATCAAGAATCAAAGAAGCTTTCCGGCATCAGTTATGTTGGAAGAATCGGCGACTCGGCGGTCGCGGTGGTGGGCGACAGTGTTTGGCAAGCGATGGAAGGCCGCCGCGTGCTCAACGTCACCTGGGATGAGGGAGCGAACGCGGACCTGAATACCACGGCGGTCATGGCATCGCTGAAGCAGGCCGCGTCGAAAAAAAGTGTGAGCCTTTACGCAGCGGGAGATCCTAAAAAAGTTTCCGGCCGGCATATCTCCGCCGAATACGAATTGCCTTTCATGGCGCACGCGCCCATGGAGCCGGGCAATTGCACAGCGCACTTTCAGAAAACGAAGTGCGAACTGTGGGCGCCGACGCAAGTTCCCCAGGATTGCCGCGATTCGGTGGCGACCGCCATCGGCCTCGATCCCGACCAGGTGAAGGTCAACGTCACGCTGATGGGTGGAGGATTTGGTCGACGCCTGGAGCACGACTATGCGGTCGAGGCCGCGCTGGTGTCGAAAGCCATCCAGGCTCCGGTCAAAGTGATATGGACGCGCGAAGATGACATGCGCTTCTCTACCTACCGTCCGGCCAGCCTTCATCAACTCAACGCTGCCGTCGACGGGACAGGATTTCCCGTCGCACTCACGCATCGCATCATCGCGCCATCCATCAGCGGACAAAAAGGACAGCCGGTTCCGGGGGGTGTGGATCCCGATCTGCCCGACGAAGCGGGACCGGTGTACGGACTGCCTAACTATTCGATCGAATACGTAATGACCGAGACGCCGGTTCCGTTGGGCTGGATGCGCTCGGTCTACGCCCTGCAGGCGGCATTTGCGCTGGAGAGTTTCATCGACGAGCTCGCGGTCGCGGCGGGCACCGATCCGCTGCAGTATCGGCTGCGTCTGCTGGCGAAGGATCACGAATTGCAGTACTTCTCGACGACCTGGCACACGGCCCGCATGCGCGCCGTGCTGCAACTGGCCGCCCAGAAAGCTGGCTGGGACAAGCCTTTGCCCGCGGGCCACTATCGTGGAGTGGCCTGCTTCGGCTGCTTCGCCTCGTATATGGCCGAGGTGGTCGAGATCACCCTGGAGAATGGCCAACCGCGCGTGCATCGCGTCGTCGCAGTGGTCGATTGCGGGCAAATCGTAAATCCCGGCATTCTGGAACAGCAGATTCAGGGCGGGGTCGTCTACGGCTTGGGCAATGCTCTGCGCGCGAAAATCACGATTGAGAAAGGGCGCATCGTGCAAGGCAACTTTGACGACTACGCTCCGCTGCGGATGGAAGAAACGCCGGTGGTCGAAGTTTATGCCATTGCGAGCGCTGAGGCTCCGACGGGAATTGGCGAGCCATCGGTGCCGCCGGTCGCGCCGGCGCTATGCAACGCGATTTATGCCGCGACCAAGAAGAGGATTCGCGCGCTGCCGATTCTCGGCTGAGAACTCATGATTCCGGAGTAATGCATGATTGATAAGTGGAGCGCTGTCCTTCTATTTCTGGTTTGCGCGTCGTTGACGCCGGCACAGATGGCCGGGCAATCGCCGTCCGCAGTTCCGGCGTCGCGCCTGGCACACATTCGCCATGGCATCAATCTGAGCGAATGGTTCGCGCAGGTCTACGATCCCAAGGGTTACACAAAGGAGCACTTTGAAAACTGGACCACGGCGTCAGACATTGCGTTGATCAAGTCTGCCGGCTTCGATCACGTGCGGCTCAGCGTGAATCCGCAGCCGATGATGGAGGCCGCACGCCGCCACAACGGCAGCGCGGAATATTTCGGATATCTCGATGCTGCGGTCAAGATGATTCTGGATGCGGGCCTGGCCGTCGAGATCGACATGCATCCCGACTCCGACTTTAAAGCACGGCTGGCCAAGGAAGACGACTTCGTCGAACGCTTTGCCGATTTCTGGAGCACGGTGGCCCAGCACTATGCTGCCTGGGATCCCGACCGCGTGTTCTTCGAAATCCTGAACGAGCCCGAGATGCGCGACGCTTACCGCTGGTATGGAGTGGAGGCGAAGTTGGCCGCCGCCATTCGGCGAGGATCCCCTGCCAATACCATCATCGCCGCCGGCGCGCGCTGGGACGACGATGACGACCTGGTCTTTCTCGAGCCGCTGCCTGATAACAACGTCATCTACGTATTTCATTTTTATGAGCCGCACATCTTCACGCATCAGGGTGCGGGATGGGGAGCGTACTACTGGCATTGGCTGAAAGACCTGCACTATCCGTCATCGCCGGAGAATGCGGCGCAGGTGGCGACACTCCTGCCCGAGGCGCGCGATCGCCTGCAGGTGATCCGTTACGGACAAGATCATTGGGACGCGGCGCGCATCGATGCGGAAATGAATCAGGCCGCCGACTGGGCCAAGCAACGCGGTGTTCCGCTCGTCTGCAATGAGTTCGGTGTGTACCGTGCGTTCGCCGATCCGCAGGATCGCGCGCGCTGGATCGCCGACGTGCGCACCTCGCTCGAACGCCACAACATTGGCTGGGCTATGTGGGATTATTCCGGCAGCTTCGGCGTAGTCACAAATCGCGAGACAAAAGCCAAGCTGGACGAAGTGACGGTGCGTGCGCTGGGCTTGAAGATGCCGACAGGCCAATGACTCTTCCACGGAACGTATCGCGCGTCGGCGGTGTCTAACCTAGAATTACAGGGGTGTTCTCCGCTCCGCCGCCTGAAGTCTCCTCTTGCGAGGTGGTCCGTGCTCGAAGCCGTGCACCTGACGAAGCGCTACGCGTCATTGCCCGCGGTGCAGGATTTGTCCTTCTCAATGCGGCCCGGACAGGTTTTGGGATGTCTCGGTCCGAACGGCTCGGGCAAGAGCACGACGGTGAAGATGCTCACCGGATTGTTGCAACCCACACGCGGCGTGGTGCAGTTCGACGGTCATAACATTCAGGACAATCTCGAGGCTTACCGAAAACACTTGGGCTACGTTCCTGAGGAGCCGAATTTGTATCCCTATTTGACCGGCTGGGAATATCTGGAGTTGATCGGAAGTCTGCGCGGGATGGCACAGCCGAATCTCGAAGCCAAGATCAATTCCCTGCTGGAACTGTTCTCTTTGCACCCGCAACGGCACGCCAGCATTGGCTCCTATTCCAAAGGAATGCGGCAGCGCATTCTGCTCATCGCCGCGATCATGGACGATCCCGACATCTTTATTTTTGACGAGCCGCTTTCCGGGCTCGACGTGACCTCCGCGCTGATCTTCAAGAATTTAGTGCAGGCCCTCGGACAGCAAGGAAAACTTGTCTTCTATTGCTCGCACGTGCTGGAGGTGGTCGAAAAAGTTTGCTCGGACGTTCTGATTCTGCGCAAGGGCGTGGTGATCGCGCAGGATACGGTCGAGAACATTGGCCAGATTCTGGGGCAATCCCTTGAAAATACCTTTCTGCATCTGGTCGACGATGTGGACACGATGAGCGTGGCGCGCGACATTGTCACGGTGATGAAGATGAAGGGCGCATGATTACAGAAGTGATGGAAGAAATCTTTCGCCGGTGGGAGGAGCGCAGCCAGCGTCCCTTCTGGCGGATGGTCCGACTCTTCATTGCCCGCATTTTTCGCGGCGGAGGCGACTCCGATGCCGAAGGCCTTGATCTCGGCATTGGTCTCGTGCTCACGCTGCTTGCCATGCCCGGGGGCTTTGTATCCCTTCTCTTGCTCAACAAATATGGAACCTTCCTCCAATGGCTGCGCGGCACCACCAATGTGGACCCCCTTCTAGTTGTGCTTCCGGACGAATACTTCTTCATTGTCCTTTCCATGACCGTTACCGGCGCGGTTGCCGTGTGGCGATGGGACGCCATTTTTCCCGACCGCCGCGACTATATGAATCTGGTCCCGCTGCCCATTTCGACACGGAGTATCTTTTTCGCCAACCTGGTCGCAGTACTTTTCTTAGTGGGATTGGTCGCATTCGACGTCAATGCAGTCTCGAGCATCCTGTTTCCCATGGTGGTGGGAGCAACGCAAAGCAAATTCCTGTTCTTCGCGAAGTTCGCGGTGGTGCATGCGGTCGGAGTGGTGCTAGCGAGTATTTTCGCCTTCTTTGCGGTGTTCTCGGTTTTGGGTCTTCTCATGGCAGTGCTGCCTCCCCGGGCTTTCAAACGATTTTCAGCCTACATCCGGGGCATCGTAGTGGTTTACCTGGTCGCGCTTCTCTGCACCACTGTCGCGGTTCCGGACTCGTTGCGGCGGACGAAGGGACCTGCACCCTCATGGACATTCCTGATGCCTTCGTGCTGGTTTCTGGCCTTGTGTCAATCGTGGCGCGACCGCGCCGGTCCAGTGCTTAGGGAGTTGTCGAGACTGGCGGTGCCTGGGGTCGCAGCGGTAGTGGTGGTTGCGCTCTGTGCTTACGCGGTGGGTTACCAGCGCCACTTTGTACGCATTGCCGAGATTGCCGATACCACTTCTACACCCAGCACTCCTCGAACTTCGCGCCTGGGCGTTCTGTTGGATCGGCTGATGCTTCGCACTCCATTCCAAAGAGCATGCTTTCGTTTTGTGTTCAGAACCGTGTTCCGCAGCGAAGCACATCGCCTGGTTCTGACCGCCATTGGCGGACTCAGCTTAGTCCTGGTAGCTCAAGCTCTGATGGATGCTTTTGAAAGCGCGAAGTCGTGGCGGCAGGCCATGCTATCGACTGACGCTCTCTCGATCCCGTTTATTGTTTGCTTCCTGGGGATTATGAGTCTCCGCTTCGTCTTTGAAATTCCGGTGGATTTGCGCTCCAACTGGATCTTCCAGTTATTGCTGGATCAAGATGGAGAAGAGTGCGAGCCCCTGGCGAGAAAAGTGATTTTGATCCTGGTGTTGCCTTGGCTGCTTGCGATCACGTTTCTCGTCTACCTCTACACGGCGGGCTGGTTCGTCGCATGTCTTCACACGCTGCTGGTGGCGACCTGGGCTCTGTTGTTGACGAATATCGTCCTCATTCGGTTCCGTAAGCTGCCGTTTACATGCACGCTACCTGTCTTCAAACAACATTCCTTTGTGACGCTTATTTCCGTCTGTTTCGGATTTCTTCTGTATGCAGTGTCAACTCCGGAGTTCGAATCGTCGGCCCTAAACTACCCGCTGCGAATGATCGGCCTTGTACCCGTCGCCGCCGTGGCGTGGTATATCCCGTACCATCTCGCGAAAAGCACCATCAATATCGAAAGAAAACTGATCTTCGAGGAATCTCCGGTGCAGACGATTCAGGCGCTGCGGTTGAGCGAATAGGCTTTAGCGCTCAGCGAAGCGACTGGTTCCGGTTCAAATCAGAACGCACCGAGCCACTTGACCGGCAAGTGGGCTGCGAGAGCATTGGCCAGTCGTTCGTCCGCTGTGATCATTTCGCTTTTGGATTGCATGGCTAAGGCGACATACACACTGTCATATACGGTACGGCCGTGCCGTACGGCCAACATGAGCGCTTGAGGCAAGAGATCGTAAGAAGGAACCGTCGCGATGTCGAGGTCGCGCACCAGTGTCATTGCTGTTTGGGCGTCGTCGATCGAAATCTCCGTTCGCCGGGCCGCTTTCCACAAAGCATTTGCCAGTTCCACCCAGAACAAGTCAGGGACTAGAAATCGAATTTCCTCGCGCCGGTACGACGACAACAGTTCTTCCGCCTGCGCGACGAACGGCTCCCGCTGGGAAAGACACCACTTTACTGCAACGCTCGCGTCGACGACGACGCGCGTCACCGTTCGCGATCCTCGCGAATCATCTCCTCGGCCGACGGAAAGGGCCCTGGAGTGAGTGGCG